>Ga0210384_10004933_pt1 | contig 14742 bp, 15 predicted proteins | sample IncBWH2MmetaG_FD_160574 | JGI IMG/M metagenome (GOLD analysis project Ga0210384, IMG submission 160574) | Forest soil microbial communities from Barre Woods Harvard Forest LTER site, Petersham, Massachusetts, United States - Inc-BW-H-2-M | ecosystem: Environmental > Terrestrial > Soil >...
CTCATGACTTCCATGTGAAAAATTCAAACGGAAAACATTTACACCCGCTTTTACAAGCGACAATAATTTATCATATGTATCGCAGGCGGGCCCAACGGTAGCCACAATTTTAGTCCGGTGAAAAGTATGTTCCAATCCGGCCTGCTTATCCATCTGGCCGTATATATATTTGTCGAGGTTTTTTGACATGCTAATCGGGTTGTTTATGTTATTTGAACTCTACAAAGTAAAAAGTAAAAATTAAAAAGGAAAAACCGGAACTTCTGTCATTTGATTAAGTCTTTAAAATAAATTACTTTTTACTTTTTACTTTTTACTTTTTACTTTTTACTTTTTACTTTTTAATTTATGACGCTAAAATTTTTATAATCTTCAGCCAATCATCTCCAATTTTCTGTTTGGCTTTAACTGCTTTTTCCAATGGGGTAAAATGAATCTTATTGTTTACGACACCAACCATAACATTAAATTTTCCTTCAAGAAGACATTCCACGGAAGAATATCCCATACGGCTGGCGATAACTCTGTCAATACAACTTGGGGAACCGCCTCTCTGAATATGGCCGAGGATGCAAACGCGTGTATCAATGTTTGGTAACCTTTGTTTAACCACTTTGGCTACTTCTTCAGCTCCTCCGTAATTGTCACCTTCCGCAACCACAACGAGGTTCACCAGTTTTTTTCTTTTTTCTTTTTCCTGAAGGGAACTGATCAGTTCTTCAATGTCTGTTTTTCTTTCCGGAATCAGAATATTTTCAGCACCCGTGGCGATACCACTGTGAAGGGCAATATATCCGGCATCCCGGCCCATTACTTCAATTACAAAAAGCCTGTCGTGTGCATCAGCAGTGTCACGGATTTTATCAATAGCCTCAACAGCTGTATTTACAGCAGTATCAAATCCTATAGTAAAATCAGTTCCGGCAATATCTTTATCTATGGTACCGGGAATCCCAATGCATGGAATTTCGAATTCTGAACTGAATTTGTGTGCACCACGGAAAGAGCCATCACCGCCAATGATGATTAGTCCGTTAATCCCCAGTTTCTTCAGGTTGGCAAATGCACGGGATCTTCCTTCGTATTCGAAAAATTCCTTACAACGGGCGGTTTTTAAAATTGTCCCACCGCGTTGAATGATATTGGCAACACTACGTGAATGGAGTGGAATGATGTCGTTTTCAATTATTCCACTATAACCACGCATAATACCGAAAACTTCCAAACCGTAATAAATTCCTGTACGAACAACTGCACGAACGGCGGCATTCATTCCCGGCGAATCACCCCCGGAAGTGAGTACCCCGATTTTAGAAACTTTTTGTTGCATTAATTAGAAAAAAGTTGAATTTGTTGAATTGGTTTCAATCAAATGGCAGATTCGTTGAAATTCTTCAATCTTTTCGAAACGTCCCAAAAATAAGCATTTGAATTGATTCCCCCATACCGTAACATGGTAAATTCAATTCAATCCTTACAAATGAATTTCGGCAATCATACATCTTGCACTGCCACCGCCATTTGATTCAATGCTTTGGAGTGAGGTGTGTAAAATATGGTTATAAAGTGTCAGCTTTTCTTTTTGTCCTGAAGAAAGTGAAGACCAGGCAGCGCTGGACATTACCAGAATTTTTTCTCTCTTTTTATTTTCCAGCTGTAACATATTGCCTGCAAAATGATTCATCTGTCCCTGACTGATCGGGATGATTTCTTTTCCACTGTACAAAATGGTTTCAGAAATGTATTTTTTTTCTTCCTCATCTCTTATGGAATCGAGGCATATCACCACATACCTGTCTGCAACACACATCATGACATTAGTATGGTAAATGTCATGCCCGGTTTCATCAGATGAATGAAAAACAACAGGCCGGTAATTCATCTTTTTACAGAAATCTTCCAGCACAAGGAGGCTGGTTCTGGGAGACAGACACGCATAGGCCAGACGCTTATCGCGATCAAGTACCATACTGCCGGTTCCTTCCAGGAAAAGATTTTCAGATTCATAATCTGTAAAATCAAAAAGTTTATGATAGTGAAATTTTGTTTGAACGATATCCAGAACTTCTGTCTTCCGTTCTTTTCTCCTATTGGGTGCAAACATAGGGTAGAGGCAATATATCCCTGATTCATGAAAGGAAATCCAATTATTCGGAAAAATAGCGTCCGGGGTATGTGGTGCCGGAGAATCCTCGACTACAGTTACTTCAATATCCAGTTTTTTTAACTCCTTAACAAATTCGTCAAATTCACGTACCGCTTTTTCAGAAAGATTTTCCTGGTTTCCTTTAATCTGGAAACTATTGTTAACAGCCGTTTCTTCATTATATACAAAATGCAGGGGTCTTATCATTAAAACTTTCGAAGTGGTTTGCATATTTATTTTTATTGACCGATGACCGCTTTATTTTATTCCCACGCTCCCATACTCCCATACTTTCTATAAATCATCTCTTAATAATGGCATGCTCATGCAATGAAAACCACCACGCGCACGGGAAAGCTCAGCTGAGGGCATGAGAATAACCGTATCTTTTATCTGGTCCGCTATTATTGCTCCATCCTCCAGTTGTCTGATCAGTTCATGAGCATGAATGATATGAAACCCGTTTTCCTTAAACGCTTCGACTGTTTTATCATTCCTGTCATAACCCAGCACTACACCTTCTTTCAAAGCCAGCAGATTACAGGAATCCGTCCATTGTTCCCGGGCATCAAACGGAAATTCATTATTTCCGGAATAAATGAATTTCACTTTGCCACCACATTGCAAATCCTCTTTACTTATTTCTGATAACAGGTCTTCCAGGTTATCAAAATAAACGGGATTCTCAATATCTTTTTTCCTGAACTGTATAATCCTTAATTTTTCTTCTTTTTTTGATCCTTCCAGCGCCCTATGTACAGAATCTTCATCTTCATGCTTCATGGATTTTTTGGAGAAGACTCCCAGCATCACCCAGGCATCCCTGCGTATCTGTGTAAACACCGTATCTATATGCATATAGTCACGCTTTTTCGGAATCTTTATGACCGTTATTTTCTTGACTACATTTTTTTTGAAAAGCAGTTGAATTGCCTGATGTGCGGCTTCCATTGTTGTTCTTTCACTCACACCTATCAGAAGATGGTCTTTAGTAACGACCATCACATCTCCGCCTTCCAGTGTGACTTTACGGTCGTCACTTTCCTTTGGCAATAAAAAATGATGGTAGCCATCATTAAGTTCAAGAATGTTATTTTGGTATAATTTGAAGAATGGGTGATTAAAAAAAATGTACTTCGCGATCAGTGCTTCTCTGGTTCTCGCTTTCTTAGCGGGTTTATTCAATAGAACGAATTCATTGATGACGATACCTATGTCCCGTGTAAAAATAAAATTAGGTATTGGAGCAAAAAGCATTCGTCCGGATTCAAGCGTACCCGTAATAAAAGTTTTTGCAAGTGCAACCGGGCTTAGTTCCAGTAATTCTTTTTGTGTATCGTAAGAACAATTCTCGATAGCACATACGGAAGCAGCCAATTTTAAACGAATCTCAAGGTCCTCCAGGATTTCTGCCAACAGCCACTGGAGTTCAATCACTTTATCCGACCGGAAAAAATCCTTATGTTCTGGTTTATAGAAATTTCTTTTGTTTTTTTCTGCATCTATGGCTTTGAGTTTGCCATGGATCAGGTCAGGATCCAGAAAATATAATAGCAGTTTTGTATAGAAATCATATTCCTTTTTGCGGATCGTATCCAGATGAACAATATCTTCAAAGAGCCAGTCCTGTGCTTTGGAGGGAACTACTTTTCCTAATCCACTATCAGGACTGTGCACCAACAGTCGTCGAAGTCGGCCGACTTCGGAACTTACTTTTATAACATGACCTTGTTTACTCATATCACCTTTTTCGAGGGGCAAAGGTAACTAAACCCTTTTCGCGTTCAAAACCTAACAGTTGTTAGTTTTCAGCTGATTTCTGTTATTTTTGCCCCGACCAATTTTTTACCATGGATTTTACTTTCACAGAAGAACAGCTGGCGATCCGGCAGGCTGCACGTGATTTTGCCAAATATGAATGCCTGCCCGGTGTTATTGAAAGGGACGAAAAACAACAACTTCCCCGTGAACAATTGATAAAACTGGCAGACCTGGGGTTTATGGGCATGATGATATCTCCTGAGTTTGGTGGTGCCGGTATGGACACCGTGAGCTATGTGCTTGCGATGGAAGAGATTAGCAAAATAGATGCTAGTGTGTCAGTAGCCATGAGTGTAAATAATTCACTGGTTTGCTGGGGGCTGGAATTTTTTGGATCCTTTTTTCAAAAAGATAAATGGTTGCGTCACCTGGCTGCGGGTAAAAAAGACGGGGAGTTATACATCGGTGCTTTTTTACTTAGCGAACCTGAGGCGGGCAGCGATGCAACTTCACAAAAAACATTCGCTGTTGATAAGGGAGATCATTATATCCTGAACGGAATGAAGAACTGGATCACCAACGGAAATTCAGCATCGGTTTACCTGGTGATGGCTCAAACTCATGCAGGGAAAGGCAGTAAGGGTATCAACGCATTTATAGTTGAAAAAAATACAACTGGCATCCTTGTAGGTCCTAAAGAAAATAAACTCGGAATAAGAGGAAGCGACACCCACAGCATCAGTTTTAATGAAGTGATCGTGCCCAAAGAGAACCGGATAGGTGAAGACGGCTTTGGATTTCAGTTTGCAATGAAGACATTATCAGGTGGAAGAATCGGAATCGCTTCTCAGGCTTTGGGGATTGCTTCAGGTGCTTATGAATTGGCTCTTAAATATGCAAAAGAGAGAAAATCTTTTGGTACAGAAATTAAAAATCACCAGATCATACAATTTAAGCTGGCGGATATGGCAACCAGGATCGAGGCTTCCCGTTTGCTTTGTTTAAATGCTGCAAGAGAAAAAGATCAGGGTTTGGATTATTCCATTAGTTCTTCCATGGCCAAAGTATTTGCCAGTGAAACGGCGATGTGGACGACTACCGAAGCTGTACAGATACTTGGCGGATACGGTTATGTAAAAGAATACCATGTAGAAAGACTTATGCGGGACGCTAAAATTACACAGATCTATGAAGGTACAAGTGAAGTGCAACGCATTGTGATTTCCAGGAGTATATTAAAATGATCTGTTATCATGTCCGTTTCATCATACCAAAATATCCTGGATATACTGAAACCTTACGGGGTTCAGTTAGTCGCAGTATCGAAGACAAAGTCCGTGGAAGAGATTCAGACCTTGTATAACCAGGGACAAAGAGACTTCGGCGAAAATTATGTTCAGGAGCTTATGGAAAAAGAAGCCGTCCTGCCCAAAGATATCCGCTGGCATTTTATTGGTCACCTGCAAACCAATAAAGTGAAATACATCGCCCCCTTCGTACATATGATTCAATCAGTGGACAGTCTGAAACTTTTGCTGGAAATTGACAAACATGCCGCTAAAAACCAGCGCGTCATACTTTGTCTTCTTCAGATTTTTATTGCCAGGGAAGAATCCAAGTTTGGATTGGATGAAGCAGAGCTTGATTCCCTAATCCTTACGGTGAATCAAAACAGGGAGAATGCAAGATTCAGTCATTCGGTTATTTCAGGGTGTATGGGTATGGCCACTCTCACTGAAAATCAAACACAAATTCGTGATGAATTCAACCATCTAAGGAAAATATTTGAAATAATAAAAACATCATTTACTTCAGATCCCGTCAATACACTAAGTATGGGAATGAGCAATGATTATCTTATTGCCATGGAAGCAGGATCTACCATGGTCCGGATCGGAAGCCTTCTTTTCGGGAAAAGATAGAAGAAAGTATGGGAGTATGGGAGTATGGGAGTATGGGAGTATGAGAAGCAGTTTTAAGCTTTAAGCTTAAAATGAATTAATTTCGCCCACTGATAAATTAAAAATATGGCGGAAACGAATGTGGAAGGAAGATCACTGAATTTCCTGGAAGAAATTATTGAAGAGGACCTGAAGACTGGTAAATATAAGACCATTCTAACCAGATTTCCACCAGAACCCAATGGGTATCTGCATATCGGCCACGCAAAATCGATTTGTCTCAACTTTGGACTGGCTCTGGAATTTAAAGGGAAAACAAATCTGCGTTTTGATGATACCAACCCGGCAAAAGAAGAAACAGAATATGTGGACAGCATCATTGAAGACGTGAAGTGGCTTGGATTCAATCCCGATAAGATCGTTTATGCTTCAGATTATTTCGAACAGCTCTACCAATTTGCTGTCAAACTTATTGAAAAAGGCCTGGCTTATGTTGATGACAGTTCCAGCGAAGAAATCGCATTCCAAAAAGGATCGCCTACCGAACCCGGTATTGCTAATAAATACAGGAACAGGCCAGTTGAAGAAAATCTTCAATTATTCAGCGATATGCGGATCGGAAAATATGAAGACGGGGAAAAAGTATTACGTGCAAAGATCGACATGGCTTCTCCCAATATGCATATGCGCGATCCGATCATCTACAGGATCAAAAAAGCACATCATCACCGGACAGGAAATGACTGGTGTATTTATCCATTGTATGATTTTGCACACGGTCAAAGCGATTCAATTGAGCACATTACCCATTCCATATGTACCCTGGAATTTGTAACGCACAGGCCCTTATACGACTGGTTCATTGAAAAACTGGAAATTTTCCCTTCCCGTCAATACGAATTTGCCAGGCTCAACCTTACTTTCACGGTGATGAGTAAGCGAAAATTGCTGCAGCTGGTCAATGATAAATATGTAGAATCCTGGGACGATCCGCGAATGCCAACGATTTCAGGTCTTCGGCGGCGAGGTTATACCCCTGAAAGCATTCGCAATTTTACTGACCGGATAGGTGTACAGAAAAGAGATAACTTGATTGATGTTTCCCTGTTGGAATTTTGCCTGCGTGAGGACCTTAATAAAAACGCCCTGCGTAAAATGGTTGTATTTGATCCTCTCAAAATCGTCATCTCCAATTATCCGGAGCAGGCGGAAATGATTTCCACTGAAGATTATCCTGAAGGTGGCGAAAAAACAGGCAAAAGGGAAATTCCATTTAGCCGTGAACTATATATTGAACAGGAAGATTTCATGGAGAACCCACCCAAAAAATTTTTCAGACTGGCTCCAGGCAAAAGAGTTCGATTGAAAAGCGCTTATATCATACAATGTGAGAATGTGTTAAAAGATAATAAAGGCAATATTACCGAACTGCATTGCATTTATTTGCCGGAAAGCAAAAGCGGGAATGATGTATCCGGTTTAAAAGTTCAGGGAACCCTTCATTGGGTGAGTAAGGCACACGCGATTCCAGTTGAACTGCGGTTATACGATCGGCTTTTCAAAGTTGAAAATCCTGCAATGGAGGAAGGTGATTTTAAAGATTATATAAATCCTGATTCTCTTGAAATAAACAATCATGCATTAGCAGAACCCTCTCTCGCAAATGCTAAGTTTAAAGAACGATACCAGTTTATACGTAAAGCTTATTTCTGCCTCGATAAAGACAGCTCGGAGGAAAAAATTATTTTCAACCGGACGGTGAGTTTAAAAGATGGCTGGGCGAAGGAAGTAAAAAAGGGAGGGTAGTTTATGGTAAAAATGCTCGGTTCACCATCCACCATAAACCGTCTTCCTTTAACTGTTATTAGGTCTTCCTGCCCTCATCTGTTGCATATTCTTGGTACGCCAATCCTGATATTGTTTGAAAAGCGAATCGCCCAGAATAGGTTGAATCCTTTTGTCAACCTGATCGGTTATAGCTTTCATTTTTGCCTGTTTATCGTCCTGGCTCAGAGATTGATCCTGATAAATTGCCCGGCGCTGAGGCATATATGACATGCTGATAGAAACAACTGAATCGGCCTGAACGTCAGTCATTTTCAGGTCCGTCATTAATTTTTGCTTCATTTGTGCCTGACGCGCTGCAGGATCACCCTGCTGGGCATAGCTGTTTGTAGATGAAATCATTGCCACCATTACGAAAATACCTGCCACTATGAAATGTTTCATAATTTGAAGTTTTAGTTTGAAAAACAGGGATGTTAAATATATGCCAGAGGTTGTTAATTTATGCACTCTTTATGCAGACGGTAACAGGCTATCTTCTAACAGATCATTAAGACTTTCAGAACTTCAGTAAATTGCGCTTATGAAACAATACCTGGATTTACTCCGCCATGTGACTGAAAACGGAATTCAAAAAGAGGATCGCACGGGTACAGGAACTCAAAGCTGTTTTGGCTATCAGATGCGCTTTGATTTGGAGAAAGGGTTTCCCATGGTATCTACTAAAAAACTTCATCTTAAGAGTATTATATATGAATTACTCTGGTTTCTGAAAGGAGATACCAATATCAGATATCTTAAAGAAAATGACGTAAGTATCTGGGATGAATGGGCAAATGAACTGGGTGAACTTGGACCTGTTTACGGTAAACAATGGAGGAGCTGGACCGGGGCAGATGGAAAGCAGGTTGACCAGATAAGCGATCTGATCCATCAGCTGAAAACTAATCCCGATAGCCGACGGCTAATTGTAAGCGCTTGGAATGTCTCCGAACTAGCTGAAATGGCGCTCATGCCATGCCATGTTTTGTTTCAATTTTATACGGCCCCTCCGGAAAAATCAGGAGGCCGCCGGCATTTAAGTTGTCAGCTTTATCAACGTAGTGCGGATGTTTTTCTGGGGGTACCATTTAATATTGCCTCCTATGCTTTATTAACACTTATGATTGCACAGGTTACAGATATGGAACCAGGAGAATTTATCCATAGTTTCGGAGATGTGCATTTATATAATAACCACCGTGAACAGGCGGCTCTGCAATTGACGAGAACACCTAATCCATTACCAAAAATGAATTTGAATCCAGAAGTAAAAAATATATTTGATTTCCGATATGAAGATTTCGTCCTTGAAAATTATAAACCCCATCCACCGATCAAAGCCCGGGTAGCTGTTTAAATAAAACTTTCATGAAGCTATCCATTATTGTAGCCGCTACAGAAAACAATGCCATAGGAAAAAATAACAAGATGTTATGGTACCTGCCGGAAGATATGCGGTTTTTCAAAAATACCACCTGGGGATTTCCGCTGATAATGGGAAGAAAAACATTCGAGGCACTTGGGAATAAACCCCTTCCCGGACGATTTAATATTGTGATTAGCCGTCAGCGAGGCTATAATGCTGGTAACCCTGAAGTTCAGGAAGCCGAAAGTCTTTTTAGAGCTATTGAACTTGCGGGGAAAACAGATTCAAAAGAAGCTTTTATTGGCGGGGGCGGCCAAATCTATAAAGAATCATTACTATTAAGTGACACTATATATATGACAAGGGTGTTTACCATACTTGATGGTGACACTTTTTTCCCGGAAATTCCGAAAGATATTTTCAAACTGACCCATTCTTTAAAAGTCCCTGCAGATGAGAAGCATGCTTATGCCATGGACTTTCAAACCTGGACAAGGATAAAATCACTGCCGGAACATTCCGGATAAGTTCGCATGTACTCAAAATCCCTACTCACTTTTAAGTGGATTCAATATGCTGTTCTTTCTTCCAATGCTAAGGGGCATGGTATTCATTCTCCTTTTGTATATGAAATGGTAAACGCAGTTCTGAATGATAACCGTTACTATTATGCATACGAGAAGATAGAGCGCGTTAAAAAAAATCTTCTACTGGATAAACGAACCCTGATCGTTAATGATTTTGGGGCCGGCTCATCGCAAAACGTGAATGGAATAAAAAATATTTCAGAAATCGCAGGTAAAGAAGTATGCACACAAAAATTCGGGAGACTTTTATTCCGTCTTGCAAATTATTATCAGGCCCGGACAATATTTGAAATGGGCAGCTCCCTCGGTATCTCCACGGCATATATGGCTTCGGCAGGTAACTTATCCCGCGTAATATCCATAGAAGGCGCTACTTCTATTGCAGAGATCGCAAATGAAACATTCAGTCAGTTGGAACTTAAAAATATTAAACTGGTTACCGGTAATTTTGATGAGAAGCTGGAAAATCTGATAGTAGAAAATCCTCCGGCCGAACTTGTATTTATTGACGGTAATCACAGGAAAAAACCAGTCCTGGAATATTTTGAAAAATTTCTGGATAAAATTTCACCGGCTTCCCTGATCATAATTCATGACATTCACTGGAGCAGGGAAATGGAAGAAGCATGGGCCATTATTCAACATCATCCAAAAGTGAAAATGAGTATCGATATTTTTTCTGCCGGCCTGGTTTTTTTCAGGAATGAATTCCAGGTTAAACAGCAGTTTATCATACGGTTCTGAATTAAATAATTCATAAAATAAATTATTTGACAGTTCATCTCCCTGCTGAACTTATCAAGTCTCTCAGTCAAATGGATCATTTTGATCCAAAGGAATTTCAGTCAGTACACGAATCAGGAGATCATTTAGTATCGGTGCATATGAATCCTGGAAAACCAATTCTGGTAAATAGCAGATGGCCACTGGAAATCAATGAACCTCCCTTTGAAATTTCCAATACTGTGCCATGGGCAGCAGACGCTTATTATCTCTCATCACGACCATCTTTCACCCTGGATCCTTTATTTCATGCAGGGCTATATTATGTGCAGGAAGCATCAGGGATGTTTGTGGAATTTGCAATAAAACAGACTTCAGACATAATGCAAAAGCTAATAATACTTGATTTATGTGCCGCCCCAGGCGGAAAATCTACTATGTTACAATCCATAATATCATCTGAATCGCTCCTGGTAAGTAATGAAGTAATTAAGACAAGAGTGCCGGTTTTATGCCAGAATATGACTAAATGGGGTTTCGCAAATGGTATCGTTACAAATAATGATCCGGCTCATTTCAAAGGGCTTCCTGGTTTTTTCGACATCATTCTCATCGATGCACCCTGCAGCGGGAGCGGTTTATTCAGAAAAGACCCACAAGCTGTAAAAACATGGAGCCCAGACCTGGTGCAGCTCTGCAGTCAGCGACAACATCGTATACTGGCAGATATATGGGAAAGTTTAAAAGAAAACGGCTTACTGATTTATTCAACCTGTTCATATTCCAGGGAAGAAAATGAAGATATACTGGACATGATCTTTCAAGAATATTCATGTATTTCGATGCGTCTTTTCCCCGATCCGGCATGGAATATTATTGAAACAAATTCAGAAAAGGCGGGTGCTTATGGTTACCGGTTTTATCCAGACAAGGTTTTGGGGGAAGGGTTTTTTCTGTCTGTTATTCAAAAAAATCAAGGGGCTGCTCATTTACGTAAAAGTAAAATTAACAGGAATCCCGGAAAGATACCTGTATCCACTGAAAAACAGATAGGTACCTGGATACATGAGAAGTCTCTTAGCTATATAAATGTTGGAGAATCCATACATGCGTTACCGGGGACCCTTATAAGTGAATTTGAAAGGCTGAAAAACAACCTTTATTTGAAAAAAGCCGGAATTCGCATTGGAAAACCGGGTGAAAATGAATTGATTCCGGATCACGAACTGGCTTTGGCTAATTTTTTGAAGTATGATTCCCCATATATGGATTTATCCAAAGCGGATGCTCTTCAATTTTTAAGGGGAGAACCATTTGAATTAAATTCTAGGGAGAAGGGCTGGCAGGCAGTAAGTTATCTGGGCCATCGGATAGGCTGGGTAAAGCTGATTGAAAAACGTATGAATAACTACTATCCCAAATCATGGAGAATAAGGCTATAGCAAGTATTTTAATATTTCATTTGCAAGATAATTAAGCATCTTTGCGTTTATCCATAAATACCTGACATGAAAAACAGGATTACCATTTTGATTTGTCTTATTTTTTCTTTTTCCGCCGGCTATTCGCAACAAATCCAGCTCAAAATTGAAGGAACCAATGGTAAATTCTACCTTGTCCATATGGTAGTTGCAAAAGAAAACTGGTATAGTATCGGACGTTTATTTAACCTGAGCCCACGCGAAATCGCCAATTTTAACAATATGAGTTTTGACAAACCACTGGAAGTGGCAACGCAGCTCAACATTCCTCTTACAGCAAACAATTTTGATCAGAAACAAATAAAAGTAAACGGAGAAACCCTTGTTCCGATTTACCATGTAGTCGAAGAGAAAGAATGGATGTACAAGATCAGCTCGATTTACAATGATGTTCCTGTAACAAATCTCGAGAAATGGAATAAAATAAAAAGGGACGATGTAAAACAAGGCACCACATTAATTATTGGATTCCTGAAAGTAAAAACAGATCTTTCCCCCCTTGCCATGGGAATTTCTTCGAATCCAGTGATAGGTGAACCTGCTCAAGATATAACAAGTAAAACGACCAAAACTCCCGAAGTTCCGGCGCAATCTGGAAGCAAATCGTCTGCTTCGAATTCTTCCCCGCTATATCGGCAGGACCCGGCAAAAACGACTGCTTCTACCGTTTCTAATACTTCTTCAACTACTACCATCGTTCCTGTGAGTAATGCCAATGAAAAAGGAAACATTTATGCCACAACCCATAGTAATGGTGGATTTTTTAGTATAGACTATGCTGGAAGTGGAAAATCAGCTAGTGGAGTAGCCGGAACTTTTAAAAGCACCAGCGGTTGGACAGACGGGAAATATTATGCATTAATGAATTCTATACCTGTAGGTACCATTATACATGTATCGGGTTTAAACGGTAAAACGATCTACGCTAAAGTATTGGGACAGCTTCCGGAAATGAAAGAAAGTAATGGTCTTATCATCCGGATTAGCAATGCCGCTTCTGCGGAGCTGGGTCTCGGCGAAGGTAAATTTCCTGTCGAATTAAAATATTGATTACTATCGGTAACTAGTTCATTTGAATTATTATCTGAGCTGACCCTGTAAGTTTCTTTTCAGGATGATCAGCAGAGCCGTGATCGGTATAAAAAGCTTCTACAATAAAAACTCCCTGATGACTTGTTCCTTTAGGTTTAGTTAAGGGCAAGGATCCCTGCAATCCAACGAAATAATTCAAACCCGGATCTTTGGCATAATTTAGAATCCATTTTACCATTTTCCTGACTACAGAATCCGGTATTTCAGGATGAGTAGGCATAACTTCTTTCCCCCAAATTCCTTTTGACCCATTTTGAATGTGATTTACCAGCAGGTTCTGATTTTTATTCGTGTTTTGATATCGTTGGGTTATATCCAGAAAAGATGGTCCCGCCAATTTCACTTTAACAGCATGACAATTAAAACAATTAGATATCAGCACGCTTTTTACAAAGGTAAATCCCCGCTCCGGCCAGGAATGTATTACGGATAAATTCTCTTCTTTTTAAATCATCCATTTATTGCTTTTCATGACCGCCGCCATCTTCTGGTTTTTTACAACAGGTAGGCAGTTTTTTATACGCTTCAGGATCAGCCGTAACATCACCGGCATCATAACCAATATTGGCAATTGCAGTTTTAATATTTTCAATGGTAGTTCGGTCCCAGAGATATGTAACCTTGCAGGTTTTCTTCTTGTAATCTACTGTTGCTTTCTGAACTCCGTCTTCACGGGTCAGATATTTTTCAATTCTATCCTTACATTGATCACATTGAACCGTGGGTACACTGATGGTTGCTGTTTCAAATGCGCCTTTGCGAACGGGTGCTGAAGACTGACTAAAAACATAAAATGAACTAAATAATAATACCGACAGGCACAAAATCTTTTTCATACGATCTGTTTGATTCTCAAAAATACGAAATGGCTTTCCAGTTTGCGGGATCTTCCCGCCATTTAACAAGTGTTTCATGTTGCGCTGCACTTACTGATCCTTTTTCAACCGCCAATCTGATCAAAGTCGAATAATCGGTCAATGATCGAGTTTTAATGCCTTCTGCAGAAAATGCTTTAGCAGCTTCATCAAAACCATAGTTAAATATAGAAACCAGTCCGGCAATTTGCAAACCGGCCATTCTTAGCGCTTGAACAACAGCCAGACTGCTTTTTCCCGTTGAGATCAGATCTTCGATAACAACTACCTGTTTCCCTGTTTGATAAAACCCTTCAATTTGGTTGCCCATACCGTGCTCCTTGGGTTTAGAGCGAACATAAATAAAGGGCAGTTTGAGCTGGTCCGCTGCCATGGCTCCCCAGGCGATTCCGGCCGTCGCCACACCCGCCAAATACTCTGCTTCCGGAAATTCTTCAAATATCTGGTTACACATTTCGGATTTTATAAACTCACGTATATGAGGGAAAGAAAGTGTTTTTCTATTATCACAATAAATCGGGCTTTTCCATCCTGATGCCCATGTAAAGGGTTCTTTAAGGCTCAGTTTAATAGCCTGTATTTCCAGGAGTTTTTCAGCTACTGCTTTTTCGTTGGTCATGCTGTGAAGGTAAAAAATTCCTTTGTCTCAGGAATTGAATTGTAAACAAGGATTAAATTCATTCCATCTATATATTAACTTTTGGCATATGCACCAAAAGTATTGTTTGAATTCAGCAGCCTATCTTTATGTTTATCATGAATAATGGAAACAGGATTTTAATTAAAGCAGGCGGGGGCCTGGTTAAAAATGAACATGAGGAGGTGCTCTTCATGTTTCGACGAGGTAAATGGGATCTTCCCAAGGGGAAACTCGATCCTGGCGAATCATTGGAATCCTGTGCTCAGCGAGAAGTAAAAGAAGAAACTGGAATCAGTCATCTGGAACTCGTAAGGTTTCTGATTGTTACAAAACATGAATATGA
>Ga0210384_10004934_pt1 | contig 14741 bp, 10 predicted proteins | sample IncBWH2MmetaG_FD_160574 | JGI IMG/M metagenome (GOLD analysis project Ga0210384, IMG submission 160574) | Forest soil microbial communities from Barre Woods Harvard Forest LTER site, Petersham, Massachusetts, United States - Inc-BW-H-2-M | ecosystem: Environmental > Terrestrial > Soil >...
TGCGCCACCACCACGTAGTAGCGCTCGATGATCTGGAGGGTCGCCTGCGCCAATAGCGAAAGCTGCATGGCCTGCGCCGAGGCGGGCGGCGGCCGCTGCCAACCGCCTTCCGGGTGCGGCTCGATGAGTGCGTGTGCCGCGAGGCAGCTGAGCGAAGCCTCCACGACCGCGGGCAGCTCCGCTTCGCTCCAACGCAGGAACAGCTCCGCGCCTATGTAGGGATAGACGCGCCAGGCCAGGCGCTGGATGTCGGGCGTCGACACCCGCGCATTGCTCACGAAAACGCATGCGATCAGCGAGGGCAGCGCGAACAGGTGCAATACGTTGTTGCGGAAATAGGTGGCGAGTACCGCGTTCTCGAGGGTCATGCGCACCATGTCCCCGAGCCGGTGCGGCTCGCGCCCGATGAGGCGCAGCGACTCTCCGTACGCGAGCATCTCGGTGCCGCTGAGCGTGGTGACGGTTACCCGGTTGCTGTAGGGGAAAGATATGAGCAGGGAGCGATAGAGCTCGAGCTGCCGCACCAGGTCCGCCTCCGGCAGTGCCTGGCGTGGCATCGCTAGCAGCGCGAGCGCCAGCAGGTTAACCGGGGTCACCGCCGCCGCGGAATTGATGTTGCGCATGATGCGCTCGGCGAGCTCATCCATCGCCGCCGCGAGCCACGGAGCACGCGCCTCCTCATCGAAGCGCCGCGTGCGCCATTCGCGCTCGTGGCGGTCGAGGATCTCTTCGAGCGCAATCGGCTCGCCGAGGTTCACGTGCACCTTGCCGAAGCGCTCCCGCAGCACCCGCCATGAGCCGAGGAGTCCCCGGATGCTCTCCTTCTCCTTGGGTCGCCCCGAGAGCTCGCCCACGTAGGTCGCACCCTCGACCAGGCGCTCGTAGCCGAAATAGACCGGCACGAACACCACCGGGCGCGCGGGATCGGCGAGGAAGCTGCGCACGGTCATCAACAGCATCCCGGTCTTCGGCTGCAGCAGCCGCCCCGTGCGGCTGCGACCGCCCTCGATGAAGTACTCGATCGCGTGTCCTCGGCGCATGATCGCGGCGAGGTACTTCATGAACACGACCGTGTAGAGCTTGTTGCCGGCGAAACTGCGGCGAATGAAGAAGCCGCCTCCCTTGCGCAGGAAGCGGCCGACGACCGGCAGGTTGAGATTGACGCCCGCGGCGGTGTGCGGCACGGCGTAGCCGTGCACGTAAATGGCGTAGCCGAGCAGCAGGTAGTCCATATGGCTGCGGTGACAGGGAACGTAGATGATCTCATTCCCTTCCGCGACCGCCGCGAGGGTCTCGGCGTGGCCGAATACCACGCCGTCATACAGCCGGTTCCACAGCCAGCCGAGCGCGTGCTCCATGAAGCGCACGAAGGCGTGCGAATAGTTGGCGGCGATCTCCCAGGCGTAGCCGCGGGCGCGCTGCAGCGCCCTGTGGCGCGGAATATGCCGCTCGCGCACTTCCTGGGCCACTGCCGCACGCACCGCGCGCGTGCGCAGCACGCGATTGACGATGGTGCGACGATGCGAGAGGTCCGGGCCAATGCGTGCGGCGCGGCGCCGGGCGTAGAGGGCGCGCAGCGTACGTGCTACGCGCTTGCCGAGCAGCGCGCCCGCGCGCTCCTCCCCGAGCAGCGCGCGCAGCGACAGCGGCTCATCGAGCTCGATGAGCGTATCGCGGCCGTTGAGCAGCACCTGCATGAACTTACGTGCGCGGCTTCCGACGCCGAAATCCTCGCTCAGCAGCAGCCGCAGCCACGAGGCTTCCTTTTGCGGTGCGCGTCCCCAGTAGACAGCGGCCGGCACCAGGTCGAAATCCACCTCCGGATCGGCGCGCAGCGCGGCGATCATCTGCGCGAGCTGCCGCGGTGGCCGCCGGTCGATCCGGCGCGCGATGAATCCCCGTGACTGCGTCAGCCAGAAATAGGAGCGCAGCTCGCGCGTACCGCCCCCGAGCCGCCTGCCCGGGCGCGGGATGTGGAGCTGCGCGCACGCCTGCTGCAGCACGGCGAGGTCGGCGGCGCTGCGCTGCTCGAGCACGTAGCACAGTGGTCGCGGCCGGGCGCGCAACTGCTCGGCGGTATCCTCCGGCAGCACCTTGAATCGCACCCAGATCGCGAGCACCCGCCGCAGCAGCCAGTTCATGCCGGATATGATGAGCCCAGACGCCGCGCGGGCGGGCGCCGCCGACGCCTACTCGAAGGCGATCGCAGGCAGGTCGAGGGCAATGAGAAAATACTCGAACAGGTACTGGATCACCCGCACCTGGTTGTGCAGGCGGTGATCGCTCTCGACCAGGTGCAGCGCGCAGCGATACGCATGGGAAAAGCGCACGCTGTGCTCGTAGGGAACCACATCGTCGCGCCAGCCGTGCACCACCGCCGCGGGACAGTCGAGCACGCCGCTGCGCAGCTCCGGCAACCCCTGCATGTAGAGCGCCGGCGCCATGAGAAATACACCGCGGGCGTGCAGGAGCGAGGCCGAGGCGACCGCAACATAACCGCCGAGACTCGAGCCGACCAGCACCAGATCGCCGGTGAGCTCCTTGCAGAACTCCACCAGCCGCGCTACGCGAGCGCGGGGCTCATCGATGCCGCGGTAATCCACCGAGTGCGCGTCGTATCCTTCGGCGCGTGCCACCTCGGCGAGAGCCGTGATCTTGCGTCCCCAGGGTCCGGCTTCCTGACCGTGAGAGAAGACGACATGGCGGGAAGTCACGGGCGCGTGCATGGCAGGGCATCCGGCGCTGGGAGCTGCAGTCGCATGGGCGAATAATGCAGGCAATGGAAACCCCAAGCCAAGCGCCGCTCGTTCCTGCCCGCCGCGCAGGCTGGCAGTTCTGGATCGATCGTGGCGGAACGTTCACCGATGTGATCGGGGTCGCGCCCGAGGGTGTGCTGCATGTGCGCAAGGTGCCCTCGATCGCGATGGATGCAGCGGCCGGCGATCCGGGCGTGCGCGCGGCGCGTGCCATCCTGGCGGAGGCGGCGCGGAGCACGGGTGCTGCGCCCTCGGCTCCCGTCGCAGCGGTGAAGGTCGGCACCACGGTCGCCACCAATGCCCTGCTCACGCGCAGTGGCGAGCCGGTCGTTCTGGTGACTACCGCCGGGTTCGGTGAGGCGCTGCGCATCGGCTACCAGAATCGTCCGGATATCTTCGCGCGCAACATCGTGCTGCCCAAGCGGCTGTACGCGAGCGTGATCGAGGCGCAGGAACGCATCGATGCCGAAGGTGCGGTGCTGTTGCCGCTCGACCTGCCGCAGCTGCGCGCAGAGCTCACGCGAGCGCGCGCTGCCGGGCGTCGTGCGGTCGCCATCGTGCTCCTGCATGGCTGGCGCCATACACAGCACGAGCGTGCCGCCGCGGCGTGCGCCCGTGAGATGGGGTTCGAGGAAGTGTCGGTATCGCACGAGCTCTCGCCGCTCGTGCGCTACGTCGTCCGCGGCGATACGACAGTGCTCAACGCCTACCTGGCGCCCCCACTGCGCGGCTATCTGCGTACCCTTCAGAGCGAAGTGCGCGCCCTCGATGCCGGCGCGCGCCTCGCGCTCATGCAGAGCAACGGCGGGCTCGCTGCGGCGGAGCGTTTTCATGCGATGTCGAGTGTGCTCTCGGGGCCAGCGGGAGGCCTGATCGGCATGCGCTGGGTCGGGGAACGCCTGCACTATTCTCGTCTTATTGGCTTCGACATGGGCGGCACCTCGACCGATGTCTCGCTGATCGATGGCGAGCTGCCACAACGCTTCGAGCACACAATTGCCGGTGTGCGCCTCACGCAGCCGATGCTCGATGTGCACAGCATTGCCGCCGGCGGCGGCTCCATACTGAGCTACCGTGACGGCCGCTTTGCCGTCGGCCCCTCTTCCGCGGGGGCGGATCCCGGTCCCGCCTGCTACGGACGCGGCGGGCCACTCACCCTCACCGATGTGCAGGTGCTGCTCGGGCACCTGCGCCCGGACACCCTGCCTGCGGTGTTCGGCCCCGAGGGTCGCGCGCGGATCGACGCCCGCGTGGTCGTAGAGAAATTCGGCGCGCTCGCCGCGCGGGCGGCGAGCGAGGTCGCGGGCGGCTGTTCCGCGGAGATGGTCGCCGAATCGTTCCTCGAAGTGGGCGTGGAGTCGATGGCCAACGCCATTCGCCAGGTGTCCACGCGTCAGGGACTCGACGCCGGTGACTTCACGCTTTTCTGCTTTGGCGGCGCCGCCGGGCAGCACGCATGCCGCGTGGCACGCGCGGCCGGTGTGCGACGCGTGCTGGTCCACCCGCTCGCCAGCGTACTCTCGGCGTTGGGTATCGGTGTGGCCGACCGCCTGGCGGTGCGCCGTGCGAGTCTGCGCACGGAGCTGAGCGCAGCAGGACTCGCCGCGGCACAGCGTGCGCTCGAGCGCCTGGGTGCGCAGGCGCGTGCCGAGCTCGCCGCCGACGGCAGTGAGCCGCAGAAGGTGCGGCTCACGGAGCTGCTCGAGCTGCGCGCCGGCGACAGCGAGGTCACCCTCTCGGTGCCGCTGGCGGCGCTCGATGAGGTCCGGGCGCGATTCCATACCGAGCATCTGCGGCGCTTCGGCTTCGCCGCGCGGGCGCTCGAGGTGATCATCGAAGCGCTGCGGGTGGAGGCACGTGCTCCTTCTGTCGAGCTCACCTCGCTCAGTTTCCCGCCTCCGGCCGCGATCGCGGGCCTGCCGCAGCAGGCGCGCGCCTGGTTCGGGGCATGGCGCCAAGTGCCGGTGGTGGCACAGGGCGCACTGCGCGGGCCGCTCAGGGGACCGGCGCTCATCGTCGAGCCCAACAGCACCGTGGTGCTCGAGGAAGGCTGGCGTGCACAGCCCCTCGCAGGCGGTGAGCTGCTGCTCGAGGATGAGGGCGCGGCAGCGGGAGTGAGGACCGCGACCGCGGATCCTGCCCGCGTCGAGATCTTCAACAACCTGTTCATGCACATCGCGGAGCAGATGGGTGAAGTGCTGAAAGCGACCGCGCAGTCAGTCAACATCCGCGAGCGGCTCGATTACTCGTGCGCGCTGTTCGACCGCACGGGTGCGCTCATCGCCAATGCACCGCACATGCCCGTGCACCTCGGCTCGATGGGTGCGAGCGTGCGCGCGGTCATGCGCGCGCAGGCGGCAAACCTCGTCTGCGGGGATTCGTGGCTCCTCAACAGCCCGTATCACGGCGGCACGCATCTGCCTGACATCACGGTGGTCACCCCGGTGTTCATGGCCGCACGCGGGCAGCCTGACTTCTTCGTCGCCTCGCGGGCGCACCACGCCGACATCGGGGGGATGACACCGGGGTCCATGCCTCCCTTCAGCCGCAGCATCGGGGAGGAAGGCGTTTTGTTCGAGTGCTTCCACCTCGTGCAGGGTGGCACCCTGCGCGAGGGCGAGCTGCGGGCGCAGCTCGCCGCCGGGCCCTGGCCAGCACGCAACCCGGGGCAGAATGTCGCGGACCTGCGCGCACAGCTCGCCGCCAATGCACGTGGCTGTGCCGAGCTCGAGCGTGCCGGGCGCCGGCACGGGCTCGACACCGTGCACCAGTACATGCATCACGTGCAGCAGAACGCCGCGCAGTGCGTGCGGCGCGCCATCGCCAGGCTCTCGGCCGGGACCTTTCGCTACGAGCTGGACGATGGCTCGGCGATCGCGGTGCGCATCGACATCGACCACGCGGGGCAGCGTGCACGGGTGGATTTCACCGGCACCTCGCCGCAAGGAGTGCACAACTTCAATGCGCCACGCGCGGTGTGCACCGCTGCCGTGCTGTACGTGTTCCGCACTCTCATCGAGGAGCCGATTCCGCTCAACGAGGGCTGTCTCGCACCGCTCGACATCGTGATTCCGCCGGGCTCGATGCTCGACCCGCAGGCGCCCGCCGCCGTCGCAGCCGGGAATGTAGAGACCTCGCAGTGCATCGTCGATGCACTCTACGGTGCACTTGGCGTCCTCGCCGCGTCCCAGGGAACAATGAACAACCTCACCTTCGGCGACGCGCAGCTGCAGTACTACGAGACCATTGCCGGCGGTGCGGGCGCGGGGCCCGATTTCGACGGCTGCGATGCCGTGCAGACGCACATGACCAACTCACGGCTCACCGATCCGGAGATACTGGAGGGGCGCTTCCCGGTGCTGGTGCGGGAATTTGCAATCCGCCGTGGCTCCGGCGGTGCCGGTCGCCATCATGGCGGTGACGGCGTCGCAAGGAGGCTTCGGTTCCGAGGCGCTCTCTCCGGGGCGCTGCTCGCGAATCACCGCCGCATCGCGCCTTTCGGCCTTGCCGGCGGCGCAGAGGGGGCCCACGGTGAAGCGTTCATCAGGCGCATCGACGGCACGCTCGAGCGCCTGGGCGCAACCGCGCGATTCGAGGTAGCGGCGGGAGATGAGCTCACGATCCTCACTCCAGGCGGCGGGGGGTTCGGAACTCCTGGCGGCTAGCCTGTCGCGGGCCTATCCACGAAGAATCGAGGTTTCGATCTCCCACTCCACGCGCTGCTTCGAGGTCGCCGAGCGATTCACGGACACCGGCCGCACACGGCTCGCGCCGGCGCGCTGAGTCACGAGCCAGGTGTTGAATTCCCCGGCCTTGCTCGTGGCAAAGCCGAACAGCAGGTTGAACTTGCCCTCCGCGAGGGTCTGTGGACGATTCACCCGCTCATCGGCGATGACGAAGTGCGATTCCTCGGCGCCCGCTCCTGCGAATGCTCCCTGCGCGGCGAGCTCATCGAGGAAATTCTCGACCTGGGCCTGGGCGCGCTTCCAAGTCGATGGTCCGTTGTGCTCCAGCGGCACCCAGCGGGTCCCCTGCTCGACACTCGCCGCCACGAAGAGCGCCAGGCGCCGCGCCGAGAGGTATCGCGATTCCGGAGCCCCGCTGCCGCCCGCGGCGAGCGTACGCGGGCTGATGCCGTTGCGCGAGCCGGTGCGCACCGCGAGCAGCGTGTTCACCCCCGCCTGCGCGAGGCGCGCGCGATCGGCATCCGAGACGGCCACCGCGGGACGCAGGCCCGGACGCAGCACCGCCTCCTCGCTTTCCGCAGCTGCCCACACCGGCCAGATCTCGTCGGAGCGCGCGATCCCCCCTGCGGCAGCACCACACGAAGCGAAGGTCTCGACGCGACCCCGCAACCGGTCGAAGGCCTGCACCCGCGGGAAGTACATGACGGCGCTGTCGCTGCGAAACGGCCAGCTGCGCAAGCCCTCGAGAGCCGCGCGAGCGGAGGTCCAGGCTGCGGGCGGGTCCACCACGAGCAGCGCGTGATGCTCGCGGCATACGCGTGCCGCGACGAGCAACGTCGAAAGCCCCACGTCGCGATCGCGCGCCAGCGGCGGAACGCACAACAGGTTGAAGCCCGCCGCCCCGCCGAGCGCGAACAGCCCGGCGCCGCTGCCAGCGGCGCCGATGATGTCGTAATCGGTGAGCGGCGCCCCGTCGTCGCCGTCCGGGTTGGAGAGTGTGTAACCGACCGCAACGCCCCCGGGGCCGCTCGCAGAGCGATCCGGACGCTGCGCGGGAGGCTCGCCCAGCACTCGTACGAGGCGCGATTCGAGCAGCACGTCCACGACGAACCGTCCCGAGGCGCGCGCCACCGATAAGCGCCGGTAGATCTCCTGGTCCTCGACCAGCTCCGAGCCCGCGGTGCGCACGCGCTGCACGACGAGGTTGAAACGCTCCTGCTCGGTCGCGGTCAGCCCGTCGTAATCCACCGAAGCACGCAGGTACTCCCGCGAGCCGGGGTTCAAAGCCGTGAGGCGCAGCGCGCCGCGACCGGCAGGCAGAGTCAGTGTCGGCGGCCGCGCACCGTTGGCGACGCGCACGATGCGCGCCTCACGGCCGCCATTCTCGAAGAACTGCTCGACCGCGTAGGCGAGCGTCGAGGGCTGCCACAGGCCGCCGAAGTGCTGCTGGTACTCGTTGAAACTGTGGACCGTGAGAGCCTGATCGACCGGCCCCTTGAGAGTGCGGCCGATGAATGCCGCGACGGCAGTCGGCACACGCTCGATCGCGTGGTGGTCACGGCTTTGTTGTGCGAGTTGTACGCCGGACGCGGGGCTGTCGGCCACTCAAGCGCCTCAGTGAATCTGCCCGCGTGATTCTAACACAGCGTGTCAGCGCGTGGTCAGACTCCCGAGCTGGGGTCGGATTGATTTGACGATGTTCTTCCCGCCTCGGTGGCCCGCAACAGCTGCTCGGCACGCGCCTGCTCGAGGTCGTCGCGCTTGCGTGCGATCTCGGCCAGCATGAGTTTCAGCCACTGCGACAGCGGTCGTTCAGGCGACTCTTCCCCAGGCGGTGAGCTGTGCGACATGCGGCCACTGCGCAGCGGTTCGTCAGCCGCCGTTCTTCTGGGCGCCGCGTTGACCGCTCGAGGCGCCCGCTGCGCCGGGGGCGGGGCTCGCGGGCGGCGCACCGGCAGCGCTTCCGGGCTCGATCTCCGAGACGATCTGCCGGAAAGATGCCTCGTCCATCGGCAGATCCGAGGTGCCGTCCCATGTCGAGCCTTCGGGCAGCACATTCTGCACCCGCGGCGCAGCGGCGAGGACCTGCTCGATGCTCGAGTTGGGCTCCGTCACCGGAACCGGCACTCCGCGTGGACTGCGCGCGAGGCTCGAGACCAGGTTCCAGTCGACCTGTTCGTGATGCGCCTTCACCTCCTGCTGCAGGCGCGTGGCGAACGAGGTCGACAGGAGCTTCTTCTGCGCGTTCTTCCAGTCGCGGGTGTCATCCTCCATCACGTCATAGGCCTGCATGTACAGCTCGCCGTCCCGCCAGCCGAACACGAATGGCTGATTGACGACGCGCACCTGTGTGCCGATGGGGACCATGTTGAAGAACTGCTCGATGTCCTCCGGGTACAGCCGGATGCAGCCGTGGCTCGAGCGCAGGCCGACGCCGGCGGGCTTGTTGGTGCCGTGAATGAGATAGCTCGGCCACTGCAGGTAGAAGGCGTACTTGCCGAGTGGATTCTCCGGTCCCGGTCCTATCACCGGCTCGAGTTCCTCGCCGTTCTCGTGATGTTCCTTGCGCACCGATTCCGGGACGCGCCAGCTGGGATCCTGCTGACGACGGACGATCTTGGTAACCCCTTCCGGTGTGCGCCAGCCGACCTTGCCGATCCCGATGGGATGGGTGATCACCACCTGCCGCTCGCCGTGTTTCGCGGGCGGGTAATAGAAGATGCGCATCGCCGGGATATTGATCACCATCCCGGTGCGCGGCGCATCCGGCAGGATGAACTGCGAGGGTATGACGATCTCGCGTCCTTCCCCCGGGAGCCAGGGGTCGACTTTCGGGTTGGCGCGCAGGATCTCCTCGTAGCCGACGTTGAAGCGGCGAGCGATGTCCGTGAGCGTGTCCTCCTTGCCGGCCGACACCACCTGCACCACGCCCGCAACGTCCTGATCCGGGTTGAGCGTGAAGCGCTCGTTGGCTACCGGCGGCGGCTGTGGCGGTGCCGCAGGCGGTGCCGGCGGTGGCGTCGGCGGCGCGGGCCGGTGCCACTGGCTGAACAGGGAGCATCCGGCAAGTGCGAGGCAGACGAGCGCGGCCGTTGCGGCACGGGCACTGGAGGTTCTCATGGCAGGCCGATTATGACCGATGTCGCCGTGGCCACCCAGCGCGTACCGATCATGCAGACGCGCGATCTTACGAGGACCCACGGCACCGACGCTGCTCGGGCTGGTCCTTTACAGCAGCACCGGCTGGTTCGGCAGCTCGTTGTCGCTGCGGCGTTTCCCGGGAAAGTGCCGTCCAAGGAGCGCTCCGATCCCCAGAATCCCGACCACCGAGCCCTCGCGGAAACGTCCGGCGCGGTAGTGGTGCTCCATCTGGCGGCACACCGCATCCCACTCCGCTTGGCTGACGCGGGCGGCTATGCCGCGGTCCGCGACGATCTCGACGGCGTGATCCGCCATGAGCACGTAGATCAGTACGCCGTTGTTGTGCTCGGTGTTCCAGACGCCGAACTGGCCGAACAGCTGCAACGCACGCGTGCGCGCCGAGAGCTCACGCCACAGCTCCGGTATGTCGAACGCAGTCTCGATGACGAAGCGGATCTCCCCGCCGTGGCTGGATTCGCACTCCCCGACCGCCTGCTCGATGGCATCACGCACGGCCTGTGGAAAATGCCGGCGCGTGCTCCAGCGAGTAGTGGCCATGTGACGGATGAGACGCACGATGTTCATCGACCGCTACCAGCTTCCGGAGGAGCCGCCACCTCCGAATCCGCCGCCTCCGCCGCTGAAACCGCCTCCACCGAAGCCTCCGCCGCCCAGTCCCCCGCCGAATCCGCCCCAGCCGCCGCCGAAGCCACCCGAGCGTGGATTGCTCGACCAGCCGCTGCCGCGCGCCAGACCCATCAGCATGGTGATCAGAGTTCCGACGATCGCGGCGAGTATGGCGAGCCCCACCGCGTAGCCCGCGATCCACACCAGGGCGCCGGCGCCGATTCCCGTCAGGATCGAGCCGAACGTGCGCCCGAAGATCGCGCGCAGCAGCACCGATCCGATGAGCACGGCGAAGAGCAGCTCCGGCAGGATGTTGCCGCCGGAACCGTGCCGCGGCGTCTGCCACGCATGCTCGGGCGGCGGCAGCGGCTCGCCTTCGATCACCCGCATCATCTGCCCGAGACCCGCGTCGACGCCCTCGTAGAAATTGCCTTCGCGGAAAGCCGGCGCGATGGTCTCGGAGATGATGCGGTTCGACATGGCATCGGTCAGCACTCCCTCCAGACCGTAGCCCACCTCGATGCGTACGCGATGGTCGTCCTTGGCGATGAGCAGCAGTGCGCCGTCATCGACTTTCTTCCCGCCGACGGTCCCGCGCCCGAGCTTCCACTGGTCGACGACTCGTATCGAATACTGCTCGATCTCCTCCGGGCGCGTCGTCGGCACCATGAGTACGGCGAGCTGCGAGCCCTTGCGCGCCTCGAAGGCAGCGAGCTTCTGCTCGAGCGCGGTCTGCTGCTCGGCGCTGAGCGTACCGGTGAGATCGGTGACGCGGGCAGTGAGTGGCGGAACGGGCTGCAGCCCTCGCGCCGGGCCCTGTGCTCCCGCGTGGAAGCACACGCTCAGCAGCAATAGCGCCGCCACGCGCCCGCCCCGGGCGGCGCGATGCGCCCGTGCGATCATTGGGTCGGCGATTGTCCTGCAGGTTGCGCCGGAGGCGTGGCGGATCCGCCGGGTGTACTCGTGTCGAAGCTGACCGTCGGAGCGGTGGAGATCTGCTGCTCGTTGCCGACGGTGAAGTTCGGCTTCACCTGGAAGCCGAACAACTTGGCCGTGAGATTGGTCGGGAAGCTGCGCACCGTCACGTTGTAGTCCTGCACTGCCTGGATGTAGCGGTTACGCGCGACGGTAATGCGGTTCTCCGTGCCCTCCAGCTGCGACTGCAGATCGCGGAAGTTCTGGTCCGACTTCAGCTGCGGGTAATTCTCCGCGACGGCGAACAGGCTCTTCAGCGCGCCGGTGAGCTGGTTCTGTGCGGCCTGGTACTTCTGGAACAGCTCGGGGTTGTTGAGCACCTCGGGGGTCACCTGGATCGAGCCGACCTTGGCGCGCGCCTCGGTCACGCCGATCAGCACCTTCTGCTCCTGCGCAGCGTACCCCTTCACGGTGTTCACCAGGTTGGGGATGAGGTCCGCCCGGCGCTGGTACTGGTTGACGACCTCCGCCCAGGCGGCCTTCACGCCTTCATCCTTCGCCTGCAGCGTGTTGTAACCACAGCCCGACAGGGTCAACACCGCGAATGCCAGAGAGGCAACAGACCAAGCGCGCATCGGCTTCTCCTTATCGTGTAGCGCCCACCCGGCTCCCGGGGGCAGGGATTATTGTCACATGGCCGCGAAAGCGGCGTCGATCGCGCAAAAAAAACCCCAGGTTTTGAGGCCTGGGGTTGGTAAGGGCGGACCTTCGATGAAGGGAAGGAAGTCCGCCAGGGGATTCCTCAGTGCAATAGTGCCCAGTGCAGGATGCGGATATCGTCCGAATCCAGATCAAAGCTCTGTGCCAGCAGCGCACGCAGCTCCCGATTGGCGCGTGCGTGCGTCAGGGGCTGCCGTAGCTCGACCACACCACTCCACTCATTGCCGGCGGCGTTGCGCGCCCTGTCGATGTGGGTCACGAAGTGCGTGTAGTACTTGGTAGCCACGGGAAAAGGTTAGTGGCCCCGCGCGGACACGTCCGTGAGATGTTCCACAGAACCCCGGATTTCTGTAAAAGTGAGTGCGACATAATCCACAGGATTCAAGCGCATGGGACGCTTCCGGGCGCCTTCCCCGGCGGGGTCGAAATACGTGACCTCGGCGGGGGCGCGGCGACTGCGCGCCGAGCTCGAGCAGCTCTGGCGCGAGGAGCGCCCCCGGGTCACACAGGCCGTGGCCGCGGCCGCCGCGCAGGGCGATCGCTCCGAGAATGCCGAATACACCTACGGCAAGCGGCGGCTGCGCGAAATCGACCGCCGAGTGCGCTTCCTGCGCCGCCGGCTCGAAGGCATGGTGGTCGTGGACCAGCCACCGGCGGATCCGGGCCGGGTGTTCTTCGGGGCGTGGGTGGCGGTCGAGGCCGAGGATGGTGTGTGTGCGCGCTACCGTATCGTCGGCCCGGACGAATTCGACATGGCGCCCGGTTACATCAGCATGGACTCGCCTCTCGGCAGGGCGCTGCTGCGACGCCGCACCGACGAGGAAGTCACCGTGGAGACACCGGCCGGTCCCCGCGTTTACCTGATCGTGTCGATCGAGTACCAGCGCGATTGACTCCGATGTTTCCCGCAGGGGCGCAATCAGAGCCCCCGTGGGCCAGTAGTTTGGCAATTACCTAACTATTAGCTCGAGGAGGTATTTACGCCTCCTGCGGGCTGTGTGCAGTGGCCGGCCCGCACGCTGCGCGGCGCTACCAGATGACCCGCACGTTCTTGAACTGCCAGGGATCGCTCTTGTCGATGTCCTCGGGGAACAATCGCTCGCGCTCGTGCAGCGGTGTCCAGTCGGTGTACTCACCGGCCACCGGCCCGAGGTAGGGCATGCAGATCTCCAGATTGCGACGGAAATCCATGTCATCGGGCTCGACGACGCCGAGATTGGGATTCTCCATTGCCCAGATCACGCCCGAGAGCACGGCCACGCAGACCTGCAGGCTCGTTGCGTTGTTGTAAGGCGCCAGCTTGCGGGCTTCGGCGATCGAGAGCTGCGAGCCGTACCAGTAGGCGTTCTTCTTGTGCCCCGCGAGCAGCACTCCCAGCTCATCGATGCCAGCGGTGACGTCGTTCATGAGGATGCGCTGCCGCTCCTGCTGCACGTAGTTGCAGCCGGCGAGCTCGTGCACGGACATCACCGCCGCATCGCACGGGTGATACGCGTAGTGCACCGTCGGGCGATACGCCACCTGGGCCCCCTCACGCACCGTCAGGTAATCGGCGATGGAGATCGACTCGCTGTGCGTGATGCAGAAGCCATGAAAGTGCCCTGCCTTCGGAGTCCAGGTGCGTACCCGCGTGCCCGCGCCAGGCTGCGTCAGGTAGATCGCCGCCATGCAGCCGAAGTCGTGGCGCTTGCCATCGCGTGGAAAGTTGCGCTCGTGCGTGCCCCAGCCCATCTCGCTCGGCTGCGAGCCTTCGCTTACGAAGCCATCGATGGACCAGGTGTTGACGAACTCGCCCAGCTGCTTCGGCACACTCGAGACCTGCGTGTCGCGCTCGGCGATGTGTATCACTTTCACCCCGAGCCGGCGCGCGAGCTCGCCCCACTCCGCACGCGAAGCGGGATTGCCGGCAGGCGCCTCGGTGTCGCGTGCGATGTTGAGCAGCGCCTGCTTGACGAAATGCGACACCAGCCCCGGGTTGGCACCGTGCGTGAGCACCGCAGTCGGCGCCCGCGCGTTGCCCGTGCGCAGCGCCAGCGCCTCTTCGCGCAGCGCATAGTTGGTGCGGCGGCTTGCGGGCACGGTCGGATCGGTATAACCGCCCGGCCAGGGCTCGATGCAGGTGTCCAGGTACATCGCCCCCTTCTCCCAACACAGCTTGATGAGGGCGATGCTCGACACCTCGACCGAGACATTGATGAGGAAGTCGCCGCGACCGAGCAGTGGATTGAGGACCCGGCGGTAATTTTCGCGCGTCAGGCGTTCCTGCACGAATTTGATGGCGTACTTCGCCGCCTCCTCGCGGCCCCGCTCGTCCGCGGTCACGATGGTGACCCGCTCGGGCGCAATGCCGATGTGGCGCAGCAGGAGTGGCAGCACCCCCTGGCCAATGCTCCCGAAGCCGATGAACAGAATGCGTGCCGGGAACTCGACGTGAACCGGGTACTTTTCGCTCATGATGCTTGGCTGACACTCCAGGGTCGGCGGGACAGGCGAAGGGTATCAATCGGCTCCGCGCGGCTCAATTTTCCAAGGCAGCGGCCCGTCGCCTGCCGGAGTCAGCTGGTCCGCCAGTGCGGCGGATAGGTGCGTTCGTAACCGGGCAGGCCGGCGACGCGCGTGAGCCAGCGCCCGAGCGCGGGATATTGCACTTCGACCGGCATGAAGCGTGATGACAGCTCGGCGGCGCGCGGCTTCTCGAGCGCGCGCTTCAGCAACTGGATCCCGGGAAAGATGACCAGGTCCACGGCCGAACAGCGGTCTCCTACGATCCAGTCGGACTTCGACAGCCGTCCCTCGATGGTGCGCGCCTCGCTCGCTACCGCGTGCATCGCCGAAGTGATGGCATCGCTGCCGAGATCGGTGCTGCCGGAAAACACCGCCTGGACGATGACCTGGA
>Ga0210384_10004935_pt1 | contig 14741 bp, 17 predicted proteins | sample IncBWH2MmetaG_FD_160574 | JGI IMG/M metagenome (GOLD analysis project Ga0210384, IMG submission 160574) | Forest soil microbial communities from Barre Woods Harvard Forest LTER site, Petersham, Massachusetts, United States - Inc-BW-H-2-M | ecosystem: Environmental > Terrestrial > Soil >...
CGATGGAAACCCGCGCGTGAAGTTGGTGGTTCCGTCAAGCGGGTCGACAGCCCACATGTTCCCCGCGCGCGAGCCACCCGCCTCCTCCGCAAGCAGGGCGATGTCCGGGGTCTCGGAACGCAATACCGCGACGATCGCAGCTTCTGATCTTCGGTCGGAGTCGGTGACATAGTCGCCGGCGCCCTTCTCCTCGGACGGGCCTCCCGGCCGTGGCAGGCCCGCCTCGACGAGGACACGCGCTCCCGCGCGGGCGGCGCGTAGCGCGACGGGCAGCAGGTCGCTCAGACCTGCTTGTCCTCAAGGCCGAGGCCGAACATGGCTTCGAGGTCGTGAGCGGAGAACTGCTGGAATGCGACCATGGTTTGTGTCCGTTCGATCCCGGCGAGCTTCGTCAGGCGCTGCGTCACCACCTGGGCAAGATCGTCGTGCTCTCGGACGCGGACGATAGCGACGAAGTCCCACTCGCCGGTGACCGTGTAGACCTCCGCCACGCCCTCGATGTCCGCGAGCTTGGGCCCGAGATTGGTCAGCGCCTCGCGGCTCGACTTGACAAGGATGACGGCGGTGAGCACAGGCGGAGTCTAGCCGGTGGGTGGAATGGGAACCGTGGCGCCGGTGGCCTCGCCGTACGCCCAGACGTCCATGTCGCCGTATCCGATCCCGTGGTGGCCCAGGATCGTGCACACATGCGTGCGGTGGTCGTTGCCGTGATGCAGCGCCTGGATGATCACGACTCCCAGGTGCAGCCGGAAGCTTCCGTCCTGAAATTTGGCCTCGATCGCATCATCCGGCGTGATCCGCAGCGCAGCCTCGATCAGCTGGTCACCGGTGCGGGTGGCATGGTCTTTGAGGACGGCGATTCCGGGGAATGCGTCACGCTCATTGATCACAGGCTCGATGTCGCTCAACCGCTTGAGGTAGCGCTGCTCGGCCGAGAGGAGGTGCTGCCATGTGGTCGCGACGGTGCCGTAGGTCCCGGGAGCGGTGAGCTGGAGCTGCTCATCGGTAAACGTGCCACAGACGTCGAGCAGATGCAGGTTTGCCCACCGGTGATAGCGAAACGTCTCGATCCAGAGCGACTCCACGCCGGGAATTCTAGAGAGGCGCACGAACATGGAGCTGGATTCGGTCTGGTAACCTGTCAAGGCATGGCACTTGACACCCTTCAGGCAAGGGGTCGCTTCTTGACCCTTTTTGAGCGCTACGGAGCGCTGCTCACGGATCATCAGCGCGAGGTGCTCGATCTGCACCTGAACAGCGACTGGTCGCTTGCGGAGATCGCGAACCATGGAGGCACTTCGCGTGCCGCGGTTCACGACTTGATCAGGCGTTCAACCCAGTCACTCGAAGACTACGAGAGCCGGCTGGGTCTGCTGGCGGAGGCCGGGCGTCGCCGGCGCGCCATCGAATCGCTCGACCGCGACCTCGGCGCGCTCAAGCGCCGCGTGGCTCGGTTGGAGGCGACCGTCTAGATGTTCGAGACCCTCGGCGAGCGGCTGGCGGCGGCTCTCAAGAAGATCTCGGGTCGCGGGGTCCTGCGACCCGAGGATGTGGACGCCGGGCTTCGTGAGGTGCGGCTCGCCCTCCTGGAGGCGGATGTCAACTTCAAGGTCGTCAAGGAGTTTGTCGAGCGCGTGCGCGAGCGGCTGCAAGGTGCCGAGCTGGCTGAGGGTTTGACCGCTCCGCAACAGGTGGTCAAGGCTGTACACGCCGAGCTCATCGAGCTGCTCGGCGGCAACTCCGAAGGAATGCGTTACTCGCCGGCACCCCCGACTGTGCTGATGCTCGTCGGCCTGCAGGGGTCGGGCAAGACGACGACCGCAGTCAAGCTCGCCCTCCTGGCCCGGCGCGAAGGACATCGGCCCCTGCTCGCTGCGCTTGACTTGCGACGCCCCGCCGCAGTCGAACAGCTACGCACTCTGGCTGCGCGCGAGAAAGTGCCCTTTCACTCCGGCTCTGGGTCCGTCCAGGAGATCGCAGCGGCCGCGGTTCGCGACGCCGAGCACGCCGCCTATGACGTGGTGATTCTGGACACCGCAGGCCGGCTTCACGTCGATGCCGAGCTGATGGACGAGCTCAAGCGTCTCAAGGCTGCAGTGCCGGTGACCGAGACCCTCCTCGTCGCCGATTCGATGACCGGTCAGGAGGCGGTCAAGGTGGGGGAGGCGTTTGCCGCGGGCGTCGGGGTCGAAGGCGTCGTGCTGACCAAGCTCGACGGCGACGCCCGGGGTGGCGCGGCACTCTCGCTGCGCCTCGCAACGGGCCAGCAGATCCGCTTTGCGGGGACGGGCGAGAAGGTAACGGATCTCGAGGTCTTCCACGCCGAGCGCATGGCTTCTCGGATCCTGGGCATGGGCGACGTTCTGAGCCTGATCGAGCGGGCCGAGCGTTCGGTCGACAAGGAGAAGGCGATCGAGGTCGAGCGACACATGCGCGCGGGGCAGCTCAGCTTCGACGACTTCCTGACGCAGATCCGCCAGCTGCGCAGCATGGGTTCGCTCGAGGGGGTGCTCGACATGCTTCCCGGCGGCGGAGCGCTCAAAGGCAAGATGGCAGGCGCCGACACAGAGCTGGAGGTGCGCCGCATGGAGGCGATCATCCTTTCGATGACAGCCCGCGAGCGCGCTCACCCGGAGCTCATCGACGGCGCTCGCCGGCGGAGGATCGCGAGTGGGAGTGGCGTGCAGCCTGCGGACGTCAATCGCGTGATTAAGGCGCGCGAGGCGATGCAGAAGCTCGCCAAACAATTCGGACTGCAGTCTGCTGGTCGTAGAGGCAAGGCCGGGGTGCCCCGGCTTTTTGGACAAGGAGGTCCAGGTTGGTAAAGATCAGGCTGAGGCGGATGGGGGCCAAAAAGCATCCCTTCTACCGCCTCGTGGTGGCGGATGCGCGATCGCCGCGCGATGGCCGGTTCATAGAGCATCTCGGGTACTACGATCCGATGACGGATCCGGTCGTGGTGAAGATCGACGTCGACAAAGTCGTGCGCTGGCTTCAGCAAGGCGCTCAGCCGAGCGAAGCCGCGCGGAGCCTGTTGAAGCGGGAGGGCATTCTTGAGCGACTTGCAGAGACGCGGAAGTCGACCGCCTCGGCGTGATGGTGGCCGCGGGTCGTACAACCGCGGTTTCAGGCGTGAAGGTCCGGCCGGTCCGGCCGGCCCGGCTGTGGATTACCGGGCGCTGGTCGAGTACGTCGCGAAGACGCTCGCTGACAAGCCCGACGAGGTGCATGTAGAGGCGTTCGAGCGTGGTGGCGGAACCGTCGCCATCAAGGTCAAGCTCGCTGACGGCGACGTTGGGCGCTTCATCGGCAAAGCCGGGCGCAATATCGAAGCGATCCGGACGCTGGTGCGCGTCGCCTCCCTCCGTGACCGCAAGCGTGTGTTCGTCGATCTGGCCAACCCATCCCTTGCCCATCCGGCTCGACGCGCCGAACCGGACGCGGGGGCCGAGGCACCGGCATGATCCGCGTAGGACAGGTGGCAGGTGCTTATGGGCTCGAAGGTGCTGTCAAGGTAATTCCCTTGACAGACTTTGGCGACCGCTTCGACGCGGGAGCGCCGCTCTTGCTGGACGGTGCAGAGCATCGCGTGGAGTGGAGCCGCACGGGCCAGCTGGGCCTGGTGCTCAAGCTGCGCGGCATCGACAACCGCACCATCGCGGAGCTGTTCCGTGGAAGATACCTCGAAGTTCCTGAGGACGAGGTTCGCCCGCTCGCCGAAGGGCGCTTCTATCACCATCAGCTGGTTGGGCTCACTGTCCTCACCGAGAAGGGCAAAGAGCTGGGCAAGATCGCCGAGGTCCTCGAGCGGCCTGCGAATGACGTCTGGGTCAGCCGCGAAGGCGCCATCGAGCACCTCATCCCGGCCACCCGCGACGCCGTGGTCAAAGTGGACATTGAAGGAGGCCGTGTGGTGGTGGCCGAGTGGCTGGTCCAGACAGAGGACGCATAAGTAAAGGGATGCGCTTTGACGTCATCACCATCTTCCCGGGCATGTTCGCGCCTGTTTTCGACCAGGGCGTGGTCGGGCGTGCCATCGAGCGCGGTTTGATCGAGCTCCACGCGCATGACCTGCGCGACCATACTCACGATCGCCACCGCCAGGTCGACGACATGCCGTTCGGTGGCGGCCCGGGCATGGTGATCAAGCCTGAGCCGGTGTTCGAGGCCGTGGAGTCGATCCGGCCACAGAACCCAGGCCCGGTGGTCTTGATGGAGCCGTGGGGTGAGCCGCTCGACCAGCGTGTGGCCGAAGAGCTTGCGGCCGAGCCTGGAATCATCATCGTTTGTGGCCGCTACGAGGGCATCGATGATCGGGTCCGCACTGCGTTGGCCAGCCGCGAGGTTTCGATCGGCGACTATGTTCTCAGCGGCGGCGAGATCCCGGCCATGGTGCTGATCGATGTGGTCGGGCGCCTCGTTCCCGGAGTCGTCGGCGATCCCGACTCACTCGCCCAGGACACCTTCTCCAGCCAACCGGCCGGTTGGCCGCAGTTCACCAGGCCGGCCGAGTATCGAGGTTTGAGCGTACCGGACGTGCTCCTTTCCGGCGACCACGCACGAATTCGCCAGTGGCGTCGCCAGCAAGCCAGAGACAAGAGTCACACCAAGGAGTTGAACAAGACATGAACATCATTCAGCAGCTCGAAAAGGAGCAACAGAAAGAACATGTGCCTGCCCTGCGGGCAGGCGACACGGTCAAAGTGCACGCGAAGGTCGTCGAGGGAACGCGCGAGCGCATCCAGGTCTTTGAAGGCACCGTCATCAGGGTCACCGGCGGTGGCCTGCGCCAGAACTTCACCGTGCGGCGCGTAACGCACGGCGTCGGCGTCGAACGTACCTTCATGATCCACTCGCCGCGCATCGACAAGATCGACGTCCTGCGCCACGGCGACGTTCGCCAGGGGCGGCTCTACTACTTGCGTGGCAAGGTGGGCAAGGAAGGACGCATTCGCGAGCGGCGGAACGTGGTGACGGCGGAGCCGGCGGCGGATGCCGCCGAGGTCGAGAACGAGCCAGAGGCCGAGGAATAATCCTGTAAAGAGACTGGCGCCCGCTCCACGGTCTCGGTAATCTCCAGCCGTGGGTCCCCCGTGAGCCGTCACATGCTTTGGCGCTATGAGCGCATGGCCAGCGCCATGGGTTACCAGGTCGTGGCGGGCGTCGATGAGGTCGGGATGGGCCCGCTCGCCGGTCCGGTGGTCGGAGGCGCCGTGGTGCTCACCATCGGCGATCGCATCAGTGGGTTGGACGATTCCAAGCTGTTGACCGCGTTGCAGCGCGAGCGCCTCGACCGCGTCATCAGGCGGAGAGCGGTCGCGGTCTCGGTGTGCGCCGTCGATCATGCGCAGGTGGACAGTCTCGGCCTCACGCGGGCTCGCCACCTCGCGACGGCGGGCGCGGTGGCCGGCCTGGGGATTCCGGCGGAATACCTGCTGGTGGATGCGTGGGACGTGCCCGACGCGCCTGTGGCCCAGATGGCCGTGGTCAGGGGAGATCGAACGTGCGCGTCGATCATGGCCGCGAGCATCGTCGCCAAGGTCGCCCGCGACCACACCATGATCGAATACGACGCGCTCTACCCTGGGTACGGGTTCGCGGAGCACAAGGGTTATGCCACGCGGGCGCATCGCGCCGCCATCCGCCGCCTGGGGCCAAGCCCGATTCACCGCACGTCATGGGCTCCGTTTCGAGAGCAGCCGCCGCTCGCGTAGAGCTCGGCCGGTCCGGGGAACGGGCCGCGGCCGACCTGCTGAAGAGGCGCGGCTACGAAATCGTGGGAGCGGGTTTCACCGCCAGGCGCGGCGAGCTGGACCTGGTCTGCCGGCGGGGTTCAGAGCTCGTCGTGGTGGAGGTGAAGACTCGGACCAGCGATGCGTTCGGGACTCCCCTTGAGGCTGTCGGCCCGCGAAAGCGCAAGGCGCTGGCGGCTGCGGCCGCCGAATATCGAGCGCTCGCCCAATGGCGGGGCACGATCCGCTTTGCGGTGGTGGGGCTCATTGTCCGGCCCGAAGGAGGATTCGACGCAGAGCTGATCGAGGATCCGTTCGAGTAGCGTCCGGAGTCGGACGCTCGTCCTTATGTTTCGGCGATTGGCGCCTCGAATGACTTCAAGCGGGCGTTGGCAAACCACAGGATTGCGCCCACGACACCACCTGAGATCGCCAGGAGCACGATGCCGAGCAACCACATCAGGACGCCGATGGCAGGTGACCATGGAATGAATCCGCCGGGGGCGGTGCCGGCTACAGCTTCGGCTCCAAAGACGAAGAGGGCCAGCGCACCGACGCTGAGGGCGCCGAAACCAAGGGAACCGAAGAGGCCACTCAGCGAGCCAAGGATCCCCACCGAGCGGCGATCATCCAGGGCTTCGAACCGCGGGTCGATCGCCCCGCCGGAAACCGCGATGGCGACAAATCCGCAGCCCAACCAGAGGACCAGCAACCCAAGCTCTATCAGCTCGACGAAGCCGCTGCCGCTGATGATGGCCGCCGACCCACTGAATATCAGCATGACGATGAGCACTGGCGGGAGCGTCAGCAGAACTTTGGCGCGTAAGACCTGCCACATCGTCATCGGGGCGAGGCGAAGCAGCTGGAACCCGCGCCGCTCACTGGGAATCGACGGCGATGCCAGCGCCAGAGACATGAACAAGGAGAGAAAACCGACGAGCGACACGTTCGCCCAGAATCCGTTCAAGCTTCGCGACGGCTGGGTGAACGCGACGGCATAACCGATTGGAAGCAGCAGCGCCGGCAGGAGCCGCGTGAGCCGGCGCACGTCGCGACGGTATCCCAGCCAGTCCTTACCCGCGATTGCAAAGTAGGGAGAGCTTCGCCCGAGCCTCCTGGTCCCTGAGGGTCGTGGCGCCGCGCTGGTGGCTCTTCGTCGCCATGAAACGGGAGTGCTGCCAAAGACGCCAAGACCGGCCAGCAGCGTTCGTGCGTAGAGGACTTCGGCGACAAGAGCCACGACCCCAGCGAGGACGAGAGTGGCCAGGGTCCACAACGAGGCGGCGCCGGCATCGCCCGAGACCAGGCTGCTGAGGGCGTGGCCCGGCCAGGCCGATGGCAGCCAGTCGACGCGCCGGATCAGCGCCGTCAGGCTCGAGATGTCCGGTCGGGAGCCTCGGGAGTAGGTCCCGCGAAGACTCAGGTTCCAGGCCAGGTAGAAGCCGGCGCCGGCGAGCCCCGCGACACCCGCGGCCACATCGCGCGCCAGGCGTGCCGGAACCCAACGAAGGACCAACGACATGAGGATCGCCTGCAGAGACGTGATCACCAGCACCTGCACCACCACGAGCACCAGCGACAGGACGTAGTAGGCGAGCGGTGCGCCGGAGCCGGCGCCGATGCCGAGCAGACCCGCGAGCAGCATCGTGCCGAGCAGAAGGTTGGCGCCCATCGCCAGGGCCAGGCGGGCTATGAAGATCTGCGCCGTGCGCACCGGCGCGATGACGAGTTGGAGCAGGTCGCGCCCGACAAAGAACGTGGCGATTACGGTCGGGAACCCAAGCACCAGCATCGATGCGGCGAGCGCTGTGAATGCGCCAGACAGGACCAGGTCCAAGCCGACGGGTAGGAGGTGGCCAATCGCAACCCCTCCGCTGAAGACGCCGCCACCGATGAAGACCGCCGCGGCCAGGAGTCCAACGATGAGCAACACCAGCCGAAGGCGGCTGCCTTTCGTGAGCCGGTTGCGAAACGCCCGCGCTTCGGCGCCGAGGATGGTTCGTGTCGACGCGAGCGGTGTCACGACGTCGGCGCCAGCAGCCTTTCGATCAGCTCCTTCGACTCTGGCCCGGCGGTCAGCTTGAGGAACAGGTCCTCCAGGCTGGCCTGCTCGGTGCCGGTCTGCGCTCGCAGCTCCTCCATCGTGCCAGTCGCAGTGATATGGCCCCGGTCGATGATCGCCACCCGGCGGCATAGCGCCTGGGCCACCTCGAGAATGTGTGTGGACAGGAGAACAGTGGTGCCGCGCGTGGCCAGCTCTTCCAGCAAGTCCTTTACGAGTCGCCCCGACCGCGGGTCCAGCCCGTTCGTGGGTTCGTCCAGCAGGAGCACCGACGGCTCCCTGATAAGCAGGGAGGCGAGCCCGATCTTCTGACGCATCCCATGGCTGTAACCGCCAATCAGCTCGCCGTCCCGAGTAGCAAGCTCGAACAACCCGAGCAGCCGTTCCATCCGCTCTGCGCGCTCCGAACCACGGGGCATTCGGTACAGGTCGGCGACGAAATCCAGGAATTCGCGGCCGGTGAGATGGGGGTGGACAAATGGTTCCTCGTCGAGATAGCCAAGTCTTGCTTTGGCCTTGAGCGGGTCGGTGAATATGTCGATGCCGTCGATCAGCGCTGTGCCTGACGTCGGTCTGAGAAGTCCGCAGAGCATGCGCAGGGTGGTCGTCTTGCCTGCGCCGTTGGCGCCGAGGAAGCCGAAGATCTCGCCGCGACCGACCTTGAAGCTGACCCCGTCGACGGCCCTGATCACGCCGTAGCTCTTGACCAATTGCCTGGCTTCCACCGCAACGGGTGCATCAACCGCGGCGGGGATCACAGACCGCAGATTAGCAGCGCACGTCGAGCGGCCTTGGTTATGAACCTGCCGCCTTGCGAAAGTGACGATTGAGCTCGGACGCGTAGCTCATGCCCAACGTTCCCGAGCTCCGAAGTAGCCAGTCGTCGATTCGCCGTCGACCGAGCGACGGTGTGTGCGACACGAGCAGCTCGTCCATCAAACCCTGGAGCTCCTCACGGGTGAGAAGAACATCGCTCACGAACAGACCCACCAGCTTGCCGGCCGTGATAGTCAGGCGAGGCGGAACGAAGACGCGTCGCGGCCGGCGTGCGACGGCAATCGCTACACCTTCGACCAGCTCGGCGTACGTGATGGTGTCAGGCCCGGCGGCATCAACGGTTACACCGCTGTCGGCCCCTGCGGCCCAGTAGGCGATGTCGGCGACATCTTCCCCGGCCACCGGCTGAAGGCGATAGGTTCCGAGTCCCGGAATCACGAAGACCGGCATGCGCCGCAGCAGCCACGCGATGTTGTTGATGAGAATGTCGCCCGCGCCGAAGATGAGGGTCGGCCTTACGATCGCCCACTCCAGTCCGGAGTCACGCACGATCGCCTCAGCTCGGGCCTTGCCCGCGTAATACGCGAGGCCGGAGTCGACCGATGGATTGCTGACGCTGATATGGACCACCTTGCGGACGCCCGCCTCGACCGCGGCCGACATCAAAGTGTGCGTGTTCGAGACCGCGTCGCCAAAGAAGGTGCCCCCGTGTGGGAAGCGAATCCAATAGGTGTTGTAAAGGACTTCGGCGCCGCGAAGGCTCTCGACCAGGGCGGGGTAATCGTTGAACTGGAGCGGTGCAACCTCGACCTTGATGTCGTCGGCGCCGGGGCGCCGCGGATGATTGGTCAGGGTGCGGATGGCCCGCCCCTCTGCGAGCAGACGGCGTGCGATGAACCTGCCCGTGAAGCTGAACGCGCCGGTGACGACGTCGAACGCCGCTGCTCTCAAAAGGGAAACCGGGTCAGATCGTAGGCGAGGGAGCCTGGCTTCACGTGGCCCGAGATGACCACTCGCGGACGGTGGCGCACCGATTCGGCTGGGTGGACCTCCGGACGCAGTCCGTTGAAGATTGGAAAGCGAAGGGTGCCGTCGGGCGACCACTCCGAGTAGCGCACGCTGACCACCAGCTCTGGTCGCACCCAATGCACCGGCTTGGTCATGATCGGCTCCGGCGTCAGCGGGCTCGATTCCGTGGCCAGCTGCCGGAGCGCGTCGCCGATCGCCTCCATCGCCTGCTCGTCGTAGCCGCCACCGACTGTGCCGCATGGGAGCAACCGGCCGTCTTCGAAATAACCAACCAACAACGCGCCGAACTGCCTGTCGCCGGTCCAGCCTATGACTACGAAATCGTCCGACTTGACCGCTTTGACCTTGAGCCAGAAGGGGCTGCGCTGACCCGTGACGTATGGACTCTGCTTGTGCTTGGCAACGACGCCTTCCAGGCCGCGCTCGAGGCAAGCTTCGAAGAGCTCGACCCCATCCTCGTCGATGTGGTCGGGCACGAAGATATGGCCCCCGGCCTCCACCGCCTTGCGCAAGCGGGCTCGCCGGCGCAATAGAGGCTGGCGCAAAAGGGGCTTTTCGTCGAGGTACAACGCGTCGAACGCGAGGTATGCAACCGGGACTTCCTCGCGCATCGCGGCCCCTCCCACGAGCCGCTGGCGCAAACGTGTGTAATCAGGTCGCCCATCGGGGTCTGTGGCCACCAGCTCGCCGTCGATGACGCTGCCGAGGGGGACTCGGGCTGCGGCGGCCACCACCTCGGGCACGCTGGTCGTGAGGTCGTTGAGGCCGCGGTCCTGGAGGCGAACGTGGCCTTCAGGGTCTCGGAACAAAAGGCACCGCAGACCATCCCACTTGACCTCGAAGACATACTCCGGTGAACTGAACGGAGCTTCCGCTGACGCGGCCTGCATCGGCCGCACCTCGGTGGGAAAGCTCTCGATCTCGATCTGGAGCTGGTTCGGATCCTCCAAGGCTTCCAGATTAGGGCCGCTCGGGATGTGGCCGGAGGGCCGGCTGGCATCTCCGGCTGCATCCCGGGGTCAGGAAGCTTTTCGGCGCGCCTTCTTGGCTTCTGCGACGGGGGCCTGCTTCTCGCGAGTGGAACGTGACTTCTTGGCCGCGGCCACCGATGCGCGTAGAGCCTCCATGAGGTCCATGACCTTGGCGGTCTGCGCCACCGCCGGCGCCTCGATCACCTCACCGTCGATCTTCGCCTGGACCACTCGCATCACGGCTTCTTTGTATTCGTCCTTGTAGCGGCTGGGGTCGAACGAATCGGCGAGGCTCTCGATGAGCGCTTTGGCCATCTCGAGCTCCTTCGGGTTGATCTTGACGTCCCCTTCGAGGCCCTTCAGACCCTCGGTCGAGCGGATCTCGTCCGGCCAGTTCAGGGTGTTCATGAGCATGCCGGCGCCGTTCGCGTGGAGCGCGCACAGGTGCTCCCGATCGCGCAGCGCAATCTTGGCGACCGCCATGCGGCCAGTGGCTTCGAGCGCTTTGCGAAGGAGCTGGTACGGCTTCTTCCCAAGCTCCTCCGGTTCCATGTAGTACGCGTTCTTGAAGTAAAGCCCGGGTTCGATGTCCCCTGCGGGCACGAACTCCTGGATGTCGATGCTGTGTGCCGTCGCGAGGGGCAGGTTGTCGAGGTCCTTGTCGTCGATGATCACATATCGGTCCTTGCCGACCTCATAGCCCTTGAGAATCTCGCCGTACGCGACCTCATGGTCTCCGTCGGCACACCAGCGCTTGTAGGTGATGGGTGAGCGATGGTCAGGGCAGAGCTGGCGAAACGAAACCTTGGCGCTGGACTCCGTCGCGTTGTAAAGGCGAATCGGTATCGAAACCATCCCAAACGAGACGACGCCTTTCCACATCGATCTCGGCATAGTCGGAAAGTTTACTGGTTGGCGCGCCCGCGCTGGCTACTTTTCGTAAGCAGCGGCCGGGTGGGGTTTCAGCCAGGCGGCGAGCACCTGATTGAAGCCGCCCGGATCCTCGAGGTAAGAGAGGTGTCCGGTGTTATTGAGCACCTCAAGGCGCGCGTCCGGCATCTCCAGCGCCGCCTGCCGCGCGTAGCGCAGCGGAAAATAGTCGCGCTCGCCCCAGATGAGAAGGACGGGGCAGACGATCTCGTCGAGGCGGCCCCACACCCTGTAACCCGGGTGCGCCTCGTTGGTCGCGACGCTCCTATAGACCTCGAACTGAAATCGCCCGGCGCCGGGCCGGCTCGCGGTGATCAAGGCGTAGTACAGCGCAGCCTGGCCGTGGGGGATTCGATAGGGGTCGACGGTCAGCCTGCGGATCGTCCGCTCCAACCGTCCACGAGTTGGACGCTGGCCCGCGGCCAGGCCGAGCAGCATGCCCAGCACAGGGTGACGCGTGGCGACGACGAAGCCGGGTAGGCGAGGGCCGAGGCCTCCGGCGTCGACGAGGACCATGCCCGGCAGGGTGGGGCGTCGCCGCGCAAAGTGCAGCAGCGACAGATAGCCACCAAGGGAGTGGCCGACCAACAACGCCGGCTCGAATCGCGCCAGGAAGACTTCGAGCCATTCGAGCATGCGCTCAACGGTGTCGGGGCTGCGCCAGATCGGTATTTCGGTTTCGCCGTGACCCGGCATGTCGACGGCGACCACGTGACGCCGCGTCGCCAGCTGGGCCAACGCCGGGTACCAGAGCGCCGCTGACCCTCCTGCTCCGTGGAGCAGGATCGACACCGGCGAGCCCACCGAGCCGGTCGTCACCCAATGTGTCGACAGACCGGCGACCATCTCTTCGTGATGCTCGACCTCGACGCCGGCCAGCCGGTACAGGTTGTCGCCTGCCGCGCGTATGAACTCGTTACCCGCCGACGTCACGTCTTTGCATGAGGACGATTGATGCCGCGAATCCGACGACCACTATCAATGACATGATCGCCAGACCGGTCTCGTCTATTCCATTTGTAAGCGGTTCCCCGTAGAGCTTGAAGGCTGACAGATCCAGCGCCCACGCCGGCCACTTGAACAGCGGCCCCAGCTCGGTGATGAGATAGCTGGCGAACGCGAACCCACCGAGCAGTCCGACAGCGGCGCGCGGTATGCGAGCCGCGATCACCGCACCGACGGCCGCAAAAACGAGCGTAAACGGAACGAGAAGCATCAAGGCCTCGATCAAATGGGTGGAATCGAGGTTGATCGACTGGCTGAGCGCTTCGAGGCCCACCGCCACGCCGCTGACGGCAACGATGATGAGTGCGCCGACGGTGAGCACGATCGCGCGCTCGAGGACGATGTTCGTACGCGCGATCGGGTTGCTGAGGTTGAGCTCGAGGCGGCCATCGGTGTCGTCGCTGGACCAGCGCGCGACCTGCGCGATCGCGAATCCCGCCATGAGGAGCTGTGCGACGTTGAACCAGAGGAAGCCAAGGAAAGAGCTGTACACGTCGCCGTGCACGAAGGTATCGAAGTAAAGCCTGAGCACAGGAATGGCCAGCAGCGGCTGGACGAGCGTTTTGGTGAGGACCACGAAGACTGCCGCCAGTGCGGCCACACCCGCTGCCCACACGGTGATGCCGATACGCTGCTCATACAGGCCGCGAATGATCGGGATGCGCCACACCGGTGATGCAGAGGCGTCGTACGTCACCGGCCTCGTTCGGGCAGGCAAGCTGAGCAGAGGCGAACCGAGATCGCGTCGCTCGAACGCCAGAGCGGCCAGGGCCGCAAATATGGTCGATGCCGCGATGAGCACGAACGTGGCTCCGACATCGAAGTTTCCGCCGGGCGCCAGGGGTCGGCTCAGCTCGTAATAGCGGAACGGAGACAGCCAGCGCCAGGTCAGAAGCCAGTCGAAAGTCCGGCTGAGGCTGTTGACGAGAAAGAGCGCGAGCAGCAACGACCCTGCAACCGCGACGGCGTTTCTAGCGGTGGTGAACTGGGCGACCAAGAGTGTCAGCGCATAGCAGGAAAGGCCGAGCGCTGCCAGAACGACTGAAGCCTGCAGCGCCGCCACGAGCGGCACCGGCTCGCCGCCGCTGACGGCCCCGATCTCCATGCCGAGACTGGTGGCGAGCGCCACGAGCAGGCACGCGCACGCAAATGCTGCTATTCGGGATGCGAGCATTCGGAGGCGGGGAAGTCCCGACGCCAGCATTACCTCGACCACTCCGCGCTCTTCGTCGCCGCGCGCCGCGCCTGATGCCGACACGAGGGCCCAGATCGCGACGAGGAAGGCCAGCGATCCGAATGCGCGGAATTGCACATAGCCGCCAACGGTGTCGGGCCGAACAGGCGGCGGGAGGAGGATCGAGAATTGCGTGCCGAGCTGCGTCATCGACCGCCCAAACGCAGCCCGCTCTGCAGCTGTGTGGCCGGCCACCTGGAAAAAGCCGACCGCCTGCAGGGTGGCTGCAAAGAATCCCAGCGCCGCGAATCCGACCAACCCCCAACGGCCGAGCCGAAACGCAAGGCGAATTGCGGTCATGTCGTGGCGAGTTCGGGTACAACGTCCTCTCTGTAGAAGGTCAAGAAGATCTCCTCCAGGCTCGGCTCGTGGCTGACCAGGTTGGTCACGATCGCGCCCTCGAGCGCTTTGTGGAGTGGCTCGAACGATCCTTTCACGGTGCAGGACAGACCGTGCTCGGCGACCACCACCTCGTCAATGCCGGCGGCCGCGCGGATGGCGGCCTCGGGCACCGCGGATTCGGCAGCGAACTCGATTTCCACCCTATGCACCCGGATGCCGTGGAGCTCGTCGAGCTCCGCGACTTTGACGAGCCTGCCCGAGCGGATGATGCCCACGCGGTCGCAGACATGCTCGACCTCCGAGAGGACGTGAGAGGACAGAAACACGGTCGCACCGCCATCGCGTGCTTCGCGAAGAAGTTTGTAAAACTCCTGCTGATTCAAAGGATCGAGGCCGCCCGTCGGCTCGTCGAGGATCAGCAGCTCGGGCTTGTGCATGAAAGCGAGAACGATGCCCAGCTTTCGTTTGTTGCCGCTGGAGTACTCGCGAAAGCGGCGCCCGAGATCAAGATCGAACCTCTCGGCGATGCCGTTGACGACTTGTGGATCGGCGCCACCGCGAAGACCTCCCAAATAGCCGACCACTTCCTTGCCACGCAAGCTGCCGAACTGGGGCATATCGCCGGGCAGGTACCCGACCTTGCGCTTGACGGCGACCGA
>Ga0210384_10004936_pt1 | contig 14740 bp, 10 predicted proteins | sample IncBWH2MmetaG_FD_160574 | JGI IMG/M metagenome (GOLD analysis project Ga0210384, IMG submission 160574) | Forest soil microbial communities from Barre Woods Harvard Forest LTER site, Petersham, Massachusetts, United States - Inc-BW-H-2-M | ecosystem: Environmental > Terrestrial > Soil >...
AAAAATCGACCGACGGCGAACGCCTGCTCGAACAGCTCGGCCTCACCGATAAGCGCAACGCCTGGTTCATGAACCTCTCCGGAGGCCAGAAGCAGCGCCTCTTTATTGCCCTGGCGCTGATCAACGACCCGGAAGTGGTCTTTCTCGACGAGCTGACCACCGGCCTGGACCCGCAGGCGCGCCGGGCCATCTGGGATCTCGTGCGCGGCATCCGCGAGCGCGGCAAGACCGTTTTTCTAACCACTCATCTGATGGAGGAAGCCGAACGCTTGTGCAACCGCGTAGCCATCATCGAGCACGGACGGATCATCGACATCGACACGCCGGAGAGCCTCGTCAGCCGGCATTGCCCCGAACGCACCGTCGTTCTCGCAACAGACAATCCGCTCGCGGAAGAGCGCTTCCGGTCGATCCCCGGAATGGAGTCAGTGACCCGCACGGACTCGCGATTCACCATTCGCGGCCGCGGCGATGACCTGGTCACCGAGGTCATTCATTGTCTGTCCGAGAATCACATTCGAGTCTCTGACTTCCGTACGATTCTTCCCAATCTGGAAGACGTTTTTCTGAAACTGACGGGTCACTCCATTCGCGAGTAGGAACTAGGTAGGAACGAGCATGATGCTGCGTGGGCTCTGGAAACTGACTTGGCTGGAGATCAAGATCTTCATGCGCGAGCCCATGGGCGCGGTCGGCGCCATCGTTATCCCCGTTCTGGTTTTCCTCGGGGCGGGCCGCATTGTCGGCGGCAGGCTTCCGCCGACCACACTCGCCGCCAGCAATTTTATCCATGTCGGTCTCCCGGTTCTTGCATCGCTCTTGATTGCCATCAACGCGGTGATTTCGCTGGTCACCATTATTTCCATCTACCGCGAAGGCGGCATCCTCAAGAGGCTCCGCGCCACGCCGCTGCGCCCGCAGACCATCCTTACCGCCCACGTGATCGTCAAGCTGCTGCTCACCGCGGCCACACTGGCCTTGATGGTCCTGGCCGGCAAACGCTACTACCCGGTTGGCGTTCATGCTCCATTTTTCTCGTTTACCATCGCGCTGCTGATCAGCACTTGGAGCATCCTGTCGATCGGTTTCCTCATCGCCAGCATCGTTCCCACTGCCCGTTTTGCGCAGCTCATCGGCGGTTTCGTCATGTACCCCATGCTCGGTTTCTCGGGACTCTTCGTGCCCCTCGCAGCGCTGCCGCCCGTGCTCCACGCGGTGGCCCGGGCGCTGCCGCTAACCTATGCCGTGGCCCTCCTCCAGGGAATCTGGACTGGCGACCCGTGGTCGGCCCACCTCGGCGACATAGCCGCACTGGCAATAGTTTTTGTCATTTGCACCGCCCTCTCCACCAAGGTGTTTCGTTGGGAGTAACCCGTGTTGCGCGGCAATCTGGTTCTCGCTCGCGCAAAATTGGACGCCGGTGCAAGACCAACGCGCTTGTCCGGTAATCCGACTATTCAGGGTTCGTCTGTGGCCCCTTACGAATCCGAGCACAGCAAAATCCACTAACGGTGACAGTGACAGTGAAGATTATTGTCTGGCGCCAGAACGACGCCAGATGCGACTCTAATGCACCACTCACCGAAATTGGAACATCGTTGGGAGCATGCCAAGCTGTCCAAGTTCCGCCTAAGAGTAGGCCTGCTAAAGACGTACACACCAAAGCTAGAGTGGGAAGCCTCAACAGCGACATGACACAGCCGATTGCGACCGCCACTACTATGGCAACAAGGTGCCATTTCCTAAAGCTTAGATATTGGAGTACGGGTGTGACAAGCCAATACCGATAGAGAGCCGCAATTAGAAGAGTGAAGACTGATGTCTTGATGACGGTGCTTCCGCCAGGCATGAAGATACCCTGATGTAATTAGACACCGCCGAGAGCTGAAAATATCACTGTTTTGGAAGATGCCTGATAAACGCGCCAACCGCACAAGGGGTTCTGAGGTTAGTGAGAACCGATGGCACTCCTGCCTTGTTGATTTTTTGCCTGCGGATATAAGATGGCGCAGCAGAGTCAGGAGCAGTCATGGCCCATCAAGCACCACTGAAATATGTCTTCTACATTGCCGCCACCCCGGAGAAGGTGTGGGAAGGCTTTGTGTCGCGGGAGTCCAACCGCATCATCTTCGGGGGCGCTGAGCTTCAAGCGGACTTCAAGCCCGGCGGCGCGCTCGCATGGCTGGGCGCGGGACCCGATGGCAAGCCCATGTCCTACGTCCGGGGGAAGGTCCTGCGCTTTGAGCCGCCAAAAGTCTTTCAGTACACCTTCGCAATGGGCCAAAATGATAAGCCGTCACGCGCAACCATCGAACTCGTCCCCGAAACCGAAGCCACCCAAGTAACCGTAACGCATGACGAATGGGCCGAGGATGACCCCACTTACGCCGCCTGCGCCGATGGATGGCCCCGTATTCTCTCCCGCCTGAAGACCCTGCTTGAAACCGGGAAGACCTTCAAGCCGCATTGATACAAGCTGGAACCGGTAATTTGACTAACCAGGCAGGCGGGTTGTGCGATTGTGCGGCAAGCGCTACTTCGTAGAGAGTGTTTGCATCAATTCCTGATGGGCCGTTGCCAGCTCTATTCGCGCTTCATTGGTTCTACGAAGGCTTGGAATCAAGTTCTGTTCCACCTGGCCGAGCCGGTGAAGCTTTGAATCCAAATCAGCGATTCGGGACTTTGCCTCAGCCGGGGATTCGCGTAGCGCGGCCTGCGCCGCCAGCATGTATTCCTCGTACGCACGAATCTTGTCATCGCTTTCCGGCTTGCCCGTCGTTCGCGACTTTTGAAGAAACTGATCTCCAATCGCGAATTCCACGCCCCATGCCATTCCCCAATCGAAGCCATCCTCCGGCATCGTTTTCATGACAACGGACAGCTCTGTTTTCTGCTCCTCGTTCAATTTCCCCTGCCGGGCGCTATCGCGAAGCGAACGCAGGCTATCCAGAATTATCGCATGGGCAACGAGCGCTCCAATCACTGGACCGCTGCGTGACACATCCTGCCCGAAGTGGACCCCAGCCAGCCACGTGTCTACGGCGGTTCGCGAATCGCCTTGCGCCATCTCGCGTATTCCTTGGAGTTTATTCAGATGAGACAGCAGCCGCGCTCGCATAAGGAACCAGACCGGAGTCACCGCTCCGTTCCGGTAATCGAATCCCCAATTGCATACGGGAAGCTTCGTGGCCCGCTGCATGGTTCGAAGTGCATCGCCGTTGGAATCCAAAATCGGCCCAAGTTTTGTTTCGTCCCACGCAGCCCGACCAGCGATCGTCTCTCCGAACAAATGCCGCGTAGCAGCATCATCATCAGGCGGTTCCCGCACCTCCGCCAAAGCAAACCAATAACGCAGTGCTGCATTATCCGTTTCCGGCGGAAACGTCGCCTGTGCCCACGCTGTGTGGGCGCTGGCAAGAACGGCCACGATCGTTGCCAATAATCGGAATTTCATGGCTAACATACATCTTATTCTAAGCCGAGAGTCGCAATGAGCAACCCTAGACACTAGCAGCGGATAGTTTTAGTAACGTCTCTGTGCTGAGTGCTGATGCGAAGTGAACCTGCTTGGCATTTCAACGCGCGTAGCTTTTGAACCGCTCGATCGACGCTGGCGTATATTCGCCGACCTCGATGAGGTAGCCGTCCGGATCGCGCATGTAGCAACGCCATTCCCAGCCGTGATTGTCCAGCGGCTCGGTAAGGAAGATCGCTCCTTTGGCGCGCCATTCTTTGTAGCAAACCCAGATGTCGGCCACGCGCAGGTTGAGGAAGCTGTTCACTCGGTTGAGATCAGAAGGCGTTTCAAGGATCACCTCCGGCTTGTCGGGAGTCGGCCCACCACCGGAATTAAGAATCATCCAGGTGTTAGCCAGCTTGATGTAGCAGGGGTTTTCCGGCTTGACCACTTTCCCGCCAAGAATCCGGACGTAGAAGTCCTTCGATTTTTCCTGATCCTTCACAGTGAGGAAGTGCGTGGCGAAGAAGCCTTTTTCTGCAATCGGCGCATCCGGCGGATTCATGAGGTGCCTCCCGTTATCGACAAATAGGATGCAGCCGGAATCGCCTTGGGTTCAAAAGAATCCGGCTCAACCAGGAGTGTGCCAAATGGTACAGTTTTCCCTCGTCTCCTGTCCCACTCTATTCGCGCAGAAGACTTGCCGTGTTCACCGGCCCGCTCTTAAGCTGACGTGAGAGAAAGAGGCTCCGATGGTCCTGCGTGGGCGCAGATATTTTCCACTGATCGCCGCAGCGGTAGCGCTGTCTGCGGTCCGCACGTCCGCGCAAGTCCCAGCCGCAATCGCCGCCGACCCACAGCTCACTCTCTCCCAGGTGGTTGAAAGGCTGGTCCAAAAGAATGCCGAGCGCGCCAAAGCTCTGGAAAGCTATCGCGGCAAACGTATCTACAAAATTGACTACAAGGGCTTTCCCTCCGCGCTTCGTGGGGAAATGACCGTGGAGATGACCTATACCGCTCCGGCGAAAAAAGATTTCAAGATTCTGTCCGAAAGCGGAAGCAAATGGATCGTCAAACGAGTCCTCAAGCGGTTGATCGATGGCGAGAAAGAGGCTCAGGAAGCGGCGACCCGCAAGAGCGTTGAACTCAACACCCAGAACTACAATTTTATATCGCTTGAACGCCAAACCGACGCCGCCGGCTGCGGCTACGTTCTCGCCATCCAGCCTAAAGTGCCGAGCAAATTCCTTTACCGTGGCCGCATCTGGGTCAATGACCAGGACTTCGCCGTGTGCCGAATTGAAGCCGAGCCATCCAAGAACCCATCCATGTGGATCACCAAGACCGAAATCCGCCACAATTATCAAAAGTTCCAGGACTTTTGGCTTCCCGTGGAAAACCAGAGCGTTTCCAGTCTCCGCCTCGGCGGCCGCGCCACGCTGACCATCACATATCAAGATTACGAAATCACAGCCGTCCATCCCGCGAAGGACAATTCCGTTTCCGCCGGCCACTAGATCACATCCACGATTCCCATTCTGGAGCCCAGCTAGTTGCTTGGAGTTGGAATCACTGGCATGCGGAAACTTACGGGAATGGCGGCGTCGGTTATGGGCATTAGAACCAGGAAACACTCCTTGGTGTAGATGGAGCAACTGAGCGTGGCTTTGCGGATGATGCGCGCCGGAGTGTCATCGGGCGCGGGCTGAGTGAATTTGGCGGCGGCGATGGAGGCGATGCCGTTGCGAAGTTCCTCGTCGCCATCGAGGAAGACGACGTTCTCGACCCGCGAGCTGTTCAGGAACGAGATGACGAAGTGAGCCGTGCCGGAGTTGCCCTTGAGTTTGCCCGGGGAAGGGACTTTCAAAGTTCGCATGTCCGAAAGGGCCATGGCGCCATCCGAAGAGGAAGAATGGGATAGGCGGCCGCCAGGAGCCTTCAGGAAAGGACGAAGGCGTTCCATTTCCGCGGAGAGCTTGTGGTTGATGTCCATGGAAGCGATCGTGGTGCGCGCCATGTTGCAGACCGCAGCGGCTTTTTCTTTCTTGCCATTCTTTTCGTAGGCTTCCACGAGATGTTCGCCAACTTCCGAGGATTGCATAAGCTGCCAGGAGGCTTCGAGATATTTCTCGGCGGCAGGAAAATCGCCGAGGCGGAATTTAATCCAGCCGAGGGTGTCCCAATTGGCGGCGAGCGCGGTCATCAGAGCGAAGTCGGAGGGCTCCGTGTCGTCGGGCGAGATGTCCATGGTCTTCGAAGAGAGATCGGAAATGGCGCGTTTGGAGTATTCGAGTGCTTCGGAGAGATGGACGCCGGCTTCGGCGAGAGAGTATGCGGAGCTGTTCAACTCTTCGGGCTCGGCGTGCTCGTCAAGAATGGACTTGAAGGTGGCCATGGCCTTTTCCGGATCGGGAACGTGGAGGAAGGCCTGGCCTAGGGATAGCGAAAGCTTGCGCGGGGCGTCGGCGCGATGGCTGATGGATTTCTGGAGCAAGGTAACAGCATCGGCGGCACGGCCGGCTTCGATATAGGCTTGGCTTAGCCGCACAATCAGGGCGTTATTGTCGGAGTCCGAGTCCAGCATTTTCTCCAGAAAGGCGATGCGCTCTTCCGGTTTGGCGTTGGCGAATCCAGGCGGACTTGGGCCTGGGCCTGCCAGTCCCATCACCAGCGGAAAGTTGCCGCCAACAAAAATATAGCGGCGTTCGGCTTCGTCGATGGCTTTGGCCATGTCGCTGAAGTCGCTGCGCTCGTTACCTGGAACCTCGTGAAGTAGAGTCTTCAGATGCAAGGTTCCGTGAAGAACTCCGCCCGTGTAGGAGTAAGCTCCGGCAAATTCGGCAAAATCGTATTTGCGATCCGGCCCGGCTGGAAGGACGGGAGTATACCCCTTGGGGAATTTGACGGTGGTTTCATAAGTGACGTCCTGAAGCGCGCCCAGAGGGAGAGGATCTTTCGAAAGCTTTTGTTCCTCGGTGAGATCGCGGAAGAAAAATGGAGGAGCGGGGAGAGTGATGCGATGGTTCTTCCAATCCGGAAAGTCCGTGCGATGGTAGGAGAAGGAAAATGCGAAAGGCTTCGAGGTGTCTTCGGGCTGGACGACATCGACATCGCTCACGGTTCCTGCGAAGCCCATGCTGGCCACAATTCTTTGCGTCAACTCCTGCCATTTGTTTTGTGGCGTAGCACGATAGGCCAGGCGTAGTGCCACTTCGGAGTCGCCGCGCTCTTCGAGGCGCATTTTCGCGTCGAGAGTTCCTTTTTCATCGATCGAAGAATCGATATGGACAACTTCATAGTTGGAGAAGGGCGGATCGGCCGGCGTGTTGACCAGGCGGGAGGCACCAGAAGTGGGAGCGACCAGGGCTCGCCGATCGCGGATATTGAATAGGAGAAGGCCAAAGGGTGCGACTTCCGGAGTGGTATCGAGAAAGAGGAAGGAATCGCCGCGGGGAATTGCGGTGATGACGTGGTCGAAGAGGTCGGCGGTGGGGAAAGAAGGATCGATGCGGTAATTCGAACTGATTAGCACGGGATAGGCGGAGACGCCGATGCTCTGAAGGAGCGCTGCAAAGAGGGTGTGCTTGTCCTTGCAGTCTCCGTAGCGGTTGGTGAGCACATCGGAAGCGGCGTGCGGAGTGTAGCGGCTGAGGCCGAGGTCGATACCGATGTAGCGGAAGCGGCTGGAAACAAAATCGTAGATGGCGTGGATTTTTTCGTCGTCGGTGGACTTTCCTTTGGTTAGCTCTTCGGCTTTCGCGCGAATCTCCGGGGTAACGGCGATTTTGGGTTGTGCGAGAGCGGCAAACCATACGCCAACTTCATTCCAGGAGTTGAAGGAGGAGAGTTGGACATCTGGCGGATTTAGTCCGTGAAAGTTCTTTTCCCAAGCTGGGATTTTTGACTCTTCGGGCTTTTTGAGATTAGAACTCTCGAAGCGATAGATGCGGCGGCCGTTCTCTTCCCGGACTACGGGATGCAGGTCGCCGTTGCGGAGCTTGACGGGAAGATTGAGCGGAACGTCGAGCTCGAGGATTTCCTGAAGACAGATGCCTTCGTGAAAGAAGGAATGGTTGAACCAGAAGTGGCCGGGCGCGATGGGATCATGAATGGTCCAGCGCAGATGGGCTTCCAAGATGTCCCCGACAGAAAGGGATTTGATGGCAACGTGTTTTTCGCGCTGGTCGGTGTACATGGGGGCTTCGCGGCTGACGGCGGAATCCAATTCCTGGACATCGGAGGCCGGCGTTTCCACGACGGTTCCGTCGGGCTTGCGAACGCGAGCATAGAGGACCTCCAAGGATTCAAAGCTGGAAGCGAAGTTGTAAACCAGGAGGCCGAATTCGTGGACAGCGGATTCGGATTGGATGCGCGCACGCAGAACAAAATCGCGCTGGCCCTTGCCATCGGCTTCATAGCGGACCGCGTTTTGGATGAGTTCGAAGGTGTAGGGCTCCTTAGCCTTGGAATCTTGGGCGGGAGGAGTGGCGGGTTTGGGCGCGGCGGGAGCCGGCGCCGGGGCAGTCTGCCCCGCGAGGATTGGAGAAGAAAGAGAAACTAGGATGAAGCCGAGAATAACCGAGAGGATCGAACGCATGAAAGGCCTTCCCAAGTCGATAGCGTATTGACATGTTAACTCATATCAGTCTCTTCCCCCGTGGATATTCGTGGCGGTGGGAATCCTAATTGCGGAGAGAAGATTACGGAAAGCAAGCGATTCAGAGTCACACTCTTCCTGGTCTAATCCACACTCGAAGCGGATCAAATCGTGAGCCAACGATCTCTGATCACTGCTCTCTGCTCACTGATCTCTATTCTCTACTTCCGATTATTTCTTCTCTTCCGGAAAACTGAAGACTGGCAACTGAAGACCAAGCGCAATGGCTCAATGCACGTTGAAATCGAGGCTCGCAATCGCCCGCGCAATCACGTTCTCCTGAATCTGAATCAGGTCCGTGTCCGCGTACGTCATGCCCAGCACGGTGAAGATTTCTTTATCGCGCGCAACGACCACCAGTTTCCCTGACCAGTCGTGTTCGTCCGCCGTCCCGCGGTATTGATACTCCACCGCCGGCAAACCGCCAACCACTGTCTTGCGCTGAGAAATCCGTTGGTACTTCTGGTAGACGTCATGCAGCCGTTTTTCCACTCCGGCCGCCGCCGCATCCAGCGGTTCCTTCGTACTTTCCTGGCCAACCACCATCAGCGTGGATTCGTTCGACGTCCCCATGGCCACAATGGCGTTCGGCAGCGCGCCGCGTGCCTCTTCGATCAAGCTCCAGCTCGGAGCCTTGTACATGCGGAAACCGTGCGTGTAATTCGTGTAGAGACTGCCCTTGATTTCTTCCTTGTTTGCCGGTGCCTCAGGTTCTTTCGGCGCAGCCGTCGCCGCCAGGCCGTTCGCAGGTGCGTTGTCAGCTTCTTTGATCGCTGGCGCCACTGTATTCGTCGCGGGCGCGCCCGTGGGCAACGCAGGTTTTACGGCCACATTTGTTATTTTCGGCGCTGCTTTGTCCGCTTTTCCCGGCGTCCCCGCGTTTACAGGTTTCGCGCTGGCGTTCATCGGTGTCGCCGACGTTTCCGCTCCAGAAGCCACTGCTGGTTCCACTTGCGGCTGCGCATCGCCCGCTGGTTTCTGCAGCTGTGTGCCCGCGTCTTTCTTCGCTGCCGCTGCCGGCTCCGTTTTTGCCGCCGGAGTTGTCGGAATGATCTTGGCGATCTTGTCTTTCTCCACCAGCACAAATCCAAAGTCCGTCTTGACCTTGAACATGTTGTCTTCATACGCTACGATCACGCCGTACAACTTCTTGCCGTCTTTGAGCTGGATCTCATCCGCCCGGGCGCGAAGCGCCATAGCGGAAACCGCCAGCAAGCATGCAGCAGCAATCAGGGGACCGCGCGTATTCGGGACAGCCATATAGAAAGTATCCCGCCGCCACGCACGCCCTGCAACCGTCAGTCTCCGCGTGGTGTCCGTCGTGCTACCTCCAGCAGCAGCGCCCGGATCCGCGCCAAATGACGCTCCAATTCGTCGATCGCCGCGCTCAGCCGAGCACGCAGCGGCTCCGGCAATTGCGCATGCGTCTGCTGCAGCGCCAGTGCTTCGGCGATCTCGCGAATTTGCTTCCGGCTCCGTGGATTCAGCCGCTCCCAGAGTTTCCGTTTCGAGCTCCGGTTGCGCCCCAGCCACTCTTCGCCGCTCCCCGCCGGCCGTCCCGCCTCCGGCTCCGCCATCGGCGCACTGTTTTGCTTTCTTGGACGGATCATGAAATTCATATCGTCACCTTCACCGCCATCCTCGAATGGCTTTGCTGTTAGTCACCAGTCACCAATCACCGCTCACTTCTTCAACGCCTCCAGCTTCTCCCCCTTAATCTGCCCATCCGGCTCGACGCGCCCCGTCACGCGCATCGTGCGCGTCTCGAACACCAGCCGGCCATAGCGGTCATAAGCGTCTGGGAAGAGCACCACTTCATATACGCCGCGCTGGTCCTCCAGCGTCACGAACATCATGTTGCGGTAATTTTTTGTCCCCACATGACGGTAGGTCACCACCCACCCGCACAGCGTCACGCGCTTCCCCCGCAGCCCCGCCAGTTCGTCGCTCCACACCTCGCCGTTGCGCGGCAAAAAATCCAACGGATGTCCGCTGACGCACACTTCCAGAATTTCGCGTTCGTACCGCAGCTTCTGTTCGACGGTGTATTCCGGCGTCTGCATTTCCGCCAATGCCACGCCAATCGGATCCTTTTCATTTCCACCGGCAAACAATGTTGTTGCTGCCTCTGGCTGCGAACTTTTGCCTCTTGCCTGCAACAAATTCCATTGCCACAGCATTTCCGGCCGCGTCATCGTGCAAACTTCATTGCCCAACTCATCCAACGCGCCGCACTTGATCAACGATTCAATCTCATCGCATTCCACGGGCACGCAGCGCACAAAATCTTCCAGCGAACGGAACGCTCCACCATCTTCCCGCGCCTGCACGATGGCCGTCATCGTTTCCACGCGCAGGCCTTTCACCTGCATGAGTCCGACGCGCAGCGCGCGCTTTCCGCCATCGCCGTCCTCCGCCGTGTATTCCATCCGCGAATGATTCACCGACGGCAGCCGCACCGCGATGCCCCAGCGCTTGGCCTCCTCCACGTACGCTGACACGTGGTAGAACCCCGCGCCCGCGCTGCACATCGCCGCCAGAAATTCCGCCGTGTGATGCGTTTTCAGATATGCCATGCGGTACGAAATGTCCGCATACGTCGCCGCGTGCGCTTTGCAAAATCCGAAGCCAGCGAATTTCTCAACCATCATCCATGTTTCTTCGCGCTGCGCTTCGCTCAGCCCCATCATTCCCGCTGCTAGCAGGAATTTCTCGCGCAAGCGTATGTGGTCGCTGCGACCGGAATATTTTACGGAGGACCGCCGGACAAGATCCGCTTCGGCTAAGGTCATGTCTCCGAACGCTTGAGAAATCTGCATCACCTGTTCCTGGAAAATGCATACACCCAGTGAGTCACCTAGAATTGTTTTCAGTGAAGGATGCGCGTACTTCACTTCTTCCTCTCCGCGCAGCCGCTTCACAAATAATTCTTTCGACCCATATTCCGCCGCCCCTGGCCGGATCAGCGCCAGAGCTTGCGCCACTTCTTCGAGTGTCCGAGCCGCCATCATGCGCAGCAGCCCGCGCATCGCCGGCGATTCAATCTGAAAAACTCCCATCGTTCGCCCCGTGGCGATAACCTCGCACGTTGCCGGATCGTTTTCCGGGATGGCATCGAAATTAATCTCGCGCGCTTTCGGCCGCGGCGTCATTCCATCCGGTGCAACACAGCTTTTCTCCACAACTTCTTTTGCTCCTTTTGCTTTTTCAATATTGTCCAGCGCCAGCGACATGGTCGTGAATCCGCGCTGCCCCAGTAGATCCATCTTGATCAATCCCAGCGCTTCAATGGCGTGCATATCGTATTGCGTGACGACGATTCCTTTCGTCGCGCGCTCCAGCGGCGTCAATCGCGCCAGCGGCTGCGCGGAAATCACCGTCCCGCATGGGTGAATCCCCAGGTGCCGCGGTGCGTCATCGAGCCGCAACGCGACTTGCAGAATTGTTTTCCACGACTCTTCGTCTACCGGTAGATCCCGGCACTCCGGCAAATCGCGAATCGCCGTCAAAATCTCCCGCACCGGCCGGTGCGGCAGCCGCTTCGTGAAGCGGTCCACCTCGCCCGGCGGTACGCCGAACACTTTTGCCACTTCGCGCACCGCCAGCCGCGCGTGCATGGTGATAAAACTTCCGATCATCGCGACGTGGTCCGTGCCCCAATGCTCGTAGACGTAATCGAGCAGCTCGTCGCGCCGCGCGCCGCAAATATCGATGTCGATGTCCGGGCAATCGCCGCGCTGCTCGTTCAAAAATCTTTCAAAGTACAGTCCCCACCGCAACGGGCATACCCGCGAAATGCCCAGGCAATACGTCACCATGGAACTGGCCGCCGAGCCGCGCGCTACCGCGGGAATTCCGCGCCGCCGCGCTTCCTCGACGATGTCCCACACCAGCAGAAAATACGGCGCCAGGTGAAGTTTTTCGATCACTTCGAGTTCGTGCGTGAGCCGCGAAAGCACCGCCGGGCGCAGCGGCTTGTAGCGTTTCCGCGCGCCTTCGAAACTCAGTTTCCACAAATACGAAAATGCCGACTCGCCTTCCGGCACATTGAATTCCGGAAAAATTGTTTTTCCCAGTTTCAGCTTCAAATCGCAGCGGTCGGCGATCTCCGTCGTCGCTCGCAGTAATTCCGGATGATCGGGAAAAAGTTTTTGCATTTCCGCCGCTGGCTTGAACCATGCTTCGCCGGTCGTGATTTCCGGCGCCTCGACGGTCGTCAATAATCCGCCCGTTCGAATGGCATTCATTGCGCGATGATGCAGATGCTCCTCCGGCCGCAGAAAATGCACGTTGTTCGTCGCCACCAGCGGCACACCCAGTTCCCGGCCGAGGTGTTCCGCTGCGCGCAGCGTCCGCCGATCGCCGGGCGACAAAATGTGTACCTCGATGTAGAGACGGTCGGCGAAAATATCTTTGAGTCGTGAAAAGTGATTGGTGACTCGTGACTGGTGACTTGTGACAGCGATCGGACACAGCACAATCACGCTGCGGCTATGCTCCGCTAATTCCTGCAACGCCACCGGCCGGCCATCCTCTTTGCCCGCCGCTATATTTTTTGTAAGCGTGGCTGTACCTAAATGCCGCAGCGTTACCAGTTGACATAGATTGCTGTAGCCCTCCATGTCCGCCGCCAACAGAACAACACTGTTGATGTTCTTTTCGAATTCGACATCCAGCACCACGCCGACGATGGGCTTGATGCCCGCCTTCAGCGCCGCCTTGTAAAACGGCACTGCGGCGTACAGGCCATTCGAATCTGTCAGCGCCACCGCGGGCATTTTCTGCTCGGCCGCAGCCGCAACGATTTCTTCCGGCGACGCTACGCCCCGCAGGAACGAATAGTGACTGTGACAATGCAAATGTACGAACACGGAAGCCCCGGTCTGGAAAGGGAAGAAGGCATGCCCGCGTTTCGGCAGGCATGCTTTCTTGTTGATTCGAATCCGGTAGGGGACAGGAACGAAAACTTCAAAAATCAGCGCGACAAGCAGGGCGTCGAGAGGACCAGGCCGTTGGGCTTGGTGGCGTAATGCTCGCGGAGTTCGAGGCCGTTGCCGTAGAAGACGGCGTTCCAGCCGTAGCGGCCGCGGACGGAATCGAGGCCGCGATTCAGGTACCAGCGGCGGTTGGCGCTGGTGTCGAAGAGTTCGTTCTGGCGGCGGTCGGTTTCGAGGTTGGTTACGCTGACGCCGACGAGGCGGACGGCTACGCGGCGCGTGAACAATTTGTCGAAGAGATCTTTTGCGGCGGCGAGCAAGGCGCGCTCGTCGTTGGTTGGTTTGCTGATGCGCACCGTCTGGTGCGCCGAAAAGTGGTCGACATAGCGGATGCGCAGACCGATGGTGCGCGCCTGCTTGCCGTATTCGCGCAGGGTCGAGCCGATGCGCTCGCTGAGATATTCGATCAAGCCGCCGAGAAACTCGGTGTCGATGGTGCCGCCTTCGATGGTGGTTTCGCGGGAAACGGATTTCGGCGTGGAAGGGAGCAGCACTTCGCGGCCGTCGAGGCCGCGGGCGCGCTCCCAGACTTGCTGGCCGATGACTTCGCCGAAAGCCGCTTGCAAAGCGGCTTTCGGCACTTCGCGCAATTGCCCGATGGTCGTAACGCCGCGCTCGGCGAGCATTCCGGCGTGCACGTGGCCGATTCCGCATAATTTTTCGACCGACAGCGGCGTCAGGAACGATTCTTCTTCTTCGCCCGCCACGATGCGAAAGCCGCGCGGGCGCTCCAGGCGCGACGCGATGGACGCTACCACTTTCGTGCGCGCCGCGCCGACCGAAACGCTCAAGCCCGTGCGCTTCAGAATTTCCATCTGCAGGCGGCGCAGGGTTCCGGGAAAATCCGGATACAGGCGTTCGGTGCCGGCAAAATCCAGGTAAAAATCGTCGAGCGCCGCGGTTTCCACCGCCGGCGTGTAGGTTTCGAGGATTCGCCGCACGCGCTCGGCAAAATCGGCGTAGTGCTCGTACTGTCCGGGAACGACGATGGCTTTCGGGCAGATGCGCAGCGCTTCGCGAAAGCCCATCGCCGTTTTCACGCCGAGGAATTTTGCTTCGTAGCTCGCGGAAGCCACACAGCCGCGCCCCACCAGCACGGGTTTTCCACGCAGCTTGGGATTCAGGACCTGTTCGACGGATGCGAAGAACGCGTCCACATCCACGTGGACGATGTTGGGAGTTTTGGGAGCCGGGTTTTTGCAGAGTCCGAGCCACGCCCAGCCCGCCCACGGATTTCGCTCCGCCGCTGTTTCCTTCGGTAGCGTTTCCGATGAATCCGCAGGGCTGAAGCCCCGCGCTACAGGTTCTTGCTCCGCGTCCGTCTCGTGCGGCGCACGGTGAGATTCGCACGAAGTTCCGCAATTTTCCTGCGCGGCGATTTGTCTTGCTGCTTCGCTTGCTTGCAGGGCCTCAACCGCTGGGTTGGGGAATACGCTTTCGACACAGACGTCCATGGCGGCTCCTGGAAGGGAAGCGGGATGCCTATACTATCTCCGAGCGAAGAAACCGACGCGGTCGGCTTCCGGGATCGAGGGATCGTCTTGCAGCCGACCCCTCACCCCGCTTACGGCTCGGAACTTTCAACGGGCGGCGGCCGACTCGTGAGAGCCAGATCGGCAATGGAGGCGG
>Ga0210384_10004939_pt1 | contig 14732 bp, 18 predicted proteins | sample IncBWH2MmetaG_FD_160574 | JGI IMG/M metagenome (GOLD analysis project Ga0210384, IMG submission 160574) | Forest soil microbial communities from Barre Woods Harvard Forest LTER site, Petersham, Massachusetts, United States - Inc-BW-H-2-M | ecosystem: Environmental > Terrestrial > Soil >...
AAAAAAATTACATACAAAGTTTAGAGAATAGATCTTTTGTCAATTAATTAGTATTTACAACCATTTTATACCGTCTTTTTCATAATACTTTTCTTTTGCTCTAGAATGTCGCGGTCGAACATGCAACACAGCACTACAGCAAGGACATTTTGATCCATCCCATCTTAAATAGACACCGCAAACCCCACATCTTTTTTGTCCATTTGTGTAGTGAAAGATAGTTTCCCCAAGCGATAGTTTAAACTTGGTTTTACATTCTCCTCTACAATTTAGCATTAATTTAATGTAAAATTTTAAGATTAAAAGAAACTGGTGATTTTACTATAACCGAAAGTCAGAGACATCAATTGTTGCAAAAATTGGATGTTTGTCTGTCTTTACAAAATGTTCATCATAATATTCAAAGGGTAATGATGCAAAAAGGTGTTTGTCCCAAACATCATGCACAAGTTCCTTGTAATCTTTGAAACCAGCTTGTCTTAAAAACTCATGAGCAAGTTCATGTGAAACTTTAACACAGTTTTTCTCCATGAGAAAGGAAATATCGTCTTTTATGTTGTTTCTCTCCCACCAAACCATGCCAAAATTTTCTGCAAAATATCCTTCACATGTACAATCTGTCCATAAAGGTCTAAAATATGTCAAATAAAAGTGAAAAATATCCTCACCTCTTTTCCTATGATCTTCAAGAAGAGTAGGAACATTAACCAAATTAAAAGAACGACCCGGTTTTACTATCATTTGGTCTGAGAGCACGTCTATTTGTTTTGAGAAAGTCTTTTCAATCCATTTTTTATAAAATTGCGCCATCTTTGAAATATATTCAAATTCCCAAGATCTTTTTTCTAAATCGTCTTTTTTTACAAGAAAAATAAAATGTACAAGCATGTTTGCAAAAATTACAATTAGAATTAAAAGGTGTTTGCTTTAAGATAATATTATCAAATAAGGAATAAAAAATAACCGTTTGTGGTATTCTGAAACAATCCAAATTTCACAAGATGAATTGTTTCTGCTAATTCACAAAAAGTGGAATGAGTTAACTTTGGCCTTCTATTCCCATCAACGTTAGGGTGGAACGAATCTTCTCGATTTTACGAATTTTCCAAGTTATTACTTCTCTTAGTGCTTCTACTGTTGGCGATTCTATCTTGGCCAAAATATCATAGGCACCAAAGGTACCATGTACCTCTTTGACACCAGGAATTGCTTTTAACTGGCTGATTATCGATTCTTCAGAACCAAGTTCGCAATTTATTAACACATATGCAGTTGCCATATGATACCTATACAAAGCAAATATATCAATAGATCTATGAGAAGTTTTGACGATTTGCCGATGGACAAAACTTGCTTTATTTATAACTAGACAAAACTTGCTTTATTTATAACTAGACAAAACTTGCTTTATTTATAACTAGACAAAAATGAGCAGGAAAAAAATGGAAAATCGCCTTTATTATTTTACAATTTTTTTATATGAAAAATTGAGTTAAATGTTCCCCGGTTCTGACCCACAAAAAGTCATCGGTAGCGTTAGCCAACCCTCGTCTTGTTCTTTTACCGGGGTGCCCATGTCGCACGGCTGGGTGGACCAAAAATCATGTTTTATCATACCAGTCCGTCTGCGTGCTTTTGGGGCAAAATAATTTGTTATGTGTTTAATATTAATCCAGTGAGTTTTATCTCAAAACCCGCAATGGGGATGCGCAACTTGAAATTGTCAATTATTTCAGGAGAAAACTCACCTATTTCGCCAATTTTGTCGTTATTTACAAATATGTCTGCACTTCTACCTTCTACAAACATTGAATTTAAAGAAGTGACAGTTCTACAACCTAGACCAAATGTGGTTTTAAGAAAAGACTGTAAAACTGATTTTATTTCTGTAAAACTAACATCATTATGTGCACTAACACATGCAAGATGAATTTCTTCATTAATTACATCGTTATTTCTCAGGAATACCACACCAGTTTCAAAGAGCTTTTGTGGATAGGGTTCATGAATATTTCTAGACAAGATTTCAATCAGTCCAGGCAAAATAATATCTCGCAGGATAGTATGCTCTTGACTTTTAGAATCATTTACGTAGATAATCTTAGATGTATCTCTTTTTGTATAATCGTACAAGGCACGCTGGCTAACAAGACCAAGATTCATCACTTCAGAATATCCAAGACCAATCATTACTGAACTTGTTGAGTTTAATGTAATTGTGATTTTATTTTTCTGACCAACAGAAGCAGATTCGGGAATTTTTGGTTCCAGGTTGTTTATACCATATCCAAGGACTATCTCTTCAACAAGATCCATTTCACCAAAAATATCCGTCCTATATCTTGGAATAGTACAAATAATTTTTTTACCTTTGGCTTTTGCGTCTAATCTGCTTTTTCTAAGTGCTGATATCATTTGGGGTACTGAAATTTTTATCCCAAGTATTTTGTTTACTAGGTCAACATCAAGGATCATATTCCTTGGTTTCAATAATGGGGTAGAATTGTTTGCGCCAGAAATTTTTATGGAAAAAAGTTCAAAACCCGCATCTTGAAGTATGTTTGCTATTACTGCAAGAGTATCTTCAGCGGCATTTTTTTCAATTGCCGTAACTTCGACTAGTAGATTTCTTGTGTTGGTTGAAATCTTTGTCAACTCTGAATTTATTATTGGTGGAAAAGATATCGTATGGCCATCTGAGTCTAGGATAATAGGTACTTTTTCGGAATTTCCTACCAAATGACCATATTTTATGCCAGCTTCAGTTTTCTCAAGAATATCATCTATTGTCATTTCTTGAGAGGATTCAAGGGGATTGAATTTATGATTTTTGTTAGTTGTAGTATATGACAACGGAAATGAAATCTTATTGAGATCGTGTATACCTATTGATGTCTTTTTCCTACGTCTTCCTATTCCATTTTGAAGATCCTCTTGCATTACAATTAGCTGTCGTATTGTTTCATCGTCAAGCTTCCCATTTTTTGCCTCTATTGCTGTTACAAATGGTCTTATCTTTCTTACAGACGGATTTACTATAATGACATCTTTTCCTTTTTTAATTTTTGATCTAGGCATGCCGGTTTTGATTCCAAGAAGACCCTGCAGACTAGAGACGATCCCATAATCAGTAGAATAATCTGGCCTGTTAGGACTATATTCAACATTAATGTGATCTGTGGTTTCTTCTTCAATATCTAACCCGATAAATGGTAGTATTGAAATGATTTTTTCTTTCGATATTTTTTTACCAAGAATATTTTCAATTCTTTGAAGATACAAGGTAACTACTGGCATTTTGGAGCGTTCCTCAACCAACCAAGATTGTTGCTATAAAGTTCACGAACATCATCAAGATCATATTTGAGCATTGCAATTCTTTCAATTCCACCACCCCAGGCAAGCACGGGATTCTTTATTCCCAGTGGATTTGTAACCTCGGGTCTAAAAATTCCCATACCAAAAAGCTCTACCCATTTTCCAAGCTTTTCATTGTATACCATTGATTGTAAAGATGGTTCAGTGTAAGGGAAAAAAGTAGGCCAAAATTTTATTTTTTTCATGCCCATCTTCAAGTAAAACTCCGTTTGCAATCCCATCAAATCTCTTAATGAGACATTCTTACCAACTACCACTCCCTCCACTTGATTAAATTCAGCAAGATGTTTGTAACTTACTTTCTCATTTCTAAAAACCCTGCCAATAGAAAATATTCTAGCCTCATCAGGTTTTCTATCTGCTAATTCTTTTATTGTTACGGATGTAGTGTGTGTACGCAACACCAATCTTTTTGCTTCTTCTAGTTTCCAATCATACTTCCATCCTGTTTTATGGGCTTTTGATACACTCAATATTTGATCTTTGGTTGCAATATTTTTTGCGTGTAAATCTCTAAGATAAAATGTGTCTTGCATTTCTCTTGCTGGATGATCTTGTGGAGTAAAAAGAGAATCAAAATTCCAAAAGCTTGACTGAACTTGATTACCAATAATTTCTGTAAATCCAAGTCCAATGAAGATTTCTCGTACCTCATCAATTACGTCTTGTAGAGGATGAGATCTTGCGGCAAAAACTGCAGGTGCAGGAGCTTCTACATCAATTGCTCTTACAGGAAATTCCTTTGTATTGTTCGATATATTTTTCGTTATTTCTATTCCTTTTTCAGTAAGAGTTGCTGTAACAAATTTCGTTGAAGTAAAGGTTATAAATTCAGGCCTTTTTTTTAGCAAGTCAAGTGTGCTCGTATCTTCTATTTCATCTATTGATGGTACTGCGGGATTCTTGGATGCAATTAATTTGATGATATTTTCTTCTGGGGTAGTATCATGATATCCTTTAAGTAAAATTCTATTTTCGTAAATTTCTATCCAGCCATTTTTCTTTGCATTTGCAATAGCTGGACTAAATTCATTTTTTAGTTGATTCTTTGCCTCGCTAATTTCGCATGAAAAACCAGAATGGGATTTAAGATAATTAACAAGTCGCCGTTCTGGCAACCCCTTCTCAAGCGCTTCATTTCCTCCTTTGCCCAGTGCAACAAATTTTTTCTCCGATTCATTAACTTGAACTAGCTCTTTGAATTTAAGCCACTCAATACCACGTCTGACTTGATCTATCGATAGTTTTGTTTTCTCGCAAATTTCTTCCGGTGTTAAGTTTTGTTTTTCAAATAATGATTTGAGAATCTTATGTTCTATTGGATGAAGAACTTGTGACATTATCACAGAGAGCCAAAAAGACTTTTTAAAGTATACTTTTTGCAGTTTAAAACAAAAATATCAGAAAACCTAAAAGGAATGTGAAGCTTTTGAGATATAGAATGAAACACAAATGGTTCTTGGAGTAACCGATGACATCCAATATTCCATTTATTGCAGATGAGTTTCGGGCAAACGTGTTCTTACTACTGGTGGTACACAAGGTATGGGTAAAGCTATTGTCAACAGGCTTTTGTGCGGTGGAGCAAGAGTCATCACCACGGCACGAAATATTCCCACTAATAACAAAGAGTCTGAATTGATATTCATTCAAGCTGATGTCAGTACAGCCAATGGCTGCACTAAAGTAATCAATGAAACGCTTTCTCGTTTTGGCGGCGTTGATATTCTCGTCAATGTCGTTGGAGGCTCATCTGCACCAAGTGGAGGCTTTGCTATTTTAAATGATGAAGAGTGGTTGAAAGAATTGAATTTGAATCTTTTATCTGCAGTTCGATTGGATCGCGGATTACTGCCTTCCATGCTCAAACAAGGCTCTGGTGTCATTATCCATATCTCGTCGATCCAGAGGAGCCTTCCACTTTTTGAAGCAACTTTAGCGTATGCTGCTGCAAAGGCAGCATTATCAAATTATAGCAAAGGGCTATCAAAAGAGGTGGGTCCAAAAGGGATTCGTGTCAACTCCGTTGCTCCCGGATTCATTGAGACTTCTGCTGCTCAAGCACTTATTGAGCGCTTAGCCCAGCAAGCTGGAACTGATATGGATACTGCACGACAGCAATTGATGAAATCCCTTGGAGGTATTCCAATCGGGCGTCCGGGACGTCCAGACGAAGTCGCTGAGCTTGTTGCATTTCTCGTTTCTGATCGAGCTTCGTCTATCAATGGAAGCGAATATGTTATTGATGGAGGTACAATCCCAACTATCTGAACAAGAGGAGTCATGACTATAACACTTCCTAAAATCATAGAAACTTATGTCCTAGCAAAGAATGCACACGACATTAAAAATACACTAGCTTGTTTCAGCAAGAATGCTGTGGTTCACGATGAAGGACAGGAAATGCGAGGAATAAAAAAATAAATGAATGGCTTGAATCAACCACAAAAAAATACAATGTCCATCTGAGGCCTGTCAAGATAGTTGAGAAAGGTGACGAAACTATACTTACTACCGAAGTGTCTGGGACATTTGAAGGAAGTCCTATTGAACTTGATTTCCATTTTACGATCGAGTATGATAAAATCACAGTATTATCGATTCATTAATTATTAGAAAGTAATTAATACAAAAATTTGTCATTTTCTCCATAAAGACTTTTTAAACCTTAACCTAACTGAATGATGAATGTCAGATGACGAGTTCACAGTAACTCCATGGAGTGTGGAAGGGGATGTTAACTATGAAAAACTTGTCCAAAAATTTGGAACCGAAAAAATTTCTCCAGAATTACTAAAAAGGATAGAAAAAATCACTGGCGAATTACACCCAATGTTAAAACTGGGATATTTTTTTAGCCACAGAGATTTAGATAGGATTTTAACTGAATATGAAAAGGGAAACAAGTTCTATCTTTACACGGGACGAGGTCCTTCAGGTCTAGTCCATATGGGGCATTTACTTCCCTGGATCTTTACAAAGTATCTTCAAGACAAATTTGATGTAAAATTGATTTTTCAAATTACTGATGATGAAAAATTTCTTTATAGCGATGAAAAATCATTTGATGACGTATCAAAGTATACAAAAGAAAATATTTTGGATATTATCGCAATAGGTTTTGACCCTAAGAAAACAAAAATTCTTATCGATACAAAAGACATCAAAAGGATTTATCCAATTTCGCTTGAAATTGCAAAAAGAATAACTTATTCTACTGTAAAATCAGTATTTGGTTTTCAAAATTCTACAAATATTGGCATGATTGGTTTTCCTCCACTTCAGGCAGCACCCTGTTTTCTTCCATCAGTTATTGAAGGAAAACCTGTTCCTGTGCTTATACCTGCTGCTATTGATCAAGATCCGTACTGGCGTATTACCAGGGACATTGCAGAAAAAATCGGATACCCTAAACCAGCTCAGATCCATTCCAAATTTCTTCCTGGTCTTGGTATGAAGGGAAAAATGTCATCGTCAGTTCCAGAAACTGCTATCTTTACTACAGATGATGATGAAGTAATTGATAAGAAAATTTCAAATTCGTTTACAGGTGGGCAACCAACTGTAGAATTACAAAGAAAACTAGGAGCTAATTTTAACATCTGTCCTGTTTTTTGGTATTTACGGTACTTTTTCGAATCTGAAAAAGAATCTGATGAGAGAGCTAGAAAGTGTAAAGGAGGGGAGCTTCTGTGTGGAGAGTGTAAATGTGATCTCAAAGATGAAACAAAGCCTTTCATTATAGAGTTTAAGAAAAAAAGAGAAAAAGCAAAAGACCAAGTAGAACAATTTTTGTTTGAATAATCACATGAAAAAGAAGATTATATGCAGGGACAAATATGAAGCTCAGAAACTTTCTAGTCTTATTTATGTAAAAGATAGCAAAGAGACATTCATTGTAGGTATTCTGGAAATTATCGATAATGAAATTATTGTTTCCCTGAGGGATAAATCAGCACATAGTATACTTTTAAAGGATAGATCTGAGGCTGAATCTTTTGCTGATTTTATTCAGTCAGTTATTGAAAAAACAAATAGGATTACAAATTCTGAAGTATTTGAAAATATTATAGAGATAACAAAAAATTGAATTACACTAGAGCCTTGTCCATTTCTGACGCCAAGATTTCTTGTACCTTCAGAAAATACAGTCTAGTAGAATAGGGCATTTCATCAATGTGATTTTCTATTGCCATCATAAGATACCTCACGGCACGTTTTGAAATATCCAAATTAAACTTCATGTAGAGAATAGGATCTTGTTTTACCTTAATCTTATCTACAAGCCAGGATGGTGCCATATCTTTTGCTTCTTCTATTACTTTTTTGTACCAGAACGCAATATTTTCAGGATTTAGACCTTCTTTTAGATTCGTGATATCATTTGACATCTTTCGTAACATCTGATCAGTAATTTCTTTCAATGTAGGATTTTGGAGATTTCCTGTTTTAGCCCAATTACTCAAAAATCGAAAAGTTGTTTGTCAATTCAGAGTAGGTTACCTTCAGAGTCAATTTCAGAGTTCCTTATACGTGTAGTTGAGACGCGCTTACCATCGCTTGCAAGGACCATAGGAACACTTACAATATCTACAGGAGGAAGTCGTCTTTCATTTCTTAATTTATTTAGTATCTTACCTTGTCCTATAGTTTCTTCACTTACAACCAATGCTTCTACTCCTTTTTCTAACACTGCTGGCCCAAAATCGCTGTCAAGTTTACTTATTTCGTATTGAGAATTTGGAAAATTTTTCTTTATTGTTGATTCTAGAGATCGATATCTTTGAGAATAATTGTGCAAAAGACTCTTTCCTTTTTTTGTAGCAAGTTCATCACTGGTAAGACCAATTATGACTTTAGATGAAATTGAGAATCCTTTTTGTAGTAAGGCAAGGTGACCTTTGTGTAAAATATCAAATGTACCACCAAGCGCAATTATATGGAATTTTGTCATGAATACATTTTGTTTTGGGTTAAATTAACTATGTTGAGATTTCACAAGTACAACGTTGATAATAGGTCCTGGTGAGGCAAGAGGATTATCATCAGAATCCCACACAAACGTCTCTATAAAATATGGTCCGTCGGTAGTAGGATTCCAAGTTACTGTAGCATTATCACTTTCACCAAGAAATACACCTTGTGAAGATCCAATAAATTCAACTTGGCCATCGAAATTTTTTACTTGTATATAGTAAACATATGCCTGTGGGGTTTGGCTCCCAAGATATCTCAATTCACTTGTGATTTTTACCTGAGCCCCAACTGGTATTGTGGAATACTTGTTACCTTGGGGATCTGTAACTAAGGTACCACTAATTACAACTGGTAATGTTGCCGTGACATCTGTTACATCAGTGATAGTTGATTGGTAGTTATCAGATTCTGCAACAAGTTTGTATGATTTTGCGTGTGAGTTTGGAGTAGATGTTATAGTAAAGCTAGCTGTTACTCTGGGACCAATATCAATTGGTTCTGCATTAGATATAGCGACAACTCTTTGAAATGCATCGTATGAAATCAGATAAATTCTAGTTCCAGATGATGTTTTTGTCCCATCGTTTTTGATGGTGCCAGAAAGTGAAAGTTGTGATGCAATTTGTAAATGTCCTGGTACAATATTGAGAACCTGTTCTCTAGATGAGGAAGAGGTAAAACTCACAATTTTTGGTGGTGAAACTTTGATTATAGCAGGATCTGATTTAGTTGACGAGATAGAAAACGGAGCCTTTCCGTTTCCTGGTACAACTTTAAGCAAAGTAGAGCCAGTTTTGTATTCTAATGTATTATCATTTTGATCTAAAAATGAAATGCCGATCGTGACATCTGTGATTGGGAAACTATTATGGTTTACAACCTCACCAAGTACCACCGTTTTACCGTCATCAGCTCTATAGCTATATGCCGGTAATGCTTCTACCGTTAAACTAGTGTTTGATGGGTAATATTGTGCCCATGCTGAATTTGATGAAAATAATGAAAATGCTAACAAAAGGACAAGGATGGAGATAATCTTCATATGATATTCATCTTACTTGGGATTAATCATATAATGTATATCATATTCTAAACAATGAGGATTAGAAGGTTTTACTAAACTTCCGTTAATTCATATACATAAAAAGAAAATGAAGATTTTCACCCTATTTTTTGCTTTTACGAGCGGTAATTACACACCAGTAAATGAATCCAGGAATCAATCCTACCATCAAAGGAATGTATACGCCCGCTTGAGACCAATCTTGCATTTTTAAATTACCTAATCAACAAAAAACAGATATGGTATTTAAATCCATCCTTCATTGGCACAGAATTCTCCGTTAGTTTAAATTCAAATATACCTAAAAATAAAAAAAATTACCTTTTTACTTTAACATAGATCAGAATAAACCCAACTATTATCAGGGCAATACCACTTACAAGATATACGGGAGGGGCCGATTCGATAGGCAATACAAAAATTCCTACTACTATCATACCAAGATAAAACAACATTTTAGCATCGAATTCAAGTGGCATTTAGAAGATTAGCTATACGCATGCTATAAATGGATTCAAGGTTCAATGCAAATCTGTTTTTTACCTTTAATATTTATTAAACAAAAAGATTGACTGGTGAGTGTTTTATCCCAAATAGGGTTGATTTGTCGCTTTCCGCATCCTAAAATCATAAGGTGATAGGGTTATTTCAACAACTCTAGCCCAATTTTTTATTTTAATTTAAAACAGAAAAAAATGAGTTTATCGACAGATTAAAAATAGGATCCCAAATTTACTCGTAAAAAATGCAGTTTGCTGTAAAGTATGTTACAGTAAAAAATTAGCTGATATAGGTCAAGCTAACACTAGTTGTAATTTCTTTACTAAAAACAGCAGAGAATGTATTATCATAAACAATATACAGTGTCTGACCAGGTGGTACTTTGACACTGATATTGCCAACTGTCACCTGACCACTAGAATAATATGCATTTCCTTGGTGATTATTTTTATAATTGATGAAGTTTTGTTCATCTAAAATGTCTACTTTGATATCATTTCCACTTCCTCCCCCTGCTGTAAATGTTCCACTAACCAATGCGTTTGATGCATCACTTGGAACATTAAATGTATAGTAACCATATTGCCCTGGTTCAACACGAACCATCGAATTTACAATAATTAGAGTATGTTTTATTGGAATTATGGAATGAGTACCTGGGACAAATCCAAGTATGAATAATGCAATAATAGCTGCGGCAATATCTATTCCAATAACTATGCCTATTTTTTTTGCTTTACCCAATTTGTTTGACTAGTGATAACCAACTAAAATCAATTTCGGGTGTCTATTGCCATACAAAACTATTTCTAGAATTCAAGAGGTGTAGACGGTAATTTTGAAAAAGAGGATTGCTTAATTATACACTAACAATCTCAGGGACAAGAGATCCCTAGGGCCTGTACCGAATTTTCTACCTTTAATTGACCGGCATCAGACTTTTGCTTGATATACTGAAGGATTTGCCAAAACGTGGGCGGAGGAGTGCTATATGGATCTGAAATATTATCAATTTGGTGGAAGTTGAGTATTAAATACGTATGATGTGCTATGGCATAATCAACAAGTGGTTTTGCTGCAGCGAAATTATTGATGCCGATACCCTTGCCTACTCCATAGTAGTGAATGGCTACTGGAAAACCCCATTTAGCGCCATCATGTGTTATGGAATAAACTGTATTCTGATGGTCTGGATTGATTACAGTATACTTGTAATTACTCTTGATAATGGATGCGGAATTGGTTGTGATTATATCAAAAGGTGATTCATACCCAGTAATACAAAGACCCATGTTAGTTAGGTTCTGTTTGCTTTGCACGATTTCATATTGTAAAACGCTATTTGGCGTCGTACTAGAAATTCTGGGATGTGTCATAGAATGTGACAATATTTGCCAGCCTTGACTTTTTAAATTGAGCAAAGACGTTTGTGTCAAATATCCACCTTTTCCAATTTTTGTTCCTACAGGAGATATATTTCCTGTAAAGTGATATTTGGTCATATTATTCATCGCAGTTAATTGATCGGTATATGCGTGACCAAAAGCTATGGTGACCATTGCTATACTGCCGTCATAAACAGTAGGAGATGTTGATAAAGCAGCCGCATCTTGATGAGCTGAAATACTAGATTGTAGCAACAGTGACACTAGCAAAGCAGCTGCGGTAACTGCGCTTAGTGATAATTTGTTTTTCTTGCTAAATACTTTCATGGCAACAACCCAAGGTAACATAAACCCATCCCCTCTCAAGAGTATATGACACTTACTCATCAATTCTCTAGAATAATGTTCTATTGTTTTCTATTTTTGTTCTGAGCCAGGGTCACCAAAGCCCATGTAAAACTGCAAACAGAAGGTTAAATTATTTTGAAAAACACCTAATTTTCATGTCACTGCTAGAGAATAAGGACGTATACGGCATCCTTACGATGTGGGCCATAGAGAAAACTCTTCTTGATCTTGGAAAACCAACATATGACAAAGTGATTGATATGCTAAAAGAAGAGTATCATTGTAATCTGACGGACTGCTACAAACATCCAGAGTATCTCAATGCAATACTAAAGAAATTACCTGATGATTCCAGTGTCGCCATTGTAGTTTCAATCACAAACGAATTGAAGGAATTTTTATATAAAGAACCAATTAGAAGATTCGTAGAAGCAATAATTCCAAAAGACCAAACAAAACTGTAAGACTCAGATTCTCACAGGGCTGAACTCATAAGGATATCTTGTAAGATGTTATTATTTGATTTGTTTTTTTTATGAATTAGAATTTGTTAATCGTTATTATTGTCATGATTATTACCATTGTTTTTATTTCCGTTACCATTCTCATGATTATTATTTTTTTGTTTATTTCCGTCATTATTCCCATCATGATTTTCTTGATTTTCATTGTTATTTTTCTGATTTTGTAAACTGGTACTATGATTGGTGTTCTGGATCAAGTTTTCTAATTGAGTAACACGTGATTCTAATGCAGTATTTTTTGCTTGGAGATTATTGATTTCCTGTTCTATTCCTGTAATCTTGGCAAATAAATTCTGAATTTGTTGTATTAATTGGAGTAATGGATTACTTGTTGGTACAGTATTTACCTGATTTACCATGACGGTTACTGTAGCTACATTACTGCTAGCACTACCATCATTTGCTTTGTATGTAAATGAGTCTACGCCATGAAAGTTTGTGTGTGGTGTGTACGTAAAGCTACCATTTTGATTCAATAAGAGAACGCCATTTAATACATTAGTAACAAGAAGAGATGACAAAGTATTTCCATCTGCATCAGTGTCATTTGCCAAAACTCCATGGCCTTGGACGTTTAGTGTTGCATTTTCATTTACAAAATATGAATCATTTCTTGCAATAGGTGAATGATTTACCGCATTAACTGTTATCGTAACATTGGCAATGTTGCTGCTAAGTAAGCCATCGTTTGCAACATATCTAAAAGAATCAACACCATGAAAGTTTGAGTTTGGAACGTATACGAAACCACCATTTGAATTCAATATTAGAGTGCCATTCTTTACATTAGTTACAAGACCTGCAAAGAGAGTTTTTCCAGAGGCTACCGTATCATTTGCCAGAACTCCAGGTGCAACAATATCTATTATGTTGTTTTCATTTACTTTGTATGAGTCATTTGAGGCAACAGGTGAGGTTATTGCAAATGAATTGTTTTCTATTGGAAAACTAAGTGTGCCAGCAAGAAGAATTAACATGAAGGCAATTACTTTTTTCTTCACTAGAATTGCATCACATTATTAATGCATATAATCATCAAGCAGAATTCATCAGTAAGATTTCTGAGTAAGATTAAAGTACTAAAATTTGAATCAAGTTATTTTGGAGAGCCTTTTTACTGCTACTTTAAAGTCATTCAATGGAACAATTTTCACAGTGCTTATAGCCGAAATACCAACTCCAATACAGAGTTGTTCTATATCATGTGGATTTTTTGCATCCATAACTATTATCCACTCATGTTCAAGTACGGACATGTAAAAACCAATGATTTTTGTTATATTGAATTTCTTTTTGTGTAATTTGATTTTGTTTTCAATTTCTAGGAATATTTTCTTACTTCGAGTATTATTCAACGGACATGATTCTGGACTATGAATGGCAAAAACTCCAAAAAGCATTATATCCATAAAAGATGTTTGTTTAATAAAACTTTCAATTTGGTTCTGCCAAGTCCCTAAGACTAGGCTGAACCCACATAAGGGAGTGGACTGGTGGGGATTTGAACCCCAGACCCCCCGCGTGCAAGGCGGGTATTCTACCGCTGAACTACCAGCCCATCGTATGGAATGTTAATCGTGTAGATTTTAATTGTTGTCTTTGGGTAGGCAAAGATTTTATTGACATAATTCCTACAATTTTTTTATGGTCTTATTAAAATCAGAGGTCGTTTTAAAGAAAGATGACAAGGCCCCAGACTTTACACTTTTGGGAGTAGATGATAAAAAACACAGCCTTTCTGAATTCAAAAATTATAGGGCGCTGCTTGTAGTTTTCATGTGCAATCACTGTCCATATGTTCAAGCAAAAACAAAGGCACTAAATGAGATCTATGATAAATTCAAAAATGAAATAGCAATGATTGGAATAAACAGTAACGATCCAACAAACTATCCTGATGATAGTTTTGAAAATATGAAAAAATTTGCAAAAGACAAGGGGATTAAATTCACATATCTTGTTGATGAAACCCAAGAGATTGCCAAAAAATATGGTGCGGTCTGCACTCCTGATCCTTTCCTTTTTGATAAAGAAAGGAAACTTGTATTCCATGGAAGAATTGACAATGCTATGAGTCCTGAAGATGGGGCTACAGAAAAAACTATGATAATTAACGTAGAAAAACTGCTTTTTGGAAAGAAAATAGAGAAGGATTTCGATCCGTCTATTGGTTGTTCCATCAAATGGAAAAGCCAGCAAACTTAAATGACCGTTGGCTTGAAAAATTTCTTGGGCCGATAGCTCAGCTTGGCTGGAGCGTTCGACTGATAATATCTTTTCAGATATCGAAAGGTCGTGGGTTCGAATCCCATTCGGCCCATTTTTCTTATTGAAAAGACTTATCTCATCATGAATATACGAACGAATTATCTGATATCTGAACAATACGTCAAAGTAGGGGAAAACAAGATCCGGTATCTTGATGGAGGAGGCTCAAGTGACCATATTATCCTTATCCATGGTCTTGGAGGGTTTGCGGAAAGATGGTCAGGCGTAATTCCCCTTCTTAGTAAAAAGTACCATGTCATAGTACCTGATCTGCCTGGTTCTGGTACT
>Ga0210384_10004940_pt1 | contig 14731 bp, 17 predicted proteins | sample IncBWH2MmetaG_FD_160574 | JGI IMG/M metagenome (GOLD analysis project Ga0210384, IMG submission 160574) | Forest soil microbial communities from Barre Woods Harvard Forest LTER site, Petersham, Massachusetts, United States - Inc-BW-H-2-M | ecosystem: Environmental > Terrestrial > Soil >...
AAGGATCTGTACTGCACCGGGGTGCCGGCTCTCTTCGCGGGGCTGATGGTCTTCGACGCCGATTTCGTGGCGGTGCCGTGGATGGCCACGAAGGTGGAGGGCAACAAGGACGGCTCGGTGTGGACGTTCACGATCCGCAAGGATTCGCGCTGGTCCGACAACGCACCGCTGAGCGCGCGTGACTTCGAGTGGTCCTGGAAGCGCCAGCTCGATCCGGCCAGCGCCGCGCCCTACGCCTCGTTCCTCTACGACATCAAGAACGGCGAGGCCTTCAACAAGAAGCAGATCACGGACGCGAGCCAGGTCGGCGTGCGCGCCAAGGACGACTGGACGCTCGAGGTCACGCTCGAGGGCCCCCGCGGGTACTTCCCGGTGCTCGCCGCCTATCTGGCCGCGCTCCCGGCCTACAGGCCGGCGGTGGAGAAGTTCGGCGACAAGTGGACGGAGGCGGCCAACATCGTCTGCAACGGACCGTTCACCCTCGAGGCGTGGGAGCACAACCGGCAGATCGTGCTCAAGAAGAACCCGTACTACTACGCGGCGAAGGACGTCCACCTCACCCGCGTGGTGATCCCCATCGTCCCGCTCGCCTCGGGCTCGCTCCCCTACGAGAACAACGAGCTCGACATGACACCGCTCCAGTCCGGGGACCTCAAGCGCCTGCAGTCGGACCCGCGGATGTCAAAGGACGTGTTCCGGTATCCCTTCCCGGGCACCTGGTACCTGCTCCCGCAGGTGACGAAGCCTCCGTTCGACAACCTCAAGGTTCGCAAGGCGGTGTCGCTCGCCATCGACCGGGAGAACGTCGTCAAGGTCAGCCAGGGGTTCGCGATTCCCGCGTGGTCGATGATTCCCCCCGGTTTCCCCGGGGCCATCGACGACGCCAGCATCAAGGCGATCCAGCGTTACGACCGGAAGGCGGCCCTCGAGGCGCTCAAGGGGACGCCCTTCGAGGGCGGCAAGAACTGGCCCAAGATCACGCTGACGATGCGCGAGGAGGGTCTCGGCTCCAAGCCGCTCGCCGAGGCAGTTCAAGCGGTGCTGCTCGACACGTTGAACATGAAAACGGATCTCGAAGTCCTCGAGCAGCGGGTGTTCCGCGAGCGGCTCTGGAAGCAGGATCTCCAGTTCGTGTGGATCCGCTGGTTCATGGATTACCCGGACCCGCACAACGAGTACTTCGACACCTTCTACGGCAAGAAGACCACCGGCAAGCGGCAGGCCTGGGTCAACGACGCCTTCGACAAGGAGCTCGAGGCCGGCCGGGACACCCGGGAGGCCAAGAAGCGCCTGGAGCACTACAAGAAGGCCGAGGAGATCATGCAGCAGGACGTGGGCTACGTCCCGGTGGCCTGGGTCGTGCGCTACGCCGCCGCCAAGCCGTGGGTGAAGGGAATCGAGAAGAACAAGGCTGGCGAGTTCGTCGTCGACGGCAACATCTACGTCGACATGCTGCAACACATCTACATCGTGGAGAAGGGCTAGGCCGGAGCGCGACGAAGCTAGGCGGGCCGGCCGTGCGCGCTCTCGGACTGCGTGGGCAGCAGCGAGACGTGGCTGTGCACGGCCAGCCAGCGTCCATCCCGACGCGCGAGCACGAACGTGGCGCGGCCGTGGCGTGTGAAGGTCCCCCCGTCCGCCGTGGTGGCCTCGGACGCCCAGACCGCGGCGATCCAGGCGGAGGCATCTGCCGCGACGACGGTCGGATTCCCTTCGATGCGGAATCCCCGGATCCGGGGCCAGATCTGGCGCCACTGCTCGCGCTCGATGTTGTCGAGGCCGTGGACCGCGGTGGCGTAGGTACCGAAGGCCACCGCGTCTGGGGCGAACAGTCGCCGGCCCGTCTCGAAGTCGCGCCCCCGACAGGCTCCCTCGAAGGTGGAGAGCCAGTCGAGCGCTTCCGCCTTGGCGTCGGCCATGCGCGGATTATAGGCCATCGGCTTGTCTTTTCGCGACCGTCGCTCGCGGCCATCATCACGACGCCGGTGTTCGCCCGCACCAGGAGGTGACCATGCGGTACGCCTGGATCGGACTCGTGCTGTTGTTGGCTGGTTGTGCCGTCCACCTGCCACCGTACACGGGCCGCCAAGTAGCGCCGACCTACGACTGAGGGGACGGGGCCTAGCGAGCCGGTGGCTCGCCCCAATCGCGTGGCCGCGCCGTGCCGATCACGCTCGGGCGTCGTTCTTTCTCAACAGCGCGCAGATCTCGGAGCTCGCCCTCGTGCACCGGCCGCCGAGTTTCTCTGGCGAGCCGAGATCGTTGGGAGGCCCAGGCCTTGTCAAGCGCGACCTGACTCGCTATCCTCCGCCTCATGACCGACACCCCGGCTCCACTGACCAAAGACGCGCTCCGCGCGCTGGCGCAGGCCCAGGGCCTCACGCTGAGCGACGCCGACCTCGAGGGTCTGCTGCCGCTGGTGCAGGCCACCCGTGCCATGATCGACGAGCTGAACGCGGCCCCGCTGGCCGAGGTCGAGCCCACCTCGCAGTTCCGGATGCTGTAGCGCGCTCATGGCCGATCTGGTCTGGACCTCGATCGCGGAGCTGGCCCGCCTGGTGGCCAGCAAGGCGGTGTCGCCGGTCGAGGTGGTGCGGGCGCATCTCGATCGCATCGCCCGGCTCGACGGCAAGATCCGCGCGTACATCACGGTGATGGGCGAGTCGGCGCTGCAGGCGGCCCAGGCCGCCGAGGCGTCGGTGATGGCCCGCGAGGATCTGGGCCCGCTCCACGGCGTGCCGGTCGGGCTCAAGGATCTCTACTGCACGAAGGGCGTGAAGACCACCGGCGGCTCGCGCATCCTGCGGGACTACGTCCCCGACACGGACGCCACCGTGGTCACGAAGCTGGCCGGGTCGGGCGCGATCATGCTCGGCAAGCTCAACATGCACGAGTTCGCCTACGGCCCCGAGGGCCTGAACGTCCACTACGGCACCTCGTGGAACCCGTGGGACCCGGGCACCCACCGGATCTGTGGTGGGTCGTCCTCCGGCTCGGGCGCGGCGGTCGCGGCGGGCATGTGCCCGGGCGCGCTCGGCTCCGACACCGGCGGCTCGATCCGCATCCCGTCGTCGCTCTGCGGTCTCACCGGGATCAAGCCGACCTACGGCCGCGTGAGCCGGGCCGGTGCGCTCCCGCTGGCGTGGTCGCTCGATCACGTGGGCCCTATGTGCCGGAGCGCGGCGGACTGCGCGCTCATGCTGGGCGCGATGGCCGGCTACGACCCGCGCGATCCCTCCTCCAGCGTGCTGCCGGTGCCGGACTACACCGCGGCCCTGACCGGCGAGGTGAAGGGGCTCCGGATCGGCCTGCTGCGCCGGTTCTTCCTCGAGTCGGCCGGCGCGCCTCAGCGGCAGGCGGTGGAGCAGGCGGTAAAGGCTTTGGAGGGCCTGGGCGCCTCGGTCCGCGAGGTCGCGCTCGAGGAGATGACGTACGGCGCGGGCGCCTCGGCCGCGATCATCTGCGCCGAGTCGTACGCCTATCACGAGGGGTGGCTCAAGACCCGCGGCTCCGAGTACGGGCCCGACGTCCGCGAGCGCCTCCTGGTGGGCGCCTTCGTGACCGGCGCCGACTATCTCAAGGGCCAGCGGGTGCGCCGCCTGATCCGCGACGAGGTGGATCGGGTGCTCGGAGGACTCGACGTCCTGATCGCGCCGACCCTGCCCATCGCGGCGGTCCCCCTCGGAGCGCGCGAGGCGGACATCGACGGGCACGCCCACCCGGTGCGTCCGAGCCTCGTCCGGTACACGCGTCCCTTTAACGTCAGCGGTCAGCCCGCCGCCTCCGTGCCCTGCGGCTTCACCCCCGACGGCCTGCCGATCGGCATGCAGGTGATCGGCCGGTCTTTCGACGAGGCGACCGTGCTCCGCGTGGCCGACGCCTATCAGCGGGTGACCGACTGGCACACGCGCCGGCCGCCGCTCGGCTCCTGAGCCGGAGACCGGGTGTCGTGGAGCCCGAGCCGGTCATCCTGCCGATCGAGGACTCGCTCGATCTGCACGCCTTCGCCCCGCGCGACGTCCGCTCGGTGGTGGACGAGTATCTGAAGCAGGCGGCGGCCCGCGGCTTCCGCGAGGTGCGGCTCATCCACGGCAAGGGCACCGGCACCCAGCGCGCCATCGTGCGGAGCGTGCTCCAGGCCCATCCCGCGGTCGCGCGCTTCTTCGACGGGCCGCCCGAGCGTGGCGGCTGGGGCGCGACGGTGGTGGTGCTGAAGAGCTAGTCGCGGTCGGCGCGCAGCAGCAGCATGCGGTCGGTGAACGAGACGACCCGGCCGCCGTCGATCACGAAGTCGAAGGCCTCGCGGCAGCGCGCGGGCGCGGCCAGCACGAATCGCTCGAGGTCGGCGCGCGCCTCGGACGTCATCCGCATGCGGCCGGTCCATTCGTCCCACACGCGCACCTTGCTCATGATGGTCTCGTCCATCACGGTGAGGCCGGCCGCGCGCAGGAAGGCGGTCCACTCGATCTGACGATAGGCGCGCACGTGGCTCGGATCCCGGCGCCGCTCGACCTCGATGATGAAGGCCGCGATCTCCGCGTCGTCGTGGCCCAGGATGTCCTGGGCCAGGAGCGAGCCGCCCGGCCCCAGGATCCGGGCGATCTGCCGGAGCGCGGGCAGCAGGGCCGGAAAGTGATGGGCGGCGATGCGGCACGTCACGGCGCCGAAGGCGCCGTCGCGGAAGGGCAGAGCCTCCGCGTCGGCGGCGAGAAAGCGGACGTGAGCCCCTTCGCGGGTCGCGAAGTCGCGGGCCGCCACCAGCATCGGCAGCGTGAGATCGACCGCCACTACGCTCGGCGTGAAGCGCGAGAAGGCCAGCGCGGTGTGCCCGCCGCCGGTGGCGATGTCGAGCACCCGCCGGGCCCCCCGCTCGCGGCCCCACGCGAGGAGCCAGTCCAGATCGGGCCCGCCCGCGTGCCCCGCGCTCTTGACGTAGGCCTGAGCGCTCGGCCCGAACTGGGCCTGCACCTGCGCCTTCTGGCTCTCGCTCATTGCGGGTCGCGCTAGGCTCGGCGCTCGGCCAGGTGGCGCAGCAGGAAGTCCTCGTCGAGCGGGGTCAGATCGAAGCGCCGGCTCGCGTCGTCGATCAGCTTCACCCGATCCGCCTTGGGATTGTCGTGAAGCTGCTCGTCGATCCACTTCACCGCCTGCTTGATCGGGGGCTCGCCCAGGCTCATGTGGAGGCCGCTCCTTGGCTCACAGATCACGGACCACGCGACGGGCCCGGTCCACGTTCCGGCGGAAGATGTCGAACGAGTTCACCAGCTCGGGTTTGCGGCCCTGCCCACGGTCGAGCGTGAAGCAGGAGAACGTGATGTCGTGGGCGAGGGGGAAATCCCGGTAGAGCTGGCCCGCGACCTTCTGGGGGTTCTCCGACCGCGTGATCTCGAAGTCCTCGCGGGCGCGCAGGGGCGGCATGCGCTCGCCGTGCTTGGTGCGCACCCACTTCATGGTTCCGCCGAGCAGGTAGGACAGAAACAGGCAGTCCACGAGCATGGACTCGGTCCACGGGATGGCCTTCTGGTAGCCGGCCACGAAGCGGGCGCCCGTCGACAGCAGGAAGTTGCTGGCGGTGTCCTGGGTGACGAAGTCGCAGGCCCCGAAGATGTAGCCGGTGCCGGTGCTGGGCCGGCAGTGGTCCACTAGGGTCTCGAGCCGGATCACCTTGTCGCCGATGCCCACCAGCTTCCGTCGCTGGCCGTGGGAGGCGATGTAGCAGACCTGGAAGGAGCGGCGGCGGCGGCGCACCTCCTCGAGGAGCAGTCCCAGGTCGTAGCTCGAGTAGAAGCGCCGGTAGACGAGGTTGACGCGGATGCCCTCCCAGGCGAGGGATTGCCGGATCGCTTTGAGATAGGGGAGGACCGAGGGCTCCTCCTCCAGCAGGCGCCCTTTCTTGTTCCACATCGACTCCAGCACCACCACGCCCGGCATCGTTAGCGCCCTCGATGAGCGGTCTCCCCCTCTCCAGGAAAGCTCGCGGGAGCCCAGGGGGGCCTGGGCGGGCCATGATATCACGGGCCCTCGGCCGCGGATATTGGACGGTTCTGGAATCATCCAATTGGCTCTTTACAGGGTAGTGATCGTATTGATAATGGCTGGTATCGGGGAGCCATGAGGATTCAACTCGACAGGGGCACCGGCCGCACCGGCAAGGCCCCGCTATCACGGCAGATTCAACTCCACTTCGAGCGCCAGATCAGCCAGGGGCTGCTGGCGTCCGGGATGAAGCTGCCGGCCAGCCGCGAGCTGTCCCGCGAGCTCGGGGTCAACCGCACGACGGTGGCCCAGGCCTATGACGAGCTGGTGGCGGGGGGCTGGGCGCGTGCCCACGTCGGGCAGGGAACGTTCGTGGCCGATCGCGTGCCGGCGAACGCGGGGCTGACGCGGCCGGCGGAGCCCCGGCTCGACTGGACGGGGTTTCTGTCCAAGGGCGCGCAGGTGATCGCCGCCGACAGCCGGCGCCGGCGCGGATACAGCCAGGTGCCGCGGCCGGGGCCGGGTGCCATCTCGTTCGCGGGCGGCATGCCGGACAGCGGGTTGTTCCCGACCGACGCGTTCCGGCGGGTGCTCAACCGCGTGATCCGGGAGGAAGGCCGCGAGCTCCTGCAGTACTATCCGGCGCGCGGCTACCCGCCGCTACGCGAGTTCCTCGCCGCCTACCTGCTCCGCTTCGGCCTCGAGGTGCGCCCGGACGAGATCTTGATCGTCAACGGCTCGCAGCAGGGCTTCGACCTGGTCGGCCGGACGCTGCTCGACCCGGGCGACTTCGTCGCGATCGAAGAGCCGTCGTATCCACGGGCCATGCAGGTGTTCCGGGCGTTCGGGGCCCAGCTCCTCCCGGTGCCGATGATCGACGGGGGCCTGGATCCCGGACACCTCGAGCGGCTCCTGGAGCGGCAGTCGCCGAAGCTGCTCTACTGCCAGCCGAGCGCTCACAATCCCACCGGGCTCACGATGCGTCCCGAGACGCGGAAGCGGCTGCTCGAGGTGGCGGCGCGCCACCGGTTGCCCATCATGGAGGACGGCTTCGACGGCACGCTCTTCTACGGGCCCCGGCCGCCCGCTCCGCTCAAGGCGCTCGACGTCTCGGGGCTCGTCATCTACGTGGGTACGTTCTCGAAGATCCTCTTCCCGGGGCTGAGGCTCGGGTGGATCGTGGCCGCCCCCGAGCTGATCGACCGATTGGAAGTCGCCAAGGAGCTGGCCGACATCCACACGAGCCCGATCATCCAGGCCGCGGTCTACCACTTCTGTCGCCAGCGGCTGCTGGATCGCCACCAGGCGCGCGTGCTCCGCGAGTACGGCCGGCGGCGCGGGGCGCTGCTGCAGGCCCTCGCCCGGCGCATGCCGGCGGGCGTGACGTGGACCGACAACGAAGGCGGCTTCTCGCTCCTGCTCACGCTGCCCGCCGGCCTCGACGCCGCCCTGCTGCTCGAGCGCGCCGCGCAGCGTGGCGTCGTGTTCACGCCGGGCAATGCCTTCTTCGTGGACGGCGGCGGTGAGCGGACCCTGCGACTGTCGTTCTCCGCCTTGCCGCTCGGGCAGATCGACGAGGGCATCAAGCGGCTCGGCGACACCATCCGGGACGCGCAACGGCAGCCCGAGCCGGCGGGACTGGTCGCGTCCCCGGCCGTGCCGCTGGTGTAAAGAGGACGCGCGTGGACTTCCGTACCCTCGCCGCCCGGGGAGGACGCGACGTCGCGTCGGCCAGCCGGCCCCTGACCCCGCCCATCTATCAGACCAACGTGTACGTGTTCGAGGACATGGACACGGTGGAGTCGGTGTGGGAGAGCAAGAAGCCGGGCTTCGTGTATGGCCGCTACGGCACCGGCAACCACGCGATGCTCGAGGGCCTGGTGGCGGCGCTGGAGGGCGCGGAGGCCGCGGTGGCCTGCGCTTCCGGCATGGGGGCCACCACCGCGCTGCTGCTGGGCCTCCTGGCGGCTGGGGACCATCTGGTCTCCGCGCGGGATCTCTACGGCTCCACCGCCTCGCTGCTGGCCGACGAAGGCCGCCGGCTCGGTATCGAGACCGATTTCGTCGACGCGACCGATTCGGCGGCGATCCTGGGAGCGATCCGGCCCAACACCCGCGCCGTCTTCGTCGAGGCGATCTCGAACCCGTTGCTGCGCCTGGTGGACACGCCCGCGCTCGGGCCGGAGATCGCCCGCCGCGGCATCGACCTGATCGTGGACGCCTCGATGGCCTCGCCCGCGGTGCTGCGGCCGCTCGAGCACGGGGCGACCATGGTCATGCACAGCCTGACCAAGTTCATCTCCGGCCACGGCGACGTCACCGGAGGCCTCGTCGCGGGGCGGAGCGAGCCGATGGCGCGCATCCGCAACGCGATGATCCGCGCCGGCACCAACCTGGGCCCGTTCGACGCCTGGCTCGCCACGCGTGGAGCGCGCACGCTGGCGGTGCGCATGGAGCGCCAGTGCGCCAACGCCCTCGCGCTGGCCCGATTCCTGGAGGCCGCGCCCGCGGTCTCGCGCGTGTACTATCCCGGGCTCGGGTCGCACCCGCAGCATGCGCTGGCGCGCCGGCTGATGCCGCGCCAGCAGGGGGCCATGCTCTCTTTCGACCTGCGCGGCGGGGCCCCGGCGGTGGAACGGTTCATGGGGCGGACGCGGCTGCTCGAGTTCGCCCCGAGCTTCGGCGACGTGGCCACCACCTGGACCTATCCGGCCCGCACCTCGCACCGCCGGGTGCCGGACGAGGAGAAGGTGTCGATGGGGATCGGCGCCGGGCTCGTGCGGGTGTCGGTCGGGCTCGAGGACGTGGGCGAGCTCCAGGCCGACCTGGAGACGGCGCTGGCATGAGCGCGATCGGCCTCGAGCGCGAAGCGACGGTCGTGACGCCGGTCACGCTCGAGGGCCGTCACGTGCGGCTCGAGCCGCTCACGATGGCGCACGTCACCGGGCTGGCCGCGGCCGCGGCGGGCCCGCGCAGGACCTACGGCTTCACCACGGTGCCGCAGGGAGAGGCGGAGGCGGCCGCCTACGTCGAGGTCGCGCTCGGCGAGCAGGGCGCGCGGCGGTCGCTGCCGTTCGCCACCGTCGACCGCGCGCGGGGAACGATCGTCGGCTCGACGCGCTTCCTCAACATCGAGTTCTGGCCGTGGCCCGCGGGCAATGCCAATCAGCGCGGGGTGGATCGTCCGGACGTGGCGGAGATCGGCGCGACGTGGCTCGGCGAGTCCGCGCAGCGCACGTCGATCAACACCGAGGCGAAGCTGCTGATGCTGGAGCACGCGTTCGATCGGTGGCGGGTACATCGGGTGAGCCTCATGACCGACGCGCGCAACCAGCGCTCGCGGGATGCCATCGTGAGGCTGGGCGCGCGCTTCGACGGGGTGCTGCGGGCGGCGCGACCCGCGAGCGACGGCACCATTCGGGACACCGCGGCCTTCTCCATCCTCGAATCGGAGTGGCCCGCGATCAGGAGCAGACTGCACGCACGACTTCTGCAGTGACCGAGTACGAAAAGGAGACCAGGACATGGAGATCGGAACGCTGAGACTGAAGGTGGGGCTGGCGGAGATGCTGAAGGGCGGCGTCATCATGGACGTCACCAACGCCGAGCAGGCCAAGATCGCGGAGGACGCGGGGGCGACCGCGGTGATGGCGCTGGAGCGCGTGCCCTCCGACATCCGAAAGGAAGGCGGCGTAGCCCGCATGTCGCCGGTGACGAAGATCAAGGAGATCCAGAAGGCGGTCACCATCCCGGTGATGGCCAAGTGCCGCATCGGCCACTTCGTGGAGGCCCAGATCCTCGAGTCGCTCGGGGTGGACTTCATCGACGAGTCCGAGGTGCTGACCCCGGCCGACGAGCATTTCCACGTGGACAAGTTCGCCTTCAAGGTGCCCTTCGTCTGCGGGTCACGGGATCTCGGCGAGTGTCTCCGCCGCATCGGCGAGGGCGCGGCCATGATGCGCACCAAGGGCGAGGCCGGCTCCGGCAACATCGTGGAGGCGGTGCGCCACATGCGCGCGGTGATCTCCGGTATCCGCCGGCTCACCATGCTGGGCGACGAGGAGCTGATGACCGAGGCCAAGAACCTGGGCGCGCCCTACGAGCTGGTGCGCTGGGTGGCCAAGAGTGGGCACCTGCCGGTACCGAACTTCTCGGCGGGTGGGATCGCCACCCCGGCCGACGCGGCGCTCATGATGCAGCTCGGCGCCGAGGCGGTGTTCGTGGGCTCCGGCATCTTCAAGTCGTCGGATCCGGCGGTCCGCGCCAGAGCCATCGTGCAGGCCACCACGCATTACAAGGACCCCGACGTCCTGGCCAAGGTCTCCGAGGGCCTGGGCGACGCCATGCCCGGCATCGAGACGTCCAAGCTGAAGGAGTCCGAGCTGCTCCAGACCCGCGGCTGGTAGCCTGGCGAGGCGCAGCCGAAGGCGAGCCGAGCGAATACAAGAGAGAAACTTACGGGGGATAGCAGGATGAGTCCCGATCTCCACCAGCTCCCGCCGAACCTGCCCGTGCCGGCGGACGACGGCGCCTGCGACCACCTTCCGGGGGCGCAGGTGCCGTCGGTCCGCCTGCAGTCCACGGCCGGCCGGTGGGTGGATCTGGCGGAGATCGCCGCGCGGCCCGCCGTGTTCTTCGTCTATCCACGCACGGGCGAGCCCGGCCGAGCGGCCGGGCCCGAGTGGGACGCCATCCCCGGTGCGCGAGGCTGCACGCCGCAGAGCTGCGGCTTCCGCGACCTGTACCAGGAGTTCCTCGCGCTGGGGGTGTCCGTCTTCGGGGTCAGCAGCCAGGACACGACCTACCAGCTCGAGTTCGTGGAACGTAACCACGTGCCATTCGAGATCCTGAGCGATCGTGATCTCACCCTGACCCGCGCCCTGCGTCTGCCGACGTTCGAGTACGCCGCCACTCGCGGCGGGCCGCCCACGCTGATCAAGCGCATGGCGTGGTTCGCGGATCAGGGACGCATCGAGAAGATCTGGTACCCGGTCTTCCCGCCCGACCGGAATGCCGAGACGGTGGTGGAGTGGCTCCGCGAGCGGGCCCGGCTCCTCACCCGCGATCGGAGCCCAGCGAGGCTTGCGTGAAGATCGGCGTCCTGGCCCTACAGGGAGACTTCGGCATGCACCGGAAGGCCCTCGACCGTATCGGGGTGGCCTCCGAGGAAGTCCGCATGCCTCATCATCTCGACGAGGTGTCCGGGCTGATCATGCCCGGCGGCGAGAGCACCACGCTGCTCAAGCTCATGGACGCCTGGGAGTTCGTGCCGGCGCTCGAGAAGTTCCATGCCGCCGGCAGGCCGATCTTCGGCACCTGCGCGGGGATGATCCTGCTCGCTCGCGAGGTACAGAGCCCCGCCCAGTTCTCGCTGGGCTTCATCGACATCACCGTCGAGCGCAACGCCTACGGTCGGCAGAAGGAGTCGTTCGAGGCGGTCGGCTCGGGCGACCTGGGGCAGGGTGTCCGCCCGCTCAAGATGGTGTTCATCCGGGCTCCGCGGATCCGACGCCTCGGCCCGGCGGTGACCCCACTGGCCGAGCACGGGGGCGAGTGCGTCATGGCCCGGCAGGGCACCGTCGTGGTGGGCGCCTTTCACCCGGAGATGACCGATGAGACCGCCGTCCACGAGTACTTCGCCCGGATGGTGCGCGCGGTCGGCCGCTAAGCTTCCGCGACCCCCTCCAGCAATTCGACCGGATCGCCCACCGCGATCCGCCCCCCGCTGACCACCGCGCAGTCGAGCGCCATCGTCCCCCCGAACTTGGACGCGATCCGCCTCAGCACCGACAGGTCCTGTTTCTGGGTGTCGGGGTCGTAGGTCGTCATCACGCACCGCGCGCGAAGCTTGACCGCCGAGACGATCACGCCGCCGATCCGGAGCCGCCGCCCGGGCCAGTCGCGCTCAGCCAGGCCGTCGACCCCGCCGATGACGATGTTGGGGCGGAGCCGCCGATGATCTACCCCGAGCGCGGCGAATGCACCGTCCGTCCCGATCAGGAGCGGCAGGACGTCGAACCGCTCGGGCCCGTCGTAGCGAACCAGACGGGCCTCGGACCCGGCCGCGGTCCGGACCGCGGCCGCCGCCTCCACGGCGGTCCAGGGGCGGTGATCCACCAGCGGCTCGCCGTCCGGCCCCAGACTGCCGTGAAGTCCCAGCAGACCGGGATGGCTGCGCGAGGTGATGACGCCGCCGCCGGGCCCGCTGACGTGGACCACGCGGTCACCGACGATTCCGTCCGCGGTGACCTCCGCCGACTCCAGCCGCTCACCCGCCATCGATTTGACCGGGTACCGCCACAGCTCCGCAACTCGCATTGTCGGCTCCCCTCTCTGTGCTAACCTCTTAGACTAGAAAAACAGGTTAGTCGATTCGAGCTCAAATCGATTCAGAATACGCCAGTCAAGTCTGGAGCTTATGGCTAGGATGCGCAGGTCGTTCATCAAGGTTGGAAGCGATCCGGCGATAGATTTCGCCAACACCGTCCGCGGCGATGGCGATCCCGAGGGCACGCTCCGCTCCTGGCGCGACCTCGTGGACTTCCTCGAGCTGCGCGCGGCGGTGAGTCGGTCCGAGGGCGCCGCGCTGCGCGCGATGGGTGAGCAAGACGCGCGCGCCTGCGGGGCCGCGTTCGACCAGGCCCTGGCGCTGCGCGCGACGATCCTCTCCATGCTCGAGGCCATGGCGACCCGGCGCCCGCTCCAGGCCGGGTGGGTGGCCGCGGTCAACCAGGCTCTGGCGTGGGGTGCGGGCGCCACCCGGCTCGAGCGCCAGCCGAGCGGCTGGCGCCTGGGCTTTACCCCCTCGTGGACCGAGCCCTTCCGGGCCCTGGCTCCGATTGCCCGCTCCATCGCAGACCTGGCCGTACGAGGCCGGGGCATCGAGATCAGGAAGTGCGCCAACCCCCGCTGCATCCTTTACTTCCGGGACCGCTCCCGCTCGCGCCGGCGCCGCTGGTGCTCCATGGCGGTCTGCGGCAACCGGATGAAGGTGGCGGCCCACACCCGCCGCCACGGCCGGCGCCGACCCAGCTGAACGCGCCGCGGCGTTTGCGCTTGACAGCCTGGGAGGGGCCAGAGCAAGGTATGGTCCGACCAGTTGACCAGGCGGGCAGTCGGGCTCACGGCACCGAGCGTTACGTTCGAGGAGGAAGGCATGGCGCATTTCACCTGCGAAGTCGTCTACCGCGGCATCTTCCAGAAGAACCTCGCGGCGAGAATATGCCGGGGAATCGTGCTCTCCGCCCGCAAGGCCGGGCGCTGGGGGATTGCCTTCGGGCGCTACGGGGACAGCCCCCAGCGCAACGGCATCCCGGCCAAGGACTTCGCGATCGTCGCGGACACCCAGGAAGAGCTCGAGCAGAACATGGCGCGCTACGAGCCCAAGGAAGTCGACGTCACGATCTGCGTCGACGACACCCTGTCCAAGGGCGTCGAGTCCTGGGCCTGGTATGGGCTGCAGCCGATCAACCGGCTGACCATCTCGGGCGGCACCGTGCTGATGACCTCGCTGCAGAGCCCGGCCGCGCTCCTGAAGGACATCCACAAGAAGGACGCGCCCTACAACCTGGCCCTCATCCGGGCCAAAGCCTCGTTCTCCGGCCTCTGGGTCTACAAGGAGGACCACACCGAGGCCCGCATCCTGGGCGCGCTGGCCAGGATCCAGCCCGAGTTCCTGTCGCTCGACGCGGTCTGCCAGGCCATCAAGGAGGCCGAGTGGGGCTCTGATCTCAAGGTGGCCTCGGCGCGCAAGGCTCACGAGCGGCTGGAGACGCAGCCGGTCAAGGTCACCGAGGGCAACGCGGAGACCCCGTTCTCCTTCGAGAAGCCCAAATGGTGGGAGATGCGCGAGGGAGTGACCATCCCCGCGATCCCCATCGGCAAGCCCATGGAGGGCGGCAAGGGCTACGTACCCGAGCGCAATCCGTACTTCAAGAAGTTCACCACCCGCACCATGCGGCCGGTGATCGACTTCGACAAGTGCGTGAAGTGCACCCTCTGCTGGATCCAGTGCCCCGACTCCTGCTTCGACGTCACCCCGGACGGCCTCTACGACGCGAACATGGAATCCTGCTGCGGCTGCGGCGTCTGCGAGGCGGTGTGCCCGGCCAAGGACTGCGTGACCATGGTGCGCGAGGACGCCTTCGAGGACAACGCGAGCCAGTGGGAGATGTGGCGGACCGACAAGGCCACGTACACGACGTGGATGACCGACAAGATCCGCAGCAAGGAGCACATCACCCGGTCCCACGGCTTCCGCTTCCGCGGTCAGTACGAGGAGGAGATCAAGAAGGACCTGGAGCAGGGGGGCATCGAGATCACCGCGGGCATTCCCGGCGAGAACGCCGAGTTGAAGAAGTAGGGAGGAGACAGACCATGGCCGTGGAGACCAAGCCCGCAGCAGCAGTCGCCGATCACAAGGAGATGCTGATCTCCGGCAGCGAGGCCTGTGCCGAGGCGCTGACCCTGGCCGACCTCGACGTGGTGACCGCGTACCCGATCCGGCCGTACGACACGGTCATGCAGGCGATCGCCAAGAAGATCGCCAACGGCCAGCTGGAGGCCGAGTACATCGTGGCCGAGGGCGAGCACAGCCAGTTCGAGATCGTCAAGCACGCCTCCACGGTGGGGGCGCGCGTATTCTGCGGCTCCTCCGGCGTGGGCTGGATGTACGCGATGGAGTGCCTGACCGTCACGCCGCCCCTACGGGTCCCGATGGTCTGCATGGTGGGCAACCGGGCGCTCGACGATCCCG
>Ga0210384_10004941_pt1 | contig 14731 bp, 10 predicted proteins | sample IncBWH2MmetaG_FD_160574 | JGI IMG/M metagenome (GOLD analysis project Ga0210384, IMG submission 160574) | Forest soil microbial communities from Barre Woods Harvard Forest LTER site, Petersham, Massachusetts, United States - Inc-BW-H-2-M | ecosystem: Environmental > Terrestrial > Soil >...
TGACGCAATTTACACCAACCGAGCGAACACAGGTGAAGAGGCTGCCGGCTCGCGGCGCCTATGATTCCGACACCGTCTTCAAGATATTGGATGAGGCATTCCTATGTCACGTGGGGTTCGTAGTCGGCGGCCAGCCATTCGTCATTCCCACCGGCTACGCGCGTGTTGACGAAATCCTCTACATCCACGGGTCAGCGGCGAGTCGCATGCTCCGAACGCTTTCAGAAGGCGTGCAGATCTGTGTCACCGTGACACTCGTCGATGGACTGGTTCTGGCGCGCTCCGCCTTTCATCACTCGATGAACTATCGGTCAGTAGTAATATTGGGCCGCGCCACACTCGTGGACCAGCGGAAAGAAAAGCTCGCTGCGCTGCGCGCCTTCACTGAGCATGTTGTCCCCGGCCGCTGGAATGATGTGCGCCAGCCGACGGAACCAGAAATAAAAGCCACAACTGTGCTCGCGCTTCCGCTAGAGGAGGTCTCCGCTAAAATCCGAACTGGCCCTCCTAAAGACGATGAAGAGGATTATTCACTGCCCATCTGGGCCGGAGTCCTGCCTCTCAAGCTTGTGCCCGAAGGACCTATCCCTGATCCACGGCTTGAGCACACGATCGACCCTCCCGGGTACGCGCAAAACTACAGCCGATGAAAATTTACTGCGCGTTTTTGTTAATCGCAACGCTCGGCATCTTATCCACCGATGCGCAAGGGCAGGATACGTCCGCGGATGGTTTTCTCGCCCGTTCCCACCGCAGCCCGAGCGGCGAGACCATGCCTTATCGTCTGTTCGTTCCGCCAGGCTATGACGCGGGCAAGAAATACCCCCTGATTCTCTGGCTGCACAATGCCTTGGCGCGCGGCTCTGATAATCTGCTCCAAATTTCAGGCACCGATTACGCGGGCACGCATCTATGGACTACTCCGGAAGCTCAGGCGAAATTCCCCGCATTCGTCCTGGCCCCACAAGTTTCCGACACCAAAGCCTGGGCGCGCCCCCATGCGGATACGCCGCCCGTTTCGATTCGTCTCGCTCTCGAAATTCTCGGCACCGTTGAGAAAGAATACGCGATTGACCCCGACCGAATTTATATCGCAGGGCAATCGATGGGTGGCGAAGGAGTGTGGGCAGCACTGGTAGCCAGGCCGCTCCAGTTTGCTGCCGCCATCGTTCTTTGCGGCTATGGCGAGCCCTGGATGATCGACCGCATAGCAAAGACGCCCGTATGGGTTTTTCAGGGCGCCAAAGATGATATTGTCACCGTCGAACACGCGCGAGAATGGATCACCTCCCTGCGCAAAGCCGGCGGTGCCCCAAAGTACACTGAGTATCCGGGCATAGGCCACCAAGTGTGGGACAAAGCATTCGCAGAGCCCGATCTACTTCGGTGGCTCGCCGCGCAGCGCCGCGCTACCGTGAAGTGAATTAGCCTAGCGAGTCACCGTGTCTGGGTGCTCTATGGCGAGATCAGTGGCAACCACAAGTGCGGGGAGTGCAGCCGCATCCGCCGCTCGCGGATGTGGAAGCGGAGGACTGGGCAGAGGATTTATTCCCGTTCGCTGGAGCGGCGAAGACTGAAAGTTGAATTGTGTTCCTCGCGCTCGAGCATTTCGGACATGTAATTGCCTGCTTTTGGCTCATCACGATGCGCTCGTACCGCTCGCCGCATTCATCACAAACATATTCGTAAATCGGCATCTCCAGAATTCCTCGACAAAATTCTATCTGAAACATACGCGCTGTTGCTAGGGCCTGTCACACGCAAAAGCAACAGCCCCGGCCGGCGCCGGGGCTGTTTAAGTAGGTCCCTTTGCGGAGATGGGGTGATTTAGTCGCCGGCGACGGCGGGCTCAGCTGTGTCGGCGTGAACTTCGCCATGGCCCTTCCCGTTGCTGCTCTCGTGGCCATTGGAATGCCCGTTTCCATTGCCGTTTGCGGGAGCAATTTGCAACGGTTTCACGGGCGCGCCAGGAACGGCCATCTGAATCTGCTGGACCGTGCCAATCTGCACCACGGTTTCCGTGGGCTTCTTCAGCACCAGTTCTTCGTAAATCTTGCGGACCTTGGCGGCCTCTTCGAAGGCTTTCTTGCGGCGCGCCCGGTCTTCTTCGGCCGCGGTCAAGGGAATATCGTGCTCCAGGTGACGGACGCGCGAAGCATCTTCGGCGTCAATTCGGAGCGAATGCTCGTAGCTGGCGAGATCCACCTTCTTGCCCTTGGCGTAGATCTCGTGCTTGCCGTGCTCCTTGTACCATTGCGCGACGGTCGCGTTCTTGTACATGTTCTCGATGATTTTCCGCCAGCCGATGCCGGTGTTGTAGGCGCAGAAGGAAATCTCGCCCTGCTGCGTGGCGTAAGGAATGATGCACATCTCCGTGCGGCGGAAATCATAGTTGAAAAGATCCTGAAACCACATCCCGGCGATGAAAAGGAAGTTCCATGGATCTTCCTTGCGGCGTTTCATGGCATCTTCGAAGGTACGATCCGGGCTCACACGACCGTATTTCTTGTCTGCGTTTTTCGTGAGCGCCCAGGTCTTATCGAACTTCCTCCAAAGGTCTTTGAGCTTCAGACTTGGAGGCGCCTGGAAGGGCTTGTAATTCTTCAACAGCGCCAGCGCCATCATAAAGTTCGAAAAGCCTTTGCTGCGAGCCGCGTCGGTGATTGCCGTCACGTCTTTCGTCAGCGAGGGCCCATCGAGGAAGCGCGGAACAGGCGCCCATTCCTTCGTTTCCTTGTTAATCATGAGCGCCGTGCCGACACCGCAGTTCGGGTGGCAGCCGCAGGAGAGCGAACCCCACTGCGAATCCGGCCCATGCGACAGATCGGAAAAGCCTGCAAATGTGGCGATATACGAAATGGGGAACCAGTCACGCGTGGGTTCCACTTTGCCCACCTGCTCGCTCACGTCCTTGGCAAGGTGTGAAAGCGTATAGCGCTGGCGCAAGCGGCGTTCCGGCGTAATCTCTTCGTCGCGGCCGGTAAACGAAACTGGTTGAAATGATACGAAAGAAATTTTCTTGGGATTGTCCATCGCAAACTTGACGATTGGACCTACCTGGTCGTTGTTCACGTTATTGACGATTGTTGTGACCAGCACGATGTCGATTCCCGCCTCGTGCATGTTTTCGATCGCGCGCAACTTCACATCGAACAAATTTCCAACCTGGCGGTGGCTGTTCGCGTCATTGCCAATGCCATCGAACTGCAAGTAGGCATAGCGCATGCCCGCCTCGAAGGCTTTCTTGCAAAATTCCTTGCTCTTGGCGAATTCGATGCCGTTCGTGGCTGCTTGCACGCTGTTGTAGCCCACCTTGCGCGCGTAGCGCACCGCGTCAAGGAACATAGGGTGCATGGTCGGCTCGCCGCCCGAGAACTGCACGGACATCTGCCGGCGCGGCTTGATCCGCAGCGCATTGTCGAGAATTTCCTGAATTTCTTCCCAGCCGAGCTCGTGAACGTAACCAACCTGGTTGGCGTCCATGAAGCAAGGGTCGCACATCATATTGCAGCGGTTGGTCAGATCAACGGTGAGAACCGAACCGCGGCCATACCGCACCGTGCTGGAGCCATGCCGGTGCAGATCTTCGTCGTTGTGTGCGGGAATATCGCGGCCGGGGAAATTCTGCTCGATCCACTGCAAGAACTTGGCATCAACGGCCATCAAGTCTTCAAACTTTCCGTGTGTTGGGCATTCCTTCACCATCCAGACCTGCCCGTCGCGCTCAATTATCTGCGCCTTGATTTCGCCTACTTTCTCGTGAACCAGATCGGTCCAGTCCTTCGTGCCGTTGATGATGGCGTCGCGCGCCTCTCGTACACAGTCGGGACAGAGAGAGTCAGTCGTGCGCGGCCAGCCCAGTGTCGGCTTGGACTTCTCCCAGGATTTCAGCAGCGGCTTATCCGACCACTTCGGAGTAAAAGAAGGGTTCGGCCGGTACTTATTGAAGAACTGAATCGAGTCGAAGGCCACCCCTGCTGTCCTACAAAGCGCCCAGTCGAATGTCTTCCAAAGCTGATTGCCCACTGTCTTCGGCATGTTCCTCCACCTTTCCTAATCAAAATCGCAACTGCTGAGTTTCCCCCGAGAGAGCTTGGCCCCAACGGATTCATTTACACCCGTAACTGGTTACAGTACCAAAGTTTGCCTAGTTTCCCAGCTTCCGTCCAGCGATGTGCGTCCAAAGGTGCAATTGGGGGGGTGAACGGCGCTGGAGTGCAGCCAATGGAGAGACCTTAAAAGCGCAGAAGCCCTTTCCTCTAAGGTATTTGGAGGGCCCCCTGAATCGAAAAAACGGATGGGTGCTCCAGAATCAGCTCATATTGAGGGGAGTGCGCAGAACAGCGATGGCAAAGTGCGCCAAAAGGGGAGCGTCATCGTCAAGCTGAATCCAACGGACCACGCAATGGTCCTTCAAATACTGCCCCACCTTCGCCTCGGTGATCTCCAGATGCTCAGCCAACTTGGCCTTGAGGCCGCTGTCGATAGAATAGCCGCCCCGCCCTCCGCGGCCTCCACCCTTGCTCGCACCCCCACCCCGTCCGCCTCGGACCAGGTTTCCGATGCCAACACGGAGTGTTTGGCAAGCTTCCACGTAATAAGAGGTGATCTGATCGGAATCGGAGAGCAAGAATACGCCAGGCCCAGCAGGAGCCTCGTCCGCTTCGTCCATGCGGTGTAACGGGCTCGACACCAGGCGCCGCAACATGGATTCAAGATGTACGAGCCGCGAGGCCAGCGCGGGATCGCCCGCACGTCCGTGGGCAGTACGCTCCGACGGCAACGAAGGCTCGGGAGTTTCTTTATCAATGCTTCGGGGTAATTCCGGAGGCGCAAAAGAAGGTGACGGCACTCGCACCGGCGGTTCCACACGAGCGACGTGGGGCCGGAGATTTTCTCGCGGCAATGCGCTCGATTCGGCGAACGCCTGCGAGGGGAGGCCGGGCGCAACAGCGCCGCCTTTGCGGCGACGGCCTCTGCCACCGCGTCGTCCGCGGCGGCGTTTCTTTTTCCCAATCTCACCTGAGTCTGTCGCCACGCCAGATGCAACGGGCGGATCGGTCGGCGATTCTGATGTCCGCGTGGCTCCGGCGGCTGCCGGGATATGAGGAATTTCCCCGAGTGCAAGCGGAAAGCTGACATCCTCGGGCTCGCTGATCACCTCCGCATGGTGTTCCTCGGCGGGGGCCTCACCGGGCACATGCAGCGCGATTCCCAATCTTGTGAGGGCTTCCTCGGCCTTTTTCTTCCATTCGGCGCGCCGGAATCGTTGCGCGGCGATGGTGTACCATCGACCGGCTTCGTCAGTGCGCTCAGCTTTTTCTTCGATGAGCGCCAGCTCCCATGCGACCATGGCGTCGCGTGTGCGCTGGAAAAGCTCGGAGAGTTTCGAGTGCGCGTCGGGAGCGTTTTTCGCCTTCCGGATACGCGCCTGGATTTGCCGCCAGTCTGCCATGGCCGAGCATTGTAGCAGCCGGCAGAAAGATAGGCCAATGTATACGCGGTTTTCGCCGGGTGGCTGGTTAGTCCATCATAGGCGATGATGAAGCAAGTGGATTTTATGACTGCAGCCGAGCGAACACGATGGATTTGTGGAAAGGCGCGTGCAATTGGATTTGATCTTTGTGGCGTCGCCCCGGTCGATGCTCTCGAAGAGCTGGCTCATTTTCCGGAATGGATCGAGCGCGGTTACGCAGGTGAAATGGATTACCTGTGCGATCCACGTCGCGCGAATCCGCGCGAGATCCTGGCAGGCGCGCGCAGCTTGATCGTCATCGCGCTGAATTACAACACGCAGCACCCAAATTCCACGGAAATCCCTCCGACAACGGGCGACGAGCCGCCAAAAGGATGGATCTCGCGTTACGCCTGGGGCGATGATTACCATGAAGTGCTCGGCGAGAAACTCGACATTCTGATCGCAGCTATGCGCGCGGAATTTGCGGAATCGTTTGAAGCGCGCGCTTATGTGGACACAGGCCCGGTGGTCGAACGCGTCGCCGCAAAATATGCAGGCCTCGGATGGCTGGCGAAGAACACCTGCCTGATCAACGAACAGCTCGGGTCATGGCTCTTTCTCGGCGTTATCATCACAACACTTGAACTCGACCCGACGCTTCAGCCTGCCGACCCACCTGCCGCGGACCTCTGCGGAAATTGTCGTCTTTGCCTCGATGCTTGCCCCACGCAAGCATTCCCCGAGCCGTACGTGCTCGACGCCCGCCGCTGTATCTCTTACCTCACCATTGAATTGCGCGGCTCCATTCCGGAGGAGCTACGCCCGGGGATTGGACGCGCCGTGATCGGCTGCGACATTTGCCAGGACGTGTGCCCGTGGAATCGCAAAGCTCCGGTAACACAGATGGCCGCGTTCCAGCCTCGACAAATCCCGCTACAAACTGAAAATGGAAATGTGAAAACTGAAACTAGCCATTCGCTTTTCATGCCCGAGCTGGAATGGCTCGCTTCCCTCACGCAGAAGGATTTCAGGGAAATTTTTCGTGGCAGCGCCGTGAAACGCGCCAAGTGGCGTGGCCTGGTGCGCAACGCGTGCGTAGCATTGGGCAATGCACAGATCGACCGTACCTCGGACACTCACAGGCGCGTCACCCTCCAGTTAAGCCTCTTGGCCGACTCAGATGACGCGCTGATCGCAGAACACGCACGCTGGGCGCTGGCACGCTTGGCCTTGCAGGGCCCGTTCATTGACCTTTCGTTTTGATTTCTTGTAAGTTTGCCTTCAGCCGATTTCAGGAGGACGCATCAATGCTTTCTTCCCTAGTCATTTCTTTCTCTCTCGCGCTCGAACCGCATATCAGCTTCCCGCAGAATGGCACCGCCACCGAGCAGATCATGTTGCGCTGGATTCACTTCATTTTCGGAATTATCTGGATCGGCTTGTTGTATTTTTTCAATCTCGTAAGCTTCCCTACAATGAAACAGCTCGAAGCCTCTGTGCGTGGCAAGCTCTATCCGGTCTTGATGTCGCGCGCCATGGGATGGTTTCGCTGGTCCGCTTTCATAACGGTTGTCGCAGGCATTCGATATTTCTGGATGATCCTGGCCGCAGACGCGCAGAACGCCGGCAATTCCAGGCTTACATTACGATGGTTCGGCGAGTGGCTCGTGGTGTGGCTCGTCGCCTACGCCTTGATTTATCCCTTCCAGCTCCCGAGAAAAGGGATTCTGGACAACTCCTGGATACGAACGATAGTCATCGCCATCATCGTAATCGCGGCGTCCTACGTTGTCCTCGATCTGAATGCCGGCCCGCAATCCTCGAACAGCCACCTCTCGATCAGCGTCGGCGGTGGCATTGGTTTCCTGATGCTGCTCAACACTTGGGGTGTCGTTTGGCGTGTGCAAAAACGCCTGATTGAATGGACGCGCCTCAACGTCGAGCACGGCACCCCCATGCCCCCTGAAGCCGAACGCCTCGCTCGCTGGGGTTATCTGGCCTCGCGTGTCGGATTCTGGCTTTCCTTCCCCATGCTTTTCTTTATGGGTGCCGCCGATCACTACCCATTTCTGAGCAGCATCACCGACTGAGAAGCTGGACTGAGCTCTCAATGTGGAAGTAGCTTGTTTGACAGGCCAAAAGATTGCCGCTATTATTGCTGGAGACATGACTTCGATGTTTGCCTCATTTTATTAGCGCTTTCTCTCCTGCTCGTTCCTGGGCGATGCTTTCGTTGAAGTTCATCCGTTTTCCGATTCCCCTTTTTGTTTTCGTGGTCTTGAGGTTTTGTCATGGCCAAATTGACGCTTTTTGAAAAACTCGACCGGATCGAAACTCGTTATGACGAGATGAGCCAGCAGCTCTCTTCGCCTGAGGCACATGCTGATTCTGGCCGCTACCAAAAGCTCGCGAAGGCTCACGCGGAGCTCGGCGAAATCGTCGCAAAGTATCGCGCGTGGAAGGAAATCAACAAAGCCCTGGACGGCGCGAAGCAGTTATTCACCGAAGCGGAAGATCCAGAAATGAAACAAATGGCCCACGACGAACAACGCGAACTCGAAGCGCGCCTTGAGCCTGTTGAGCGCGAGTTGAAATTCCTGCTGATACCGAAAGACCCCAACGACGAGAAAAACGTGATTGTCGAAATCCGTGCCGGCACCGGCGGTGATGAAGCCTCGCTCTTCGCCGGGGAGCTTTTCCGAATGTATTCGCGCTATGCGGAATCGCAAGGGTGGAAAGTGGAAATCCTCGAGAGCTCACCCTCGTCGATAGGCGGTATGAAGGAAGTGGTAGCGGCGATCCAAGGCAAGAAAGTCTATTCCAAGCTCAAATACGAAAGCGGCGTGCATCGTGTGCAGCGCGTGCCCGCCACCGAACAGCAAGGCCGCATCCACACCTCCGCGGCCACGGTAGCCGTCCTGCCCGAAGCGGAAGATATCGACATCAAGATTGAAGCGAAGGACTTGCGCATCGACACTTTTTGTTCATCGGGCCCGGGCGGCCAATCCGTGAACACCACATACTCAGCCGTGCGCATCACGCACATTCCCAGTGGTCTGGTGGTCTCGCAGCAGGACGAAAAATCGCAGATCAAGAACCGCGCCAAGGCCATGCGTGTACTTCGCGCGCGGCTGTATGAAATGGAGCAGGCCAAGCAGCATGAAGCGCTGGCCGCGGAACGGCGTGGGCAAATCAAGACCGGCGACCGCTCCGAGAAAATTCGCACTTACAACTACCCACAAAATCGCGTGACCGACCATCGCATTGGTTTCACACTTCATCAGCTTACTGAAGCAATGGACGGAAAGATTGGCCCGCTGGTCGATGCGCTGGTCACGCATTTTGAGTCCGAACGCCTAAATGAAGAGCTGGTCGAGGCCTGAATGACGCAGGGACTCCAGCCTGCTGGTCTCCTGGCTAGTCCCATGGATATCCGTGCCGCGCTCAAAATGGGCATCGCCCGGTTGCGGTCCGCAAACGTGCCGTCTTACACGCTCGCTGCAGAATTGCTATTGATGTGCGCGCTTGAGCACGACCGAACCTGGCTCTACACTCATCCTGAAGCACGACTCGATCCTGCGGTCGCCGAAAAATACAGTGAGCTAATCCAGCGCCGCGCTTCGGGCGAACCCACGCAATATCTCACTGGCAAGCAGGAATTCTGGGGGCTCGAATTTGAAGTCTCACCCGGCGTGCTCATTCCCCGCCCAGAAACCGAGCATGTGGTCGAAGTCGCGCTCGAACGGTTGGGACCGCGCGGTATCAAGATCAACCTCAGCACAGGCGCGCCAACGCCTGCTCTGCGCATCGCCGATGTCGGCACCGGTTCAGGATGCCTCGCTATAGCGCTGGCACGCGAACTTCCGCATGCCGAAATCTTCGCCACTGACATCTCCGCACCGGCGCTCGCTGTAGCCGCGCGAAATGCCGCGCGCCATGGTGTAGCCGACCGCATCCAGTTTGAGCAAGCAGACCTACTCGAGAATCATGTTCGCGAATTACGAGGTACCAAGCAGGATGCGTGCTTTTTCGACCTCATCGTCAGCAATCCGCCCTACGTCGCGCAAAATGAAGCAAACCAACTCCCTCGGGAAATCCGGGACCACGAACCCAGCGCGGCTCTTTTCCCCGGACCCATGGGCGTGGAGATTTATTCGCGATTGATCGAGCAAGCCGGATCCCTGTTGTGCAAGGGTGGGAATTTAGTTCTCGAGCTCGGCTACGGTTCTGCAGACCACGTGCGCGCTATTTTCGCTGCGCAGCCAGGATGGACAAACGTCAACCTCACCAATGATCTTGCCAGCATCCCCCGTGTAGTCGCCGCCCAGCGCTTGTAATTCTTGGACTCGTCCTCTAGCAAACACTGACCTGCCGCCTTACGTCACCGGTTTAATCCGTCGCGGTCCGCGGACTCAAATGCATACCCTCTACATCTCCGCCAGCGCGCGATGCACTAGGTGGACAGCAATCGCTCCTTCTCCCACAGCCGAGGCCACACGCTTCAAGTTGCCCGACCGCACATCTCCTACCGCAAACACACCCGGTAGGCTTGTTTCCAGCATTTGAGGAGAACGGGCGAGCGTCCACGCGGGGGCCCCGGCTCCCGTATCCAGATCCCGTCCTGTCAGGATGAACCCCTTTTCATCGAGGGCGATGCAGCCTCGTAGCCACTCGGTTCGCGGCGAGGCTCCAGCCATGATGAACACGTGACGTATGTGATGTACGGAACTCGCGCCGTTCGTTTTGTCCTTCCATGTGACGCGCTCCAGGTGCGTGTCCCCCTCGAGTGCGACGATTTCTGTCTTGTAGTGCAATTCGATGGCGGGATTCTCTTCAATGCGCCGGATCAAGTAGCGCGACATCGTGTCCGCCAATTGTCCCGCGCGCACCAGCATATGCACCTTGCGCGAAGTCTGCGAGAGGTAAACCGCTGCTTGACCGGCGGAGTTCCCTCCGCCCACGACGATGAGATCTTCTCCTTCGCAGAGTTGCGATTCCATGAACGTCGCCCCGTAATAGATTCCCTGCCCCTCGAACTTCTTGAGATTCGCGATGCCTGGCTTGTTGTATTGCGCCCCGGTAGCGATCACCACCGCCCGTGCAGGGACCCTTTTGCCATTGTCCAGGACAACTTTGAACGGGCGCTTCCCGCAATCCAGCTTGGCAACGCTGTGTGCGACCATCATCTTGGCTCCAAATTTCTCTGTCTGTGCAATCGCACGCGCCGCAAGTTCCTGGCCGGAAAGTCCGGTCGGGAACCCCAGGTAATTTTCGATCTTGGAGCTTGAACCAGCCTGCCCTCCCGGGGCGCCAGTCTCGATCACCAGCACATCCAGTCCTTCCGACGCGCCATAGACGGCCGCTGCCAACCCCGCAGGCCCGGCACCAACGATGATCAAATCTCGGACTTGCGACTCATCAATGGGACTGTTCAATCCCAGGCCGTCGGCCAATTCCTGAATTGTAGGATTCCGTAGCACTGTTCCGGCGCTGCAAACGATCACGGGAATTTCGTCCAGTTTCACTTCAAATCTGTCCAGAAGTTCCTGCGATGTCTTGTCCGTGTCCAAATCCACGTACGTGTAAGGATGCTCATTCCGTGTCAAGAATTCGCGCAGGCGCAGCGTATCGGCCGAGTGCCGCGAGCCCATCAGGATGATGTTGCCTTGGCCGTGTCGGACAAGTTCCAATCGGCGCAGGATGAAGGCGCGCATGAAAATTTCACTCAGTTCGGAGTCCTTGGCTACCAGCGACCGCAATCCATCCCCGCTCAATTCCAGAAATTCGCCCTGTTCGGTAACCCGGCCGCGCACCAGACAGCGCCGTCCCGAGATCATGGTCATTTCACCCGTGAACTCACCCGCACCGTGAGTTGCGATAGGACGCTCGCCGGCCAGATCCGGCTGTTTGATCTCCATGCGTCCGGAAAGCAATACGAAAAACGGAACATTCATGTCGCCCGGCTCAAACAAAATTTCGCCCTCCTTGACCTGCCGGAGTTTGCTGCAGGATCGAACGCGGCCGATCTGGGAAGCCGTCAGTATTGGAAAAGCTTGGGTGCGGGCGTCGAGCACGCTGGGTGCAGGCTGAGATGACATCATCCCTCCTGAAGATCACTGCTTGTTGTGAATATTAGAGCACGATGGCAGTCATTCCGGTTCGATGCTTTCGCTTTTTGTACGCCTTCAATTCAAATCGTTGTATAGTTCACCCTTCCGAGGGCCCCGCATGCCCAAGCTCGCTCATTTTCGTGCCAAGCAGGACGCACCCACGAGCGCGCCTGCCGAATCTTCCGCCGCCATCCTTCATATTGACATGGACGCTTTCTTTGTCTCCGTCGAGCTTTTAGAGCGGCCAGATTTACATGGGCTGCCCGTTGTGGTCGGTGGCCAGCGTGACCAACGCGGTGTCGTTTCATCGGCCAGTTACGAAGCGCGCCGCTTCGGCATTCACTCTGCCATGCCGCTGCGCACTGCAGCAAGGCTTTGCCCACAGGCTGTTTTTCTCGACGGCCACCACGATCTTTATGGAAAGTGGAGTGACCGCGTCGCCGAAATTCTTGCGAAATTTTCACCCACAGTCGAGATGGCTTCGATTGACGAAGCCCACCTGGACCTCGCCGGCACTGAACGCCTCCATGGCCCGCCGCTCGCGGCAGCGCACAAGCTCTTGCGGGAAATCACTGGCACGACCGGCTTGCCGTGTTCAGGCGGTCTCGGCGCCACTCGGTTGGTCGCGAAAGTAGCCAGCGACCAGGCCAAGCCGCGCGGGCTCGTTTGGGTGCCACTCGGGAGCGAAGCTAGATTTCTCGCGCCTCTAAGTGTCCGCAGAATCCCCGGCATCGGCCGTGTTACCGAGGCGGGATTGAAGGGGCTCGGGATCGAAACTGTCGGCCAATTGCAGCAACTCTCGCTTGCACGCCTCGAGGAAATCTTCGGCCGCTGGGGCACTGCACTCTTCCGCAAAGCTCATGGAATTGATTCCTACGAATTCTTTGTGGACGCAGAGCCGAAATCTCTGTCGCACAATCAAACGTTCAGGACCGACACTAACAATCGTGCTCTGCTCGAGTCCACGTTGAGCTATCTCTGCCAGAAGGCTTCCAAACGCTTGCGCGACGCTGGCCTTCATGCGCGCACTGTCACGCTCACGCTCCGTTATGCCGATTTCACTACCATTACCCGCAGCCACACCCTCCAGGAGCCAACTGATCTCGACACTGAGTTCTTGAAAGCTTTCAGTCACCTTTTCGCGCGCACCTGGGACGGCAAAGCCCTGCTGCGATTGGTCGGCGTTGATCTGTCTTCTTTTTCAGTTGGCTCGGGTCAACTCGAATTGCTGGATCCGGGTCGCCGCGAGAAACTCGAACGCCTGGCTCGCGCCACTGACAAGCTCCGGGATCGCTTCGGTTTTTCAAAAGTACAATTTGGAGGTTCCCTGAGCGCACGAGACGGACGAGACTGATTTCCTGAACTTCGCTTCTCTGCCCTTTGTATCCACCGCCGTCTAACTTCCAACCCTCGCCCTTTTCCCGCATAATCCGGTTATGAACGCGCGCCAACTAGCCGAAGACATCTGTCGCACTTTGCGCGCATCGGGGCACCAGGCTTACCTCGTCGGTGGATGTGTGCGCGACATTTTGCTCGGCCGCGAACCTGCCGACTATGATGTGGCAACCGATGCGACTCCTGACCGCGTGCAGGCGCTTTTTCCTAAGAGCCTGGCAGTGGGCGCGCAATTTGGCGTCGTGATAGTCGCGGAGGCCGCCGTCCAAGTCGAGGTCGCCACTTTCCGCTCCGATGTCGGGTATTCGGACGGCCGCCATCCAGATCAAGTCGTCTTTGCCAAGTCGGCTCGCCAGGATGTGCAGCGCCGCGATTTCACTATCAATGCTCTCCTGCTCGACCCGGAGACTAATGAAGTCCTCGATTTCGTGGGGGGGCGCGACGACCTGCGCGTCGGAATTATCCGCGCAATCGGACGGCCTGGCGAGCGTTTCGAGGAAGACAAACTGCGCATGATTCGCGCCGTCCGGTTTGCCGCGCGCTTTCGCTATGCCATCGAAGCAGCCACGTTCACTGCCATCATGAGACTTGCGGCCGGCATCTCGCAGGTTTCCGCCGAGCGCATTCGCGATGAACTAACCAAAATCCTTACTGAAGGAGCTGCACGGCGCGGGTTTGAACTGCTCGATGAGACCCACCTCCTGCCGGAAATTTTGCCCGAGATCGCCCGCATGAAGGGCGTCGAGCAACCTCCCCAATTTCATCCCGAAGGCGATGTGTGGACTCATACGATGATGATGATCGAACAAATGCCACCGGGCTGTTCGCCGACCCTCGCCTGGGGTGTGCTGCTGCACGATGTCGGGAAGCCCCCAACCTTTACCCCGCCCTCCGGCCCGGATGGCCGGATCCGCTTTGACCAGCATGTGGAGGTGGGCAGGAGTATGGCCGAGGCAATTTGCCGGCGCCTGCGTTTTTCAAATGACGACACCGAACAAATCGCTGCCTTGGTGGCAAACCATCTCCGCTTCAAGGATGTCCACCAGATGCGGCTTTCGACGCTGAAGCGCTTCGTCCGCTTAGACCGCTTCGACGAGCACCTTGAACTGCATCGCTTGGATTGCCTCTCCAGCCATCGGAACCTTGATGCCTACGACTTCGTTCGCCGATTCCTCGCTGAGACCCCGCCCGAGCACGTTCGCCCTCCCCGCCTTCTCACTGGGGACGATCTCCTTAAAATGGGCTTCTCCCCTGGCCCCCCGTTCAAGGAGATTTTGCACGCAGTGGAGGAAGCGCAACTCAACGGCAAAATCCACACCCATGAAGAGGCTGTGCAGTTCGTGGGAGAATCGTTCAGTCCGCCCTCGAAATAACCCTAACTTGTTCTCTTGTCTGTAATTTAGGAGAAATACTAAAGAAACGCCAAGGCCAATTGAACAGACATTGCAATTTGGCGTGGGATACGTTAGCATAGCTCACTAAGATATTCTTCTACTTGCCTGCTTAGGGATTGTAAATCCTTTCGCATTCTGTTGCATCTAAGCTAATGAACGGCCGATTGGCTGTTCTATAGGTCCTTATAACTTGCATAAGTCAAAGGGGACTAAGATGACTAAATCTACTAAAGTCGTCGTGCCGCATGAGCTTCCAATGCTTCCCGTGCGCGACACAGTTCTTTTTCCAGGCGCGATTATGCCCTTGCCTGTGGGCCGGGAAAGCTCCCTGGCATTGCTGAATTCGCTTGAGGGCCCCGAAAAATTGCTTGCCG
>Ga0210384_10004945_pt1 | contig 14721 bp, 13 predicted proteins | sample IncBWH2MmetaG_FD_160574 | JGI IMG/M metagenome (GOLD analysis project Ga0210384, IMG submission 160574) | Forest soil microbial communities from Barre Woods Harvard Forest LTER site, Petersham, Massachusetts, United States - Inc-BW-H-2-M | ecosystem: Environmental > Terrestrial > Soil >...
AAGCACTATGCTGCACCCCTATCAATGGGTTGGCAAACTTCATATGTGCAGTAGAAGAAATAGGAAGAAACTCAGTAATACCTTCAATAATAGCAATGATAATGGCTTGTATCAGGCTCATTGGGGGTTCTGAGCTTTGGGTTTTTTAAATATCCCAACAATCTCGAGAGCCAGGCCTGCAAGGATTAAAATCGGTGCTACGGTTATCCGCCTGAAACTATAGACTTCGGAAGGGTTGAATACATTCGGGTCCTGACTTTTTCCACCAATCATTAAAAGGAGGCCGAGTATGATGATTCCTAAACCAATTGCCATCCAGAGGTAATTTTCCTTCCCGAATAAAGCTTTATAATTCCCGGATCCGACTTTTTTTATTTGTTTTGCCATAACGTAAATAGGTTCGCAATGTACTAAAATCAATATAATTCGTCCAACTTCATCTTAAGATATTTCAATACACTGCGATGGGTACTGAAAAAGGAAATACAGATACCTAACAAAATGATAACAATAAATAACATGATGAGCAGGGGATAATCCCGCAGGGCTTTGAGGTAGGGCAACTGATTTTCTGCAAAAATAATAACGGCTATTAAACCACCTACAGCCAGTAAACCGCTTATAAGCCCGTTGATGAATGCCCGAAGATCCATCGGTCTTGAAATAAACCAACGTGTAGCTCCTACCATCTGCATGGTTTTTATAAGGAAGCGGTTGCTGAACATGGCCAGCCGGATAGTATTATCGATGAGAAAAATAACCAGTATCGATATGATTATAATCACAGAAAGTAAAATAATGCTGATTTTATTTATGATATTGTTCAGGTTAGTCACCAGAGATTGTGGATACTGAACATCACTCACCGCAATATTCTGAAGCAGGTCGTTTTTGATATTAGAAAGAGAATCTATAGAGGCATATTCTTTGGTGATCCGGAAATCTATACTGGCTGGGAGGGGATTTCTGTCGAGCAGGGCACCCCAGTCTTTGTTTCCATCCTGCAGGTATTTCTTTTTAGCCAGGTCTTTTGTTACATATTCATATCCTCTGACATAAGGTTTGGAAGCAATATAGTTAACCAGGGCTGCGCTGTCTTTCGGGGAAACATTTTCACGGATATAAACATTCATTGCAATATTTTCCTTGAAATACTGGCCAAGTTTGTTTGCATTTATAATGATCCATCCTAAAATGCCTAAAAGAAAAAGCACAAGGGAAACACCTACGATGGCCATTATATAAGAAGGCGCGGAACGCTTGGCTGATCCTTTCCTGGTTTGTGCCATAGTTAAAGAATCCCGTTTAATCAGATAACAGGAAGTGGCAAAAATAAAAGATTTACCCTCATGATGCGTATTTTTGTTGGTTCATATGGAGTATTCATTCAACGCCATCGAGAAAAAATGGCAGGACAGGTGGAAGGCGGATCAGGTTTATAAGATATATAATAACAGCAGTAAACCGAAGTGTTATGTGCTGGATATGTTTCCATATCCAAGCGGAGCAGGGCTTCATGTAGGTCACCCACTCGGTTATATTGCCAGTGATATTTTTGCCCGCTATAAAAGGCTCAAAGGCTTTAATGTACTGCATCCGATGGGATATGACGCCTTCGGATTACCCGCCGAACAGTATGCAATCGATCATGGTATACATCCGGCCGTTAGTACAAAACAGAACATCATAAATTTCAGGGATCAGCTCGACCGTATCGGATTTTCATTCGACTGGAGCAGGCAGATCAACACTGCAGAGCCGTCGTATTACAAATGGACCCAATGGATTTTTTTGCAGTTATTTAACAGCTGGTATGATCCAAATGCAAATCAGGCGAGGCCCATTTCCGAGTTGGTTTTGTCTTTTGAAAAACAGGGTAGCAAAAATATGACTGGATTAAGGACAATTCCGTCCTTTACTTCTTCGGAATGGAAATCATTTTCAGAAAAACAACAGCAGGATACGCTAATGGAATTTCGTCTTGCTTATTGTGGTTATGGAGAAGTGAACTGGTGTGAGGCCCTCGGAACTGTGCTCGCCAATGATGAAGTCATTAATGGATTCAGCGAGAGAGGTGGATTTCCTGTTGTGAAAAAGAAATTAAGGCAATGGTATCTCCGAATTACGGAATATGCCGACCGTTTGCTGGAAGGCCTTGAGAAAGTGGATTTCAGCGATGCGATGAAAGAAATGCAGACCAACTGGATTGGAAAAAGCTACGGCGCTGAAATGGATTTTGCATTTGAAAAAGATCCATTTAAAAAATTACGCGTATATACCACTCGCCCGGATACGATTTTTGGTGTCGATTTTATGGTAGTCGCACCCGAACACGAATTGATAGCAGAGCTCACGACAAGGGAAGAAAAATCGGCAGTGGAAACTTATATCGCATATGTGAAAAGTCGCAGTGAGCGTGAACGCCTGGCTGAAAAAAAGATCTCCGGATGTTTTACCGGTTCTTATGTCCTTAACCCTTTCAACGGTCGTAAAATACCAGTCTGGATTTCTGAATATGTTCTCGCTGGATATGGTACAGGTGCAATAATGGCCGTGCCCTGCGGAGATGAACGCGATTTTAAATTTGCACAACACTTTAATATTCCGATAACCAATATTATCGGATCGAATTTTAGCGGGAAGGAAGCAAATCCAACCAAGGACGCCCTACTTGAAAACAGTGATTTTCTTAACGGCATCCCCATGCGCAATGCGCTTCCTGTCGTGATTGAAAAGCTGGAAATCATGGGTATTGGAAACCGGCGCGTCAATTATAAAATCCGAGATGCGGCGTTTAGTCGTCAGCGTTATTGGGGCGAGCCATTTCCTATTATATGGAAAAATGGAATTGCATATCCGCTGGATGAAAAGGATCTGCCACTCGAACTTCCCAAAGTTGAATCCTATAAACCAGGTCCGGATGGTGAAGGACCTCTTGCCAATCTGATAGAATGGACGGAAAAACATCTGGAGACTAACACTATGCCAGGTTATGCCGGAAGCAGCTGGTATTTTCTGCGCTATATGGACCCCCATAATTCAGAAACTTTTTGCAGCCGTTCTGCATCAGACTATTGGGGACAAGTGGATCTCTATATCGGGGGTACTGAACACGCCGTAGGTCATTTACTTTATAGTCGCATGTGGACTAAATTCCTGTTCGACCTTGACTATATCAGTTTTGATGAACCCTATCGCCAGCTACTGAATCAGGGCATGATCCAGGGAAGCAGTCGTTTTGTCTACAGGATTGAGATCAGCGGATCTGATGACATGGAAATGCTCGCTAAACAAAAACCAATACTTATTTCTGCCGGTTTAAAAAATAAAAAACTCTCCGAGCTTCAGGACTCGATAAAGAATGCATTGATAGAAAGCTGGGGTGAAGGAGCAAAAAATGTGGAACTCATTTCCATTTCCAGTTTGCATGTTGACGTTAACCTGGTAGATGGTATGGAGTTGGATATTCCTGCTTTTAAATCCTGGAGACCCGAATACGCCCATGCCAGTTTTATTCTTGAGAACGGCAAATATATTTGCGGTTCAGAAGTTGAAAAAATGTCAAAATCCAAATTCAACACAGTAAATCCAAATGAACTCGTAGAAAAATATGGCGCCGATACTTTCCGTATGTATGAAATGTTCCTGGGACCGGTGGAACAGAGCAAACCATGGGATACAAAAGGAATAGAAGGTGTGTATCGTTTTCTTCGCAAATTATGGCGCTTGTTTTTTGATGAAACCAGGGGAAGGATCTGGACAACCAATCCCGCTTCCGAAGATGAACGGAAAGTACTACACAAAGCCATAAAAAAACTGGATGATGATACAGGGCGCTTTTCTTTTAACACGGCTGTGAGTGCGCTCATGATTACCGTGAATGAACTTGGAGAATTAAAATCCCATAAGAAGGAAGTGCTTGAAAAGCTGCTGATCATTCTCGCTCCCTATGCGCCTCATATTTCCGAGGAGTTATGGCATGACCTGGGAAATGAGTACAGCATCCTGGATGCGGCATATCCGGAATACGAAGAAAAATACCTCGTTGAATCTGCCAAATTATATCCTGTAGCAATTAATGGTAAAACGCGTACTGAACTTAATATAAACCTGGATGCAAACCAGGAACTGGTGGAAGAAATAGTACTTGCTGATGAAACGGTCAGAAAATGGCTTAATGGTGCTTCACCTAAAAAAGTCATTTATGTACGTAATAAAATGATTAATATCGTTGTCTAAACTTAAAGCATAAAGCTTAAGGCTTAGAGCAAGTGTGAGAGTTTCCCATCAACCATCGGCCATCGCCTCCTACTAAAGCCAGTTCATATGAAAAACACCAAAGACAGTCCCGGAGTTTTCATTCCCCCTCCAATTATTTATGCAGCTTTTTTTATTCTTTCTTTTTTAATTCAGGGATACTTTACTATTAAAGGCGCTTTTTTCTTTCATACCCATTGGGCCAATATTTTTGGATCCATATTCTATTTTGTGGGTGTAGCCTTTATCTTTCCAAGTATGTTTGAATTTGTAAAATCGAAAAATACAATCATTACTGCAAAGCCAGCCACATCTCTTCAGACAACAGGGATTTATTCATATAGTCGTAATCCAATGTACGCGGGCTTGATTATGATTTACCTGGGTTTGACTTTTCAATTTGGGAATTGGTGGGCGCTGTTTCTTCTTCCAATTCTAATAGTCACCATTACTTATTATGTTATACTACCGGAAGAAAGATATTTAGCGAGAGCATTTGGGGACGAATATGCTGAATATAAAAAAAAGGTAAGACGGTGGATCTGAATTATATTTCAAAGCCATTCCAAAGCTTTTAAAAGAATCAGATAAAACCCTTCCCATCCCAATTAAATTGATCTTTGCGCGGAGCGTTCGGCGTTATGCCTTAGGCCTTAAGCTTTAAGCTTTTTCAAGGTTTCACCAGACGCACCAGCGCACTGCTTCCCATGGTACTTTCCAAATGAGCCTCATATTTTTTATCTCCCACGACAGCTACCATTAAAGAAGTGTTAGGCGGAATGGTTCCAAGATTTTCAGCAACCATCACAAGTTCATTATCCTGTTGCAGGTCAATCACCGCAAGTTTCATAGTATAAGCCTGTTCAGCGAGCAGTATATGTTCCTTTAATAAATGGCCATTCAAAAAAACAGCAATGGAATCCCCGTCGATCTCTGCGTTATCATAGAAACGTAGTTCAATGGAATCACCTTTCAGCGGGATTACATTTTGTAAAATTTTTGTCGTGTTGGTAAACCTTTCTTCGTTTGTCTGTTGTGAAGGAGGAATTAAAACCGGAGATAATGGTTCGTTTTTTACTGGAGCAGGTTTATCATAAACGGTAGAAACTGGCGAAGGAGAATTGATCGTTTCCGTTTTTTCACCTAAAGGAGTATTTGACTGAGGACTTGGTTCCGGGTTAAAAGCTATTTGTTCAATGCTGTCAACAATATCAGGATGGTTTACACCATAAACGTAATTATCTATCAAAAAGTCCCATTCATCCGGAAAAAGAGGAACCGTATTTCCTTTCACCAGGTGTAATTCTTTTTTTTCTTTTAGTACATCATTCTTAAGTGATGATTTTCCATCCAGTTTCATGACACCTTCACCAGGGCAATTGAAATCTGCAACAGCAAGCAGGGGTTGGGGACCTGTTCCTGCATTCCGATGCGCGCCATATTCTTCAATCAATATATCGTCCCACCAGATGACGTCATTATCTTTATCGTCAAAATAACCTTTTACTGAATATCGCCTGTAACTTGACTTCGAATCATAATAATAGGATGTCCCGATAAGACTGTCTCCCTTGCGTATCAGTTTAAGTTCTACTCTTGAATTTCCCAATTTCCCATTCCAGATACCCGTTATTGGCTGGGCTTTTACCTGAATACAGATAAAAATCAAAATGGCAGTTTTAGGAAGATATTTTATGAATAGAGAAAGGACTTTCATAAAAAGTCAACGCATGCAGGGTGGTTATATTTTGTGGAATCTGTTAATTTATCGATGATGGTTGACCGTTGACGCCTGCCTGCCGGCACTACCACACTACCACACTACCACACTACCACACTAACCTAAATATACATCTAACAAACCATCGGGAAGATTCAATAGAAGCTTCTTTGATTTATGATCTATCCTTTGCAGGGTCTGTTCATTTATTGGAATCAGCACTTCTTTACTATTTATTTCCAGCCGGCAAAGTACCTGGTGTGGTTGTTCAATAACTTCCATAATGGGACCAAGGTCCTTGCCCTGATCCACTACCTGGTAGCCTACCCACCCGATCGGATTATTTTTCCGGGTATGGATCTGTACTTCTTCTTCTTTGATCCAAACTTCCCTGCGGATAAATTTTGAAGCAGCTTCCTTACTATCAATTCCTTCCAGCTTCAGGTATAAATCGTCTTCACCTTTTTTCCTAGCAGATTCCACGAAATAGGGTAGTAATTCTTCCTTTTTTTGTTCGATGAAAATCACTTTTATTTTTGTAACGGCGATTTTATTTCCAAGGTGATGCTGAACGATCACTTCCCCCTTCAAACCAAATACTGAAACTATTTTGCCAATATTTCTGTAACTGTTTTCCATCGATCAATGTCTTCCATGAAAAAAGGCTAACCGTCCGCCAGCTGGCGGACGGTTAGCCTTGATAAAAATATTTTAACATCGTTTAACCCTGTGCTTCGTTCTCCTGTTTTCTTTCTACCCTTCTTGCCGGAGAGGGGCTTCGTCTTCCACCAGGTCTTGCTTTACGATTATCTTCCTGACGTTTTTTAACATGCAATTCATGTTCGCTATGCCATTTGGAAAATTTTTCCATGGCAGCTGCTTCATCAAAAAGGCCGAGTTTAACTCCGCGTAACAGGTGTTTCAGGTATAATACGCCCTTATAACTGAGAATGCGGCGAACCGTATCCGTAGGTTGTGCTCCTTTATGCAGCCAGTCAAGCGCTTTTTGGCGGTCAAGCTGAACCGATGCAGGAACAGTTAGAGGATTGTAAGTACCGATTTTCTGAATGAATTTACCGTCTCTTGGGGCTCTGATGTCGGCAACGACGATGAAATAAAATGGTCTTTTCTTAGACCCATGTCTTTGGAGTCTGATTTTTACTGGCATCTTAAATAAAAATTTAAATGCGTTATTTAATAAGGTTTAAATTCAGATCGCAAGAAGCAATCTATTGATGCAAATGTAATACATGATCGATAAAATGCCGAATGATTTGTCCTATTTTTTGATGAGGCGGAATTTTAACGTTTCCCAAAGCCCATACCGCCCATAGGCATTTTATTCATGGATTTCATCATCTGTTTCATCTGCTCGAATTGCTTCATGAACGCATTTACTTCCTGCAATTCCTTACCACTTCCTTTGGCTATCCGTTTTCTTCGGCTCTGGTCAATTGAATCCGGATTTGCCCGCTCAAAGGGCGTCATGGAGCCAATCATGGCTTCGATGCCTTTAAATGAGTCATTACTGATGTCAATGTCCTTGATGGACTTGCCAACGCCTGGAATCATACCCAGGAGATCCTTGATATTTCCCATTTTGCGTATTTGATCCAACTGCTGTTTAAAATCCTCGAAATCGAACTGGTTTTTCCTTATTTTTTTCTCCAGTTTCCGGGCCTGCTCCTCATTGAACTGAGACTGGGCCTTCTCAACCAGGGAGGTAATATCGCCCATGCCCAGGATACGCTGGGCCATACGATCCGGGTAAAACACGTCCAGGGTATCCATTTTCTCCCCGCTGCTTACAAATTTAATGGGTTTATTTACGGTGTATTTGATGGAAAGAGCTGCTCCACCACGGGTATCACCGTCGAGCTTGGTCAGGACAACCCCTGTAAAATCAAGTCTTTCATTAAAGGCTTTCGCTGTATTCACTGCATCCTGACCTGTCATGGAATCCACAACAAAGAGGATTTCCTGAGGGTCGACTGCTTTTTTAATATTTGCCACTTCGGCCATCATGACTTCGTCTATGGCCAAACGGCCGGCAGTATCCACAATAACCACGTTTCTATTCCGGCTCTTGGCTTCGGCTACAGCCTGTCTGGCAATGCTTACCGGATCCAGGTTTCCTTCCAATGTGAATACATCCACCCCGATCTGTGTACCCAGGATATTCAATTGCTCAATCGCTGCCGGACGGTAAACGTCAGCGGCTACAAGCAATGGTGAAAATCCTTTTTGTGATTTGAGGTAATTGGCGAGTTTTCCACTGAAAGTAGTTTTACCGCTACCCTGCAGACCGGCAACGAGGATTACGGCCGGATTTCCTTTCGCATTAAACACACTCTCATTGCCACCCATGAGCTGTGCGAGTTCATCCTGTACGATTTTTACCATTAACTGTCCGGGACTTACGGCATTCAGCACTTTTTGTCCCATAGCCTTGTTACGAATCGTATCAGTAAATTCTTTAGCAATCTTAAAATTCACGTCGGCATCAATCAAAGCACGCCGGATATCCTTCACAGTTGCAGCTACATTGAGTTCGGTAATCCTGCCCTGACCCTTTAGCTGCTTAAATGCAGAATCGAGTTTCTCACTCAGATTTTCAAACATAAACCTCCAGTCATTTAAGAATAATGAAATGAAAAAACGTGAATAAACATCTCGTTCTATCCACGTTTTTCAGAAAGGCAAATGTAAGATAATGAAGTGTAATATTTTGTCAATAGTATGCTTTCGTGATTAAATACCCAGATAATTCCTCAGGGATTTTGCACCTGAATTACTCCTGAGTTTGGTTATTGCTTTGTCTTTAATCTGTCTCACGCGTTCCCGTGTAAGGCTGAACCTGTCACCGATATCCTCCAGACTCATGGGATGATCCACACCGATACCAAAGAAAAAGCATATAACTTCTTTCTGACGCTCTGTAAGTGTCTTCAGGGACCGGTCAATATCCACTTTCAAAGATTCGTTGTGTTCAATATTTGTTTCGGCACGGTCAGCATTTGGGTTTTCCATTACATCGATGAGGGTATTGTCCTCGCCTTCAGATAAAGGTGTGTCAACACTGATATGCCTTCCTCCTATACCAAGGGTAGATGAAACTTCTTCAATATCCAGTTCAAGCAATTCAGCAAGTTCTTCCGCAGAAGGTTCTCTTTCAAACTGCTGTTCCAGCATGGAATATGCTTTTGCAATTCGGTTTGTCAATCCTACCTTATTCAGGGGGAGTCGAACGATACGGGACTGTTCGGCAAGTGCCTGCAGTATACTCTGGCGGATCCACCAAACTGCGTAAGAAATGAATTTAAAACCGCGGGTTTCATCAAAACGCTGTGCTGCTTTAATCAGACCCAGATTTCCTTCATTGATGAGGTCTGGCAGGGTTAAACCCTGGTTCTGATATTGTTTGGCTACTGAAACTACGAATCGAAGATTGGCTTTAGTTAGTTTGTCGAGGGCCTTCTGATCACCCTGCTTTATCCGGATAGCGAGTTTTACCTCTTCTTCCGGCGTGATCAATTCAACTTTTCCGATCTCCTGCAGGTATTTTTCCAAGCTCTGAGACTCACGATTTGTAATACTCTTCGTGATCTTGAGTTGACGCATACTCATGGGCAGGTAATTTTAAAGGGTTATAGGTTTAAAAAGTTCTTCTGAGATTCAGATATATGGATATTTATAAAAACGTATAAATGAATCTTTTCTTATAATGTAATTAAGAAGATTCCTTTAACCCTGATCAATATAAGGATTCAGGTCCAAAATTCCAAACGAGAACCTTGTTAAAGGTCTGATTTTCAATTCTTTCCCATTTTGAGCATGGATGATTTCTTCATTATCAGTGCTTTCCGGAGAATTAAAAAAAATTTCAGGTCATCAAATATTTATCTATAATTGCAGCCCACGATCAACAGCACCATAGATGAGCAAGAAACAGCAGTTCACGTTAGAATATTCGTTAAAGTGCCCTCCTTCCATTTTATACGAGTTTTTGAGTACCCCGGCCGGACTTCAGGAATGGTTTGCAGATAAGGTAGATGAGCGAGATAATATATTCAGCTTTTCATGGAATGGTTCAACCACCAAGGCCGAAGTATTGGAAAGTGAATTAGATAAATTCGTTCGGTTTCACTGGTCTGATTCTCCGATAGAAGAGTTTTTTGAATTCCGGATTGAAAAGTCAGATATCACCAATCAAACGATTCTTCTGATTAAAGACTTTGCAGATAAAAAAGATATAAAGGACCAGACCCAGCTTTGGAGCTACCAAGTGAAAGATTTATTTCACAGACTCGGCAATTGATCATTAACGGTTGATCGTTGACCGTTGACCGCTTCAATTTGGTAATTTTCACATTTCTTCTTTTACGTTAAGCTTTAGGCGTTAAGCTTTAAGCCTAAATTTGCGTGGTGATAAAAAAATTAGACAAACTAATTATTGGTTCTTTCATAGGTCCGTTCATCGCAACATTTTTTATTACACTCTTCGTACTGGTTCTCCAGTTCTTTTGGCTTTATATTGACGATATTGTAGGCAAGGGTCTTGATTTATTTACCATAGGTACTTTTGTTTTATATGTCTGCACAACACTTGTTCCGCTGGCATTACCCCTGGCGGTTTTGCTTTCTTCTATAATGACTTTTGGAAATCTTGGAGAAACATTTGAACTCGTAGCTATCAAGTCAGCCGGTATTCCCCTGCTCCGATTCATGCGACCGCTTTTCATTACTTCCTTATTTATCTGCGGGATTGCCTTTATGTTTAATAATTATATCATTCCCGTAGCGGAGCTGAAAATGCAAACGCTCAAATTTGATATTATCGTTTCTAAACCCGCGTTCGATATTAAAGAAGGTGTATTCTATGATAAAATTGATGGTTATATCATTAAGATTGGAAGTAAAGAAAAAGACGGATCCAATATTCATGATATCCTGATTTATCAGCATAATTATAATCTGTTACAGGATAATATCATCGTGGCACAGAGTGGAAAAATGACTATCTCAAAAGATAAGAAATTCCTGGAATTCAATTTGAAAAACGGGTGGAACTATCAGGAAAAAGGACAGCGAAATTCCATAAATACCCAACTTATCCGAATGGGTTTTAAAGAATATAAAAAAGTATTCGACCTGAGTTCATTCAAACTAAATAAAACTGATGACAGCACTTTTAAAAATAACTACCAGATGCTGAATATGCGGCAACTGGCTACAACAATTGATTCCCTTGAAAATATTACGGCCTCCTACCAGAAACAATCCAAAAATCTATTGAAACCAAACATCCCGATTTTGAAATATCTGGATAGTCCCTGGAAAACCCGGCCATCTCTTTCAAGAGTGGATTCCATTAAGCAGGTACTGCCCGATTCAACCCTCCGTCCCTTGTTGCAGAGAACATATACCATAATAAGTAATATCAAATCCAGTACAGATAATTCAGCCATCAGCTTTGATAACGACCGGAAAAACCTGCGCATGCACCTGATGAAATGGCATGAAAAAATTACGATGTCCATTGCCTGTCTTGTTCTTTTCCTGATCGGTGCACCGTTGGGTTCTATTATTCGTAAGGGCGGTATCGGTCTTCCGCTGATCTTTGCCGTTATATTTTTCGTAATCTTTTTTCTGTTAAATAATTTCGGCAGCAAGCTTGTAAAAGAAGACGTGATGCAGCCATTCGTCGGTATGTGGATGGCCACGTTTGTACTCCTGCCGATTGGCATTTTCCTTACTTATAAAGCCATGAATGATTCGCAACTTTTCAACAGGGAATTTTATAACCGACTGTTTAAAAAATTCAACAAACCGAAGTCCCCTGAAAATAAAAAATAACCTCTGTACAAAAAGGGACCAGTCTTCATCTGGTTAGCACTTATTCCTTTTACATTTGCAGACAAATTATTTCGTGGATAAAAGCAAAGAAACCCTCCGCATTCAGTCCTGGATTCTTTTTGTTGCCGTGCTTTTGTTTTCCATCAAAATAATTGCCTGGTGGCTCACACGTTCGGTAGCCATCCTGACGGATGCACTGGAAAGCATTGTAAATGTGATTGCTGGAATCGTGGGCCTGTATAGTTTAACCATTGCGTATAAGCCACGTGACATTAATCATCCTTACGGACATGGAAAAGCAGAATTTCTTTCGGCTGCTATCGAAGGCACGCTTATCATGCTGGCCGGAGTTTTTATCATTTATGAGGCGGTGAGCCAGCTCATTCATCCCAAAGAATTGCAAAAACTCAATTATGGTATTCTATTGGTGGGTATTTCTGCCATTATAAATTTTGTGGTGGGTTTGTATGCTGTAAAGAAAGGGGAGGAAAATAATTCTGAAGCCCTTCAGGCAAGCGGTCAGCATTTGAAGTCCGACACTTATTCCACACTTGCCATCATAATTGGACTATTCCTGATTTATTTTACACATATTCCCCAGCTTGACAGCGTCGTTGCCATCATTATGTCAGTCGTTATCATGGTCATCGGGTATCGTATTGCCCGCAAATCCGTGGCGGGCATTATGGATGAAGCCGATGAAAAAATACTGGGGAAAGTGATTGCTCTCTTAAACAACAGCCGCATACCTAACTGGATTGATATTCATAATCTGCGTGTGATAAAATTCGGTAATGTACTTCACGTCGATTGTCATATGACTGTACCATGGTACTTAAACGTTCGCGAAGCACACGAAGAAATTGACAGACTTCGCAAACTCATTCAATCCGAATTCGGATCTGTTATGGAATTTTTTGTGCATTCAGATGGCTGCATCCCAAACTGTTGTCCTGTTTGTATCAAAAGTGATTGCAAGGTCCGCGAACATCCATTCATCAAAAAAATAGAATGGGAAATGCAAAACGCCATTCCAAATAAAAAGCATGATGTGAACACTCCTTTTTAGGTAATTTCGCGACCTCGATATGTTGGCTGTTGGCTGTTGGCGGTAGGCGATTAATAATTCATAACTTATAATTCATAACTAGTATGGAAGCCTGGAAAAAATATCAGGAAGAAAATAAAGACCGGTTTCTGCAAGAATTATTCGGACTGCTCAGAATTCCTTCCATTAGTTCGGATAGTCAGCATAAGTCAGATATGGTTGTATGTGCAGAAGCTGTAAAAAAATCTCTTTTGCAGGCAGGTGCCGAAAATGCAACCATTTTTGAAACAGCCGGACATCCGGTTGTATATGCAGAAAAAATTATTGACCCGGCTAAACCTACTGTTCTCGTATACGGTCATTATGATGTACAGCCAGTAGATCCATTAAATTTATGGGATAGTCCTCCTTTTGAACCCACGATAAAAAACGGGATGATTTATGCCCGTGGATCCGCAGATGATAAGGGTCAGTTTTTTATGCATGTAAAGGCTCTTGAAATCATGAATCATTCCGGGCCCTTATTTTGTAATATTAAATTTATTATTGAAGGTGAAGAAGAAATCGGTTCACCTAGCCTGGGTGCTTTCGTTGCTTCTCACAGGGACCTGTTGAAGGCAGATGTGATCCTGATTAGCGATACTTCAATGATCAGTCTTGAAACTCCCTCCATCGAAATCGGCGTGAGGGGACTGGCTTATATACAGGTTGAAGTAACGGGTCCCAATCGTGATCTCCACAGCGGCGTATACGGAGGAGCTGTTGCTAATCCGATAACCGTCCTCGCCAGGATGATTGCAAGTTGTCACGATGAAAACAACCATATTACCATTCCGGGCTTTTACGATGATGTACTGGAATCATCAGCGGAGGAAAGAAAAAAAATGGCAGCCGCACCTTTCAATGAAAAGGAATACATGAAGGACCTGGGTATAAAAGCGCTTTGGGGAGAAAAAGGCTATAGTACCAATGAGCGTACAGGTATCCGGCCTACACTTGAAATCAACGGAATCTGGGGTGGATATCAGGGAGAAGGTTCAAAAACTGTCCTTCCCTCCAAAGCATCAGCAAAGATTTCTGCGAGACTTGTTCCTAATCAGACCTCAGGAAAAATTGCTAAACTCTTACTGGATTATTTCAAAAATATAGCCCCGCCAGGTGTTTTCGTTAATTGTTTTGAACTGCACGGCGGGGAACCATACATGACTCCAATGGACTCACTAGCTTATATCGCTGCAGAAAAAGCCATCGAATCCAGCTTTGGAAAAAAACCTGTACCACAGCGGGGGGGAGGCAGTATTCCAATATGTTCGTTATTGGAAAAAGAACTGGGTATAAAAATTGTGTTCATGGGCTTCGGTTTGGATAGTGACAACCTGCATTCACCAAACGAGAAATACAATATCGCCAATTTTTACAAGGGTATTGAAACGATTCCTTTTTTCCATAAGTACTTTGCTGAACTAAGCTTAAAGCCTTAAAACAAGTATGGGAGTATGGGAGTATGGGAATATAGGAGTGAATTGAATAACGGTCATCCGTCATCGGTCATCGGTCAACGACTAAAATGGGAGTTCCGGAAAAATTAAGAATAGATAAATACCTCTGGGCTATCCGGTTATTTAAAACCAGGAGCCTGGCCTCAGATGCCTGCGAAAAAGGAAAGGTGAAAAACGAATCGGGACAGATCAAGCCCTCTAAACATGTACACCTGGGTGATAAATATGAAGTGAAAACGGAAGCTAAAAGGTGGCGAATTCAGGTTACAGGATTACTGGATCACCGGCTGGCACATTCTGAAGCCATTAAATACTATCTCGATATAACGCCTGCTGAAGAA
>Ga0210384_10004946_pt1 | contig 14718 bp, 12 predicted proteins | sample IncBWH2MmetaG_FD_160574 | JGI IMG/M metagenome (GOLD analysis project Ga0210384, IMG submission 160574) | Forest soil microbial communities from Barre Woods Harvard Forest LTER site, Petersham, Massachusetts, United States - Inc-BW-H-2-M | ecosystem: Environmental > Terrestrial > Soil >...
AGCGCGCGGCCAGGTGGTCGATGACCGAGGCCCACGCGGGCCCGTCCCGCAGGAGCGTGGTGATGTCCTTGAAGAGGATGCCCTCGGTGGGGAAATCCTTGATGTCGCGGATCTTTGCGCGCAGCTCATCCACGTCCATGGCGCAGGGATGTTACCCGCCGGTGGCGGACGACGCAACCCGAAAAACCTCGTCCGGGAGCATCGAGAGGTCCGGGATGATCAGGTCCGCGGCGGCGGCCGGCGGCCGGAAGCCGGCGGTGTAGTGCGCCGCCCGCATGCCCACCCCCTGCGCCCCCACCACGTCCGCGTCCGGGTTGTCGCCGATGTGCAGGGCCTCGGCCGGCGCCACCCCCGCGCGCGCGAGGGTCACGCGGAAGATCTCCGCCTCCGGCTTGCGGACCCCGACCTCGTCGGAGTACGACACCGCGCCGAAGTACGCGAGCAGGCCGTGGCGCTCCAGCACGCGACGGAGGACCGAGCCCGGGGTGCGCCCGGTGTTGGAGACGATGCCGAGGGCGACCCCACGCGCGGCCAGCTCACGCACCGCGCGGGCCGCGTTCGGGCACAGATCGGGGGGATGGGCCAGCACCGGCTCGGTGTAGGCGGCGAGCGCGGCCGCGAACGCGCGCGGGTCCAGGCGCTCGGCCACGCCGGGCCGGGCGGTGTCGAGCACGAGGCGCAGCTGCTCCTCGGGGCTCGGGTCGCGGTTGGCGCTCCAGAACCGCTCGGCGAGCCGCACGCCCGACTGGTCGTGCACCTCCTCCGCCTCCACGTCGCTCACCCGCTCCCCCGCGTCGCGCAGCGCCCGCTGGATCGCGGTCACCCGGAGCGTGCGCTGGGCCCGCAGGTTGACCGCCGAGTCGGTGACGAGGGTGTCCCAGAAGTCGAACGTGACGAGGCGGATCACGGAGCGAAGCGGGGCTTGCGCTTGCCCAGGTAGGCGTCCATCGCCTCGCGGGGCTCACCGGTCGTGAACGACTGGGCGAACGCGTTGACGCCATACTCGACCGCGGTGCGCAGGTCGGGGTCGCGCCAGCGGACCATCAGCTCCTTCTGCAAGCGCACCGCGGTGGGCGCGCAGTCGAGGACTCGTCCGACCAGCTCCGCGGTCGCCCCCCGCAGCTCGCCCGGCGGGGTCACGCGGTTGACCAGGCCCCAGTCGAGAGCCTGCCGCGCGGTGACCGGGTCGCCGGTCAGCAGCATCTCGGCGGCGCGGCCCGGGCCCACGAGGCCGGGCAGGAGCGCGGCCTCGATCACCGACGGGATGCCGACCCGGATCTCGGGCAGGCCGAGGAGGGCCTCGGTCGAGGCGGTGCGCAGGTCGCACGCCATCGCGAGCTCGAAGCCGGCCCCGAGACAGGCCCCGTTGACCATGCACACGGTGGGGAACGGGGCGTCGTGCACGAGGGCAATCGCCTCGTGCAGGCTCGCGATGAAGGCCTTCGCGCCGACCGGCGTGAGCTCGCGCAGCACCTGCAGCTGCATGCCCGCGGTGGTGGCGCGTCCGGCCCCGGTGATCACCGCCGCGCGCACGCCGGCGTCGCGGCGCAGCGTCTCGAACGTGCGGCGGATCCCCTCCACCATCTCGGGCACGATGAGGTTCAGCGGGGGCCGATCGAGGGTGACCCAGGCGCACGCGCCCTCGCGCTCGACCCGGACGAAGTCGGCCATCAGTACCGCTTCCCCATCAGTATCTCTTCATGGTCGGATCGATCGCGCGCGCCCACTGGTCGACGCCGCCCTGCAGGTTCACCGCCTTGAAGCCCTGCTGGCGGAGGAAGTTGGCCACCGCGGCGCTGCGCACCCCGTGGTGGCAGTACACGACGATGTCGTCGGCCTGATCCAGCTCCGCGGTGCGGAACTCGATCTCCTCGATCGGGATGTGGGTGGCGTTCGCGAGGCGGCAGAGCGCGGTCTCCCAGTCCTCGCGCACGTCGAGCAACACGAGCGGCTCGTGGCGATCGAGCCGCGCCTTCAGATCCTGGGGGCTGATGTCGGTCATGAGGTGATCTCCCGGGGCGAAGATAGCATGTCAAGACTCGGCGGGCAGCAGCACCGAGGTCTCGGGCGAGATCTCGATCTTCACGTCGTCGCCTGGCTTGAATCCCCGGCCCTGCTGCGCCGACGTCAGCATCTCCACCCGCACCGCGCCGCCCGCGATCGTGACGTCGTAGAGCTGCCGCGATCCCTCGAACACGTGCCCGGCCACCTTGCCGCGGATGCCGCCGGCCGCGCGCTCGGACTCCTCGATCCGCAGCGCCTCCGGCCGCAGGCAGAGGAGGCCGCTCGCCCCCACCGTCCACGGGTGCCCGCCCGAGGCCACCGGGATCCGTGAGCCGCCCGCGGTCTCCACCACCACGCCGAGGTCGCGCACCTCGGTGACCCGCACCGGCAGGAGGTTCGCCGCGCCGACGAACTCGGCCACGAAGCGGGTGCGCGGGCGCCAGTAGATCTCCTCCGGCTTGCCCTCCTGCACGACGCGCCCGCGGTCCAGCACCGCGACGCGCGTCGAGAGGGCGAGGGCTTCCGCCTGGTCGTGGGTCGCGTAGATGGTGGTGATGCCGACGTCCCGGTGCAGCCGCCCCAGCTCGAGCCGCATCTGGTCGCGGAGCACCGCGTCCAGGTTCGAGAGCGGCTCGTCGAGCAGGAGCAGGCGCGGCTCGACGATCAAGGTGCGGGCGAGCGCCACCCGCTGCGGCTGGCCGCCGGAGAGCTGCGAGGGCCGGCGCGCCTCGAAGCCCGCGAGCCCGACCTGGTGAAGCGCGGCCGCCACCCGCGCGGCGAGCGCGCCGCCCGAGACCCCGCGCTCGCGGAGGCCGAACGCCACGTTCTCGAACACCGAGAGGTGGGGCCAGAGCGCGTAGTGCTGGAAGACCATGCCGAGGTTGCGCTTCCACGGCGGCACCCCGTCGATGACCTCGTCGTCCACCACGATGCGCCCCTCGTCGGGGGTGACGAAGCCGGCGAGCAGACGCAGCAGGGTGGTCTTGCCGCAGCCGGAAGGGCCGAGGAGCGTGTAGAACTCTCCCGGCCGGATCGAGAGCCCAATCTCCCGCACCGCCCAGTGCTCGCGGTAGCGCTTGCCCACGCCTTCCATCCGCACTTCCGACAGCCGGACCAGCTGCTCGGGACTCACGCGGGCCTCCCTCCTCCCGGGTCGCTCCGGAGCCGCGACCGGCGGTCCATCCGCGCCACCAGCGGGACGACGGCCAGGCCGAGGGCGGCCAGTACCAGGTAGACGACGGCGGGCGGCATCGACGAGAGCAGCGTCGTCGCCACCACCGGGCCGATGAAGGCGGCCCCGATGCGCGCGGAGTTGACGAACCCGATGGCCTCCCCGGAGGCCCGCTGCGCGATGGCCGCGACCGAGAGCGGGAACACCGGCGCGATGCAGAGCACCTGCAGGAAGCGGAGCACCCCGAAGCTCCACACGTGGCCGGCCAGCGACAGCGTGGCCAGGAGGAGCGAGGAGCCCAGCAGGAACCACAGGACCGCCCCGCGGTCGCCCAGGAGGTCGGCCAGGCGCGGCGCCGCCATCGCCCCCAGCGAGGCCGCGATGCCAGTCGCGAAGATCAGGAACCCGCCGACCTCCAGGGTGGACTCGGGGGCCACGCCGAGCGGCGGGAGGATCTGGGGCAGGATCGAGGTGAGGAAGAAGATCTGGGTAGAGCCGGCGAGCACCACCAGCGACACCGTCACCAGCTCGCGCAGCGAGGTCGCGCCCTTGGCGGAGGCCGCCGCGTCGCGCGGCTTGCCGGTGGGCACCCCCCACGACACGAGAGCCGAGCAGCCCCATAGCATGAACGCGCCCAGCACGAACGAGAGGCGGAAGCCGACGCGGGCCGCCACCAGCGCCCCCGCCGCCGGGCCCAGCACCTGGCCGAGGGTCATGCCGGACTGGATGTAGGAGACCTGCCGCCGCACGTCCCCGCCGGAGCGCCCGATCATGATGAACGCGAACGTCGACACCGCGCCCATCAAGCCCAGGAGCATGCGGGCCACCAGCATCTCGGGCAGCGTGCGGGCCATCGCCATCCCGAGGAAGCCGAGCCCCTGGAAGGCCTGCACCGCGATGAAGCCGCGCTTGGGATCGATGTGCTCGCCGACCCGGCCCGAGATCGGCGCGGTGATGACGGTGATCAGCGGGCTGATGCCGAGGATCCACCCGGTCCAGCGGAGCGTCGCGGCCGGATCGAGGGTCGACATCTTCTGGATGTGGAAGGGCAGGCTCACGTAGATGAACGACCACGCGAAGGTGCCGATCAGCATCGAGGCCGGCAGGACCCACTCCGCGCGCGTGCGTCCGGCCGGCATCGTCAGCTCCGGAAGAGCGCGCCGGCCGAGCGCCGGGCGAGCCCGGTGGCGGCCCACGTCCCCGCGGCCGTCAACAGAATTGCCACCACGCCCAGCGCCGCGCCCGGCCCGCGTCCCACCGCGGACTGCATGTGGAGATAGATGCCGTAGGAGAGCGGACCGAGCTCCACCCGCGGCACCAGCAGGATGGTGGAGGAGAGATCGACCGCGGAGCCGACGAACGCGAGCAGGCCGCCGGCCAGGAGCCCGCGCGACATCAGCGGCAGCGTGATCCGCTTGAAGGTCCGCGGGCGGCTCGCCCCCAGGTTCTGCGCCGCCTCCTCGAGCGCGGCCGGCAGCTGCTGGAGCGCGGCGTGGGCCCCGCGGACCGCGTAGGGCAGCCGGCGCACCGCGTAGACGATGACGAGCACGAGCCAGGTCGAGGTCAGCGGATCGCCGAGCCCGGGCACCACGAAGCCGCCGAAGGCGCGCAGGAAGCCGATCGCGATCACCACCCCGGGAATCGCGAGCGGGATCGTGGCGACGATGTCGAGCCAGCGCCGTCCCGCCACCCGCCCGCGGACCAGGAGCCACGCGATCACCGCGCCGAGCGCCACGTCGGCCAGCGCGGCAAGCCCCGCGTAGCGCAGGGTGTTGGCGACGAACTGGGGGGAGCGGACGAGGATCTCCTGGTAGTGGGCGAGCGTGTACGCGGTCGGCAGCGGCGAGAGGCTCCACACCCGCGAGACCGAGAGGAGCAGCACGCCCGCGTGGGGCAGGAGCGCCGGGCCCAGCAGCAGCGCGGCGATCAGCCAGGCGAGCGCGGTGCCGCGCGGACCGAGCCGCACCGGCGGGGCCTCCCCGCCCCGCCCGAGGGCCGCGTACTCACCGCGGGCCACCACCGTCTTCGAGAGCGCGAACGCGCCGAGCGAGAGCGCCACCAGGATCGCGCAGATCACGTAGCCGTCGACGTCGGTGAGCCCGATGGTGGTGACCCGCGCGTAGGCCTGCGGCGCGAGCAGTCGCGAGTAGTTCAGCATCAGCGGGGTGCCGAGGTCGTCGATCACCCGGATGAACGTCAGGAGCGCGCCCGCCGCGTAGCCGGGCAGCGCCAGCGGCAGCAGCACGCGGCGGTAGAGCCGCAGGCCCGAGCTGCCGAGGTTCTGGGCCGCCTCCTCGAGGGAGCGGTCGAGGCCGGCGAGGGCGGCCGCGGTGTTGAGCAGGATGAACGGGAAGTAGTGGAGGCTCTGCACCAGCACCACGCCGGGCAGGCCCTCCATGAACGGCACCGTGACCCCCGCGTGCTCGCGCAGCAGGTGGTTGACGGGGCCGCTCCGCCCCAGGATCTGCTGGAACGCGACCGCCCCCACGAACGGCGGCACCACCAGCGGCAGCACCGCGAGCACCCCGATCAGCGCCCGCCCCGGAAAGCGGTAGCGCGCGGTGAGGATCGCGAGCGGCACCGCGATGACGCTGCCGATCACCACCGCGAGCACGCCCGCCAGCAGGGTGTTGGCGAGGGCCTCGCGGAAGAGCGGGCGGGCGAAGAACGCGAGCAGCGGACGGAGGGTGGGCCAGCCGCCGTCGAGGAACGCCACCGAGAGCACCTGGAGCAGCGGGTAGACGATGAGGGCCGCGAGCAGGGTCAGCAGGGCCGCCACCAGCGCGGCTTCCCCGCCCGAGCGTGACCTCATCAGGCGGACGCGGGGTGGCTCGATTCGACGGCCGGCGCCTCGGGCACCATGGGCTGGGCGGCGAAGGTCAGGTACTCGAGATCCGCCAGGGTCTCCTCGAGGCGCCGGTACGCCCAGGCGCAGCCGAGGAGCGCGGCGAGCGGATAGCCGAGGCCGTAGGCGCGCGGACCGACGACCACGGTCCCGATGGTGAGCAGGAGGTTGGCCACCAGGAGGACCGCGGCCACCTCGGCGGCGGCGCGGCGACGATCGAAGTAGAGCAGCACGATGCCGCCGAAGAGGCACAGCACGTGGAGCACCGCCCCGACCAGGCCGCAGCGCAGGATCGAGACCTGGAGCCGGTCCAGCCCGATCGCGTCCGCGATCCACGGCGCGAGCGCCATGAGCAGGAGCGTCATCGGGGCCTGAACCACCAGGAGGCGGCGCAGGCTGTCGCGCAGACACTCGGTCATGGCACGCTTGGCCTCGAGCACCTGGCGCAGCGTGCCGTGCTTGGTGGCGACGCCGTAGTACTCGCGGTAGCGATCGTAGAAGTCGGTCTCCACGCTGACCAGGAAGATCGCGAGCGCCGGCACCACCGAAAGGTAGCACAGGAAGATCGGGCTGTCGTACAGCGAGGCGCGGAACCAGCCCACGATGGGGCGCCCGGTGGGCCCGACCCAGAACACGATGCGGTCCACCGCGATCGCCGCGTTGTAGAGGACGCCCGCCGCGATCAGCTCCGGGTAGTGGGCGAACGCGCGCCGGAGGTCGACCGACTCCGGGATGCGCACCTGGCTGAACTCGCGCTCCACCCGGGCGCAGAGCACGAAGAAGATGCCCGCCTGGCCGACCAGGAACCCGGCGAGGTAGCCGGTGGTGCCGAGGTAGGCCCCGAGCGCGAGCGCCCCGAGCAGGCTCGCCGCGTTGCCGAGGAAGAACGCGGTCACCACGCTCGCGTAGTCCTGCGCCGCGCCGAGGTAGATCATCACCATCCAGGTGCACGACACCACCACCAGCAGCATCACCCCGAAGAGGCGCAGGGCCGGCTCGAGCCCGGGGGCGAGCGCGTAGACCGCCGCGCCGAGGGCCAGGTGGGCGAGCGCGGTCGCCGCGATGGTCACCCGGTAGGAGACCACCAGCGCACCGATGCGCCCGAGATAGAGCTCGTCGGCGAGCTGCCGGGTCACCACCATGTGGGCGGCCCCGGTGGTGATCAGGGAGAACGTGTAGGTGTAGACCACGATGACCTGAAAGCGCGCGTGGGCGAAGTCGCCGATCAGGTCGCGCGAGAGCAGGGCGAGCGTGCCGAGCGTGCAGATCGACAGCAGCCAGGGCCCCGCCGAGAGCACCGCGCCGTAGAGGTGGGCGCGCAGCCAGCCGCTGCCGGTGTCCTCGACGATCAGCCGCTTGAGCCGGAAGCCGATGCCGGCCACGGGCGCCCGCGCTCAGGCCGCGCCGAGGAGATCGCGGTAGATCTCCCGGTAGCGGCGGATCAGGTCGGCCTCCTGGTAGTGCGCCCGCACCCGAGCCCGCGCGGCCCGCCCCATCTCCTCGCAGAGGCCGGGGTCGCGGGCCAGGCTCAGGATGGCCCGCGCGGTCGCGGCGGGGTCGGCGAGCCCGGTCACGAGCCCGCTCGCGCCGAGGGCGCGGTCGGCGGGCAGGCGGCCCTCGAGCAGCTCGCGGCAGGCGCCCACGTCGGTGGAGACCACCGGGATCCCGGCGGCGGCCGCCTCGAGGATCACGAGGGGCAAGCCCTCCGAGATCGACGTGAGCACCAGGACGTCGACCCGCGGGTAGATCGTCTTGACGTCCACCCGCCCGGTGAACTCCACGCGCTCGGCCACCCCGAGGGTGGCCGCGAGGGCCTGGCACTCCGCGAGGTACGCGGGATCCTCGTCCCCCGGCCCCGCGATGACCGCGCGCGCGCCCGGGTGCGCGGTGACCACGATCTTCACCGCGCGGATGAACGTCTTCACGTCCTTGATGGGCACCACCCGGCCGACGAAGCCGATGCGGAACTCGCCCGCGGCCGGCTCCACCCGCGGCAGGGCCGCGAGCGGACCAACGTCGAGCCCGTTGGGCACCACCAGGGTCTTGGCCGGATCGGCGCCGTCGCGGATCTGGGCCTGCCGGTTGCCCTCGAAGATCGTGACGATGCGGTCGGCCTGCACGTAGGTGATGCGCGAGAGGCGCTCGAAGAGCCGCGCCCACAGCTCCTTGAAGAACCCCGGCCCCGCCGACAGGGTCATGGGCGCCTGGCGCTGGACGTAGATCCACTCCGCCTGGTCGATCTCCATGCGCCGCTCGCGCGAGTAGATGCCGTGCTCGGTCAGGAGCATCGGGCGCCCGCGCCGCACCCGCTGCACCGCGGCCACGAACCCGGCCCAGCCGGTGGACACCGTGTGGTAGACCGCGGCCTCTGGGACCGGCGCGTGCAGCAGACGGAACATCGGCAGGTGGGTGAAGCGCCACGTCCAGAAGTAGTCGAGGAACGAGATGTCCGGGGCCCGCGCCTCGTAGAGCCGCCGCACGATCTCCCACGCCGGCTTGCCGTAGATGAAGTCGTGCACCGAGGGCCCCGCCCCCGCGTGCGGCGAGACCTGCCGCAGGAGCTCCTCGAGCCCGTCCGCGCGACCGTCCTTCATCTCCTCGTGATAGCGCCAGATCGTCTCCCACGCCGCCTGCTCGGTGACCGGGCCCTTGAGCGCGGGCTCGTCGCCCCCGTGGATGCCCACGTCGACCAGGCTCACCACGTTGGGCGGCATGGTGTAGCGCGGGGTGTGGACCTCGCCCTGCGTCGCCGAGATGTGGAAGATCGCGAAGCGCAGCTCGGGCAGCGCGGTGACCAGCTGGTGGATCCAGGACGACACCCCGCCGGTCACGTACGGGTACGTGCCCTCGAGGATCAGGCAGATGTCGGCGGGCGCCTCGCTCACGCGGGCTCCCCCGCCCACCACCGCAGGAGCTCGTCGGCGCGTCCCGCGGCGAGCGCGTCCCGCGAGAGGGCCTGCAGCTCGGGCCAGCGCCGCTGGCGGAACAGGATCTCGGAGAGCAGCAGGTCGACCTCGGTGGACGGCGCGGCGACGCGGGCCTCCACCGCCAGGCCCTCCGCCTCGTCGATCCGGTCGAGGGCCAGCAGCACCCGGGCCAGCGCGCGGGTGGGCGCCGCCCACTCCGGGCGGCCCGCACGCGCGGCGCGGTAGGCGCCCTCCGCCTCCCCGAGCCAGTAGCGGCCCATCGCCGCGTCGAGCAGCCCGCTCTCCTGGTAGGCGAGGCACGCGTCCCCCATCGCCGTCGCCCGCTCGGGCGATTCCGGATCGAGGCGCCGCTGCTCCTGCGCCTGGGTGATCCGGTGCGCGAGCCGCTCCTCGACCCGCTGGAGCGCGCCGGAGGCCGCGATCTGGGTGTCGCGGTCGGGCGACTGCAGCGCCTCGCGCAGGAGCTCCACCGCCGGGCCGTCGCCGCGCTTGGCCAGGAGGCCGACGCCCCAGCGCTGCATGCGCGGGTCGGCGGCCCGGATCAGGTCCGCCACCGGCTGCACCGAGACCTGGGCCTGCAGCCACTCGAAGACGCGGTCGACCGGCTCGGGGGCCTGGCTCGGGCCGGGCAGGCCCGCCATCTCCGAGTGCGCGCCCGCGTAGATGCCGGCCGGCGGGGCGCGGCGCTGCCAGAGGCGGATGGCGGCGAGCCCGATGAGGCCGAGCCCGGGCAGGGCCAGCACCAGCGCCACCACCAGGAGCCGCTCGTCGCGGCGGGGGCCGGCGAGCGCCCGGCCCGCGGTCCACGCGGCGGTCACGTGGGCGAGCAGGGCCGCGAGCCACCACCAGCCCGCGCCGAGGAGGACCAGGGCCAGCGCGAGCAGCTCCGCGAGCGCGGCGACCGCGGTGATCACGAGGCCACCCCGCCGGAGCGCTCGCGCACCGCGAGCACGCGCACCGAGAACTCGAGGTCCCGCTCGTCGTCGTCGTAGGGCGCGAAGTGGAAGTTCCGGATCTCGTTCGAGAGACGGTCGACCACCACCTCCGCGCGCGCGGGCGCGGTCTCGGGCAGGATGATCGCGAAGGCGTCCTCGGTGGCGTAGCGGCAGACGATGTCGACGTCGCGCAGGGTGCGCGAGAAGACCAGCGACAGCACGCGGCCCAGCTCGGCCCGCCGCTCCGCCGACACCGCCCCGAAGCGGTGGATGCGGAAGATCACCACCGCGAGCGGGCGCCCGTAGCGGTCGGCCCGCACCTCCTCCTCGTGGATGCGCCGCTGGTAGTAGGCGTAGGTGTAGGCGCGCACCAGCTCGTCCTCGATGGTGCGCGCCCGCGTCTGCTCGTGGGTGCGCGCGTTCTCGAGCGTTCGCGCCCCCCAGTCCGCGACGAGGCCGAGGCGATCGAGGGACACCGGGGTCAGCCGGAGGAACGGCAGCGACGTCACCGTGATGCAGCCGAGCAGCGCGCCCTCGCCCGAGGTCATGGGGGCGGCCATGAGCATCTCGGCGCCCTGCAGGTCCTCGAGCGAGCCGATCGTGGTGTAGTCGCGCACGCTGACCGGGCGGCCCATCCGGACCGCCAAGCCCACGAGGCCGTCGTCGGGGGCGATCTCCGGGCGCTCCGGCGCGGGCCCCTCGGCGGCGCGCAGACGCAGCCGGTCGCCATCGAGCACGTAGCACTGGCAGGCGTCGGCCTGCAGGAAGCGCCGCGCGGTGGCCGCGATCGCGGGGTAGAGCCGCTCCGCGTCGAGGGTCTCGAGCGCGCGCGCCGCCGCGTAGAGGCTCGTGAGCGACGCGCGCTCGTCCGCCACCCGGCGCTCCAGCTCGTGCTTGGCCTCGGTGGCGGCCATGAAGCGCACCGCCTGATCGGCCAGCTCCTGCTCGAGCCCCTCCACCTGCGCCTCGAGCGCGCGCGTGCGCCGCCGCTGGGTCTCGCGCAGCGCGCCCAGCCCGAAGCCGGTGCCGATCAGCAGCAGCGGAGTCACGTAGCGGGTCAGGGTGCGCAGCTCGCTCCAGCTCGCGTGGTCCATGCGGACCACCACGCACGCGCTCACCGCCGCCGCGGTGACGAGGCCGCTCACCAGCCCCGCGCGCAGCCCGTGCCGCGCCGCGAGCACCACCACGAGCACCAGCGCCGGGTTCGGCCGGACGTCGAGGAAGCCCGGATCCCGCGGCCACAGCAGCACGTTGACGACGACGAGCAGCAGCAGGCCTCCGCCCAGCTCGAGCAGGTAGGGGTGGGCGCGACGAAGGGCGGCGAGCACCCGGCGCTTACCGCGCTCGGGCGTCGCCCAGGGAGGCGGTCAGGTGGGCCGCCATGTCGTGGGCCACCTGCTGGGCGACACGCGCGAGCCCGTCCTCGCGGAGCCACGAGGAGCCGAGGCGGGCGTGACTGGACGTCCACACCACCTCGCCGGACGCGACGTCGATCAGACGCGCGGTCACCCCGACCGCGGGCGTCTCGGACAGGCCCGGCTTGTAGCGGTACTCGGTCACCGAGCCCTGCAGGACGTGGCTCACCTGGAGGAGGCGGCCGATCCGCTGCGCGGAGGGCAGGCGGCTCGCGTCGGCCGGATCGAGGTTGTCGCGCCTCAGCAGATCGGCGACCTCGCTCGGGTCCATGACCGTCATGGCCCCGGTGGCCAGGATCTCGGAAACGAGGAGATCACCCGCGACCTGGCCCGCGCGCAGCGACGAGGTCTGGTTCTCGAGCGGGAGCACCGCGACCCGCGTGACCCGGGCCGCGCCGGGCTTGACCCAGTCCTGGGTGGTGCTCGCGCATCCGAGCAGCGTGAGTACGCCGATCGTCAGCACGACCGCCCGCCAGCGCCGCCACATAGGTCTCTCAGTACCGGATGTCGAGGCGCCCGAGGAACGATTCTTCCTGGCCCCCGACGGTGGTGGACTCGGTGTTGCGAGTATAGAGCACGCGTCCTTCCAGCCAGGGGCGAATTCGCCATCTCGCCTCGCCGGTGACCTCCCACGAGGTGAGCGAGCGGTGCAGATCGCGCCGCCCGACCGAGCCGGCCTGCAGCCGGAGCGCGGGCGTGACGTCCCAGCCGACCAGGGCCCCGATCGCCACGATGTCCTCGCGCCGGAGAAACGTCACCGTGTCCCGCAGCGGGCTGCCCGCGGTCGGGGTGTACTCGGAAAAAAAGACCTGCGGGATCAGGGTCACCTGGACCCGGCTGCGGATCAGCTCGAGCTCGGCCCGTCCGGCCGCCTCCCAGCGGTTGCCCAGATCCTCGCCGGAGACCTGGTAGTGCCGGAAGTCGTAGTGGGCGGCCAGCACCACCGGCACCAGCACGCGGCGCGAGACGTCCGCGGTCACGCGGTCGGTCGTGCCATTGCGCGGCAGCGCGGCCACCGGGTTGGTGAGCAGCTCGCGGACCGCCACGTCGAGCGTGGCGAGGGTCGCCCGCTGGTCGTCGTAGCCTCCGCCCAGGCGCCCGGTGGTGCGCAGGATGTCCTCGCGGCGGCGCGACTCCTCGAGCCCGGCCCAGAGCGAAACGGTGCGCGTGGGCTGGAACCCGAGCGTCGCGAAGGTGGTCAGCACCTGCTCGCTGAACGCGGTCTGGCCCACCGTGCGCTCCTGGTGATAGCTGCCGTAGCGCCCGCCCGCGCGCAGCCACCACTGATCGGCGAGCCAGCCGCGCCACGCGGCCTCCTCCACGTGATGGGTGGCGGATTGCTGCAGCAGCGTGTAGTGGCTCAGCTCGATCCGCGGGGCGTGCCCGAGGAGGATGTCGCGATAGGCCACGAGCACGTCGCGGTTGTCGGGGTCGCCGTCGAGCAGGCGGCCGTACAGGTCGCGCGCGCGGTTCCACCGCCCCGCCGCGGCCTCCGCCGCGGCGAGATCGGCGGTGAGCCCGGTGTCCTGCGGCTGCTCGCGCGACAGGGCCTCGAGGCGGCGGCCCGCCGAGGCGGGGGCGCCGGCCGCCAGGTCGATCCGCGCGCGCAGGCGGCGGAGCCGCGCCGACGTCGGGTCGTCGGCCAGGTAGCGGTCGACGATCGGGCCCGCCTGGTCGTTCAGCCCCGCATCGACCAGCACCTCCGCGTAGTCCTCGCGGAGGCGCCGGTCGTCGGGATAGCGCGCGAGCAGCGCGCGGTAGGTGGCGAGGGCCTCCTCCACGAGCCCCAGGCGCGCCTGGATGCGCGCGCGCAGCGTCTCCGCCTCGGGCGCGTCCTTGCCGGATGGCTCCGCGGGCGCCACGTCCGGCGCGGGGCTCACCTCGGCGGGGGCCGGCGTCGGCGTCTGGGCGTGCGCGGGCGGCCCGCCCGCGACGAGCAGGCCCGCGAGCAGGAGGCCCGCGAGCGGGCCCACCATCCGGCCGACGATCCGGACCGACGCGAGGCGGGGCGAGCGGAGCCGGGCCATCCGGCGAGTATGGCGGGGCGGTCGGCCCGGTTCAAGAAAGATGGGGCGGGAGCGGTCAGCGGGAGCGGGGCGGCAGCAGGCGGAGCGCCCGCTCGTACTCGGCCCGGGCGCGCTCCTCGTCGTGGTCGGCGGTGTAGAGCTCCCCCAGCAGGTAGTGCACCTCGTAGTCGCCGCCCTTCACGCGATTGAAGCGCTCGAGCGCCACGCGCGCCCCGCGGCCGTCATTGCTCCAGGCCATGAGCTGCCCGGCGCGCTTGAGCGCCTCCGCGTCGTCCGGCTGCACGTCGAGGAGCGCGCGGTAGGCGCGCAGGGCCACGTCGTTGCGCGAGGCCGCGAGGCTCCGCCGGCCCACCTCGCGGAGCACCTGGGGATCGCGCGGGCGCGCCCGCATGAGCCCCTCCCACTGGCGCAGCGCCGGCTCGCCCGCGCCGCTGCCGTCGTAGAGCTGGGCCAGCGCGATCCGCGACCGCACCGCCTCGTCGCCGTCGCCCAGCCCGCCCGCCAGCGCGGCCTCGTACTCCGCGATCGCGTCCGCGGTGCGCCCGAGATCGGCGAGCAGCCGGGCCGCCTTGATGCGATAGGCCGCGCCCACGGTCGCGGCGTAGCGGCGATGGACCCGCAGTCCTTCGTCGGGGCGGCCCGCTTGCACCGCCAGCGTCAGGTAGCGGAGGACGAAGGCCTCGTCGAGGGACCGGCGCTCCGCGAGCGGCCCGAGCAGCCGGAGCGCGTCGGCGGGCCGGCCGAGCGCCTCGGCCGCCTCGCCGGCCGCCTGGCGCAGGCCGGCGTCATCGGGCCGGCGCGCGAGCAGCCGATCGGCCACCCGCAGCAGATCGGCGGAGCGCCCCTGGTAGCGGTAGAGCTCCCCGAGCCGCGCGAGGGCCGGCTCGGGGAGCGTGCCCGCGCGGTCGAGCCCCTCGTACACCGCGATGGCCTCGCGCTCCTGGCCGTTCCACTCGTAGAGCTCGGCCAGGTGGAGCCCGGGCCCCGCCGCGCTCGGCGCCTGCTCCACGATGCGCCGCTGGCGCGCGATCGCCTCGGGCAGGCGGTTGGCGGCCACGAGCGCGTCGACCGCCTGCTGCGCGTAGGGCCCGTCCGGGCGCGCGGCGGCTAGCCGGTCGAGCGCGGCGAGCGCGGCCGGGCCGTCGTCGGTGCCGCGCGCCAGCGCGGCCAGGCGCTCCTGGAGCGCGCGGTCGCCCGGGCGCGCGCGGGCCACCCGCTCGAGCACCGCCAGCGCGCGGCGGGGCTCGTTGTTCCACTCGTAGAGCTGGGCCAGGGCGAGCGAATCGTCCAGGCGCTCCGGCGCGATCTCGAGGGCCCGCTCGTAGAGCGGGATCGCCTCCCGGCCGCGATCCTGCTCGACGAGCAGGCGGCCGAGGGCGAGTAGCACCTCGGGA
>Ga0210384_10004947_pt1 | contig 14714 bp, 13 predicted proteins | sample IncBWH2MmetaG_FD_160574 | JGI IMG/M metagenome (GOLD analysis project Ga0210384, IMG submission 160574) | Forest soil microbial communities from Barre Woods Harvard Forest LTER site, Petersham, Massachusetts, United States - Inc-BW-H-2-M | ecosystem: Environmental > Terrestrial > Soil >...
TATCCAGCCATCTTCCCAACCTGCAGCGCCCAATTTTGCCAGGATCGGTTGTATCACCAGGCCTGAGACGACAATGCCGCTGCCGACGCCGGTAATATAAATGGCCACCAGCAGTGACGACCTGGCGGAACGAGCGCCCGGGCTAACGCCTGCGGCCAGCGAAGTGCCGACAACAAAGGTGATCGCGGTTGCGAAGCCGCCAATGAAACGTAGTGTCATCAGGATATTGTAGGAGTCAAACACGCCTGTCAGCAGCAAGACAAGGCCGCTAATGGCCAGTGAGACTAGGAAGGTAGTTTTGATGCCCAATCGCTTGGAAAACCACGCAGCGGTCGCAGCACCAATCACATAGCCCGCCGCGTTGGCGGTATTCATGCCTCCGGCCTCTACATAGGTCCAATGAAGTGATTCGCGCATTGCCGGTAATAGTAATGCGTATGCAAAACGGGAAAAACCCAGGGAGACGGCTGCTCCAATGGACAGCCCAATTGCAATAAGAATTTCGCTCGTACCTCCTCGCCGTAGCGATATAGTGCCAACTGCCGATGCCATCGAAATACTCCTTATATAAATTCTGAGATGGTTACTCGAAACATTTCCAGATTTCGGGTCCGCTCCTTGCTAACCGAGGCGGAGCAAGAGCGGTCTCCAGACAAGGACGAACATTGCCGGAGGTATCCTTGCCCCAATGAAGAAAATTGCTAATCAGGGTGAAGTTTCGCCTCTTGTATTTTCGCGGACAGCCCCTTTTTTTGATAGTGCATTCTTGGATCAGTTTTGGCCATTCACTTTCATATATTGGACATTTGCGGTATATCGAGTGGTTCTGCAAAAAAATAGGCGACAACCCTGTCTACTATGACAAACATAGGATGCGCCGATGCGAGAAATACTCAACCAGAAGCCGCGGAGGCATCGTCAATCCGTGACCGCGACTATCTGCCGTGCTTTGGTTAATTCAGTCGTCTTAACTAGTGAGCTAACAAACATCCTATTCAATGCAGACCAGCTTTGAATACGTTGGGAAATACATTACGCGGTTTCGTTCCGGTAGCAACTTCTGAAGAGGAATAGTTGATACGTGCCCAACTGGACTGCGATGCTATTAAGAACCTCGATTAAGTTATCAGCTCGACAGCAATTCGAGCTAAATCAAATATCCATCTGATGTTGAAATTATAGGGACTACGTTCGTGGCCAAAATATGAAACACAGTGAATTTCAGGGTAATCAATTGCCATTTCCGGCAGTCCAGCAGCAGACGCTCCCGCTAGCGCGACAAACCGTATGGAATAATTGTGAATATGAAAATTTAAAAGGAGACAGATTAGTCTACATCGTTCTATAAAAAGGAGATCGATTGGTATACAATAGTTTTTATGGACACGCAAAAAACTCCACCGTCTCCCCGTTCTCCCATGGCATATCGGATCTTGGTGACGGCACATGACTTGTTTTATCGCGATGGTGTCCGTGCTACCGGCGTCGATCGTGTTATCGCTGAATCAGGCGTCGCCAAGAAAACCTTCTACCGGCATTACCCCGCCAAGGATGATCTAGTACTCACGTTTCTTGAATATCGGCATGAAAACTGGATGACCTGGTTCGTCGGCGCGTTAGAGCGAAATGGTTCGACTCCAAAAGCAATCGTTCCCACACTCGCTGAATGGTTTAAGAGCGATGTGTTTCGTGGTTGCGCATTTATCAATACCGTCGTGGAGGTTGGCGCTTCATTACCGACTGCGGTGGATATTTCCAGAAAACATAAGCAGGATATGGGGGCTGCTATCCGCAAATTGTTGCCGTCGTCGTCGCGCTCGGCTAATGCTGATGCACGCGCTTTGGTGGTCGCAGTTGATGGAGCCATCATCGGCGCTCAATATGGCGAACCAATCGATGAAGTGCTTAAGTCGCTGGCTCGCTTGATATCCGGCATTGAAGCTTCATCAAAAATGTCCAAGGCGAAATCGACACGGGGAGTTGCCAGTACGTTCGACGCGACCTAGGTGTGAGGCGCGAGGTGTAGAGATATAAGCCGTGTCGGCAATGAATCGACGTCTGGCAAGCTAAACATAAACGGCTGTCACTCCAAACATCGTCCGGCCGGCCTTAGAAGAGAGAATCTGATGAAACTTGCGATTGTTGTTTTTGATGGTGTACAGGCACTGGACGTTGCAGGCCCGTTGGATGTGTTTGCAGAGGCCAATTCTTTTCTGCCGAAACACCAACAGTATGAAATTTCTCTGGTTGGTGTCCGCCCGGACAGCGTGACTTGCTCCAATGGAATGGAGCTCAAGGTTCCAGTCGACTACCTCCATTATGACGAGGAATGCGACCTATTGTTGGTCGCCGGTGGACCGCGCGCGCCAGAAGTGCAGCCGGACCCAGAATTTCTCGAATGGTTGAGAGGTAAGACGCGTACCGCGCAGCGCTTTGGTGGGGTGTGTAATGGCGTCTTCCTGTTGGCGCATACTGGTCTGCTCGACGGTCGAGAGATTACGACCCATTGGAGCGAAACAAAGCGGCTCTCTGCGCAGTTTCCATTGACCCACGTTCGACCCGACAAGATATTTGTACGTGATGGGAGCTTATTTACTTGCGGCGGCGTTACTGCAGGTATTGATCTTTGCCTGGCCTTGGTGGCAGAAGATTTTGGGCACGAACTCGCCGTGAAGGTCGCCAAGCGACTGATCGTCTACATCCGACGCGATGGCGGTCAATCGCAATATAGCCCTTACCTGGCGGTTGGTCCCGAAGAAGATTCTATTGTCGGCAAGGTAAAGCGCTACGTGACCGACCATATTGCCGACGCGCTATCGATCGAGCAGATTGCCGACGCGGTCGCTGTCAGCCGGCGAACGTTTTCCAGGGTTTTTGCAAAGCATGCGAAGGTCACCCCGTCTGTGTTTGTCGAGCAGGTACGGATCGATTTTGCACGCAAGCTACTGGAAGAGACCGATGTACCGCTGAAGACCGTCGCGTTCCGTTGCGGTTTTCATAGCGCGACACATATGAGGATGATCTTTACCCGAAGGCTTGATACGACACCTAAACAATATCGCCAACGCCATCGTGGGGAAGAAGTCCCCATGGCCCCGGCGGCTGAAGACTTCGGCGACGATTTTCCCCGACTGTCCGTGGCTCCGCAAAAAAACATAAAGGCGCAGACTCACACTCCGGTGCTGGAGCATTAATCGAAATAGCGTTCAGGCGGTTCCCAAATTGATTAAAATTCGAAGTGCGCCATGAAATCATGAGTCGGTGGCCCGCCTCCTACATGTCCCGAATTACCGATGCAATCTGGGCCCAACTGGATATTCGCATCACGCTTGCCACCCATTTGTAGCCAATATTGCTGTTGGCGCTGGTCCGATTTTGACCTAAGTTGCTGATTTTTACTGTTCCAGGGCTACTATCTAAATTCTCAACGAAATCAATCGTTTCTTGTGCATTCAGGTGGAGCACCAGATATCAGCGGCCTGGATCAAAATCGGGTAATGTCGTTAAACGGTAGCCAGCTGTTCGATCGCGGCCCCTAATTTGATATCCAACTGATCAACATGCATGTAGCCGGGACTGACCATAACGTAGCCCTCGCCGTCTGTAAGCAGGAGCGCCGGAAAGCTATTTACGCCGATCGCGCGCGCATTCTGGAAGTCGGTGCGCGTCTCGGCGATAGTGTCAGCAGCCGTCCACTTCGCGTGAAATTTCTGAACGTCGATTTCATGTCCCAGATCACTCAATGCTTGTACTGCGACTTGGGAAAGAACTTCGCCATTAGTCGTGTCCAATCCGTTGACGTAAAACGCATTTTGAAGCTCTCTGAAGACGAACAGCAGATTCGCCTGGGGTACCAACATTCGCGCTGCAACTACGGCACGGCAGATAGGTTCCGTGTCGTAGACAAAGTTCTGACGCGCTAGAAATGCCTGGCGATTGAACGGTAGGCCGCTGCTTTCTTCGACCCGGGCCCAGTGTGGCAACCGGAACTGTTTGCCAGCGTCATCAAGAATGTCGGTTGCGCCGGCACGCAATCCGCCTACCATGATCTCCAGTTCGAGTTCCGGGTGCCGCGCAGTTAAGGCTGTTAATTCCTTACCAAAGCCGTAGCACCACGAACACATGGGATCACCTACATAGACTAATTTCATTTCTCACCTCCGGCGGCTTCAATCGCCTCGCGTTTGCGGAGCATAACGACATTCTCCAGACCCACCCCCCAATTCTCCATTTCTACTTCGTCGATGACGACAAAGGTGGCGCCTGGTTTCTTATTGAGTACGCGGCTGAGCAGATTGGTTACACCCTGGATTAATTCCAGCTTTTGCGCAGAAGTCACACCTTCGTTGGTGACCTTAATATTTACATATGGCATTTTTTACTCCTTAAATTAAATTGTTGGGACAGGTGTTGCATATGTCTTGTTCACGATCGTCCATCCCGATGGCCGGCGCACCAGCGTCAAATAAAGGTAATATTTGAATGTCAGCATCGGTGAATATAATCGGACGCTTGCTATGTGGCCCATGACGTCGACACTCAACGTCTTCATCAGGAATGGTTCATTCAAGTCCTTTGGACTTTTGCGCGCGGCTACACCATCCAGATACATAGCAATTGGTTTCTGGTACTGCACTTCGTCCACCACTCCAAAAATTTGAGCGTGGGGATCAAAAATGGACTTCAGAAGATCGACGTTTCCGGTGTACACACCGACAAAATAGTCGTCGATCAATCTTAGTATTTCTTTATACGCATCCATCGAAAGTTCTTCCTTCAAAGTATTAAACATCGTTCTCGACTTCATGGTTTTCTAGCACCGGCGCTGTGAAACGATCGTGCGAATTTCCACACATTCATCCGAACCGTTGTCCATGAGATATTTTCGTGCTCCAGCTGGACATGCTTCTGGCAATTCGACATTGCCTTGGGTTCCACGGAATCCACTATACTTATGCTCGCGAATGCGATAAATATACGTTCCCGCAATTTACTTGATACGCCGTGTAATGAATGGAAGTGGGATGAAGCGAAATTTTGATGACATGATGCTTGGAAGTATCGAGCTATTTTGCTTGGCGGCAGAGCTAAACAACTTCACCGCGGCGGCAACGGCAGCGGGAGTAACCGCAGCAGCAGTTAGCCGATCGGTCGGCCGACTGGAAGAGCGGCTAGGTGTACGATTGTTTGTGCGCAATACCCGGCAGATTCGTTTGACTGAAGGGGGGAGAGTATATTTCGAACAATGTCGACAGGCGCTGTCGCAGTTGGTAGAGGCTGAGCGGGAGATTACTGGCGGCCAAACGTCACCCTCAGGCCTATTACGGATAAGTGTGCCTACTTCTTACGGCCATTACCGCTTACTCCCCGTCTTACCAGAATTTAAAGCACGCTACCCGAATGTACAATTGGATGTCCATATCAGCAATCGGAATATTGATTTCGCCGATGAGCGATACGATCTGGCCATTCGCGGAAGGTCTTCGGCAGACTCCACCTTGATAGCTCGCAAAATGGAAGATGCAGAGCTTGTGCTGGTTGCTTCCCCAGACTATCTTAAGCGCGCGGGCGCCCCTAAAAAGCTTGAGGATCTGTTACAACACGAATGCATTCAGTTTGAGCTGCCTAGCAACGGCCGTCCAATTCCATGGATATTTAAAGTCAATGGAAAAGCCATCGACTTTATGACCGAGGGGGCGTTTTGCTGCGGAGAAGATGTATTGGGCATTGCTACGCTCGCGCGCCACGGAGCCGGGATAGTACAAACATATCGCTATATCGTGGAGAAGGACCTCGAAAGGGGGGAATTGATTGAACTCCTACCCCAGTTTGGCGGGGCATCACGCCCGTTCATCTTGTTGTATCCGCATGCCCGGCATCTTTCACTCAAGGTACGCACACTAGTGGATTTTTTAATTGAAAAACTGACCCACCGATAATTTGCGGGCTTCCTTTTGACCGTCGCTGGTTACCGGAGAAAGTACCCACCGACGCTGCCTGAAGAAAATCTGGAAACCCTACGAAGCTCGCGGAGCAAAAAAACCGACATGACCGGATTTCTTGTGCGAGGCCGCAAATCCATTTTCAGCTTTCACTTTGCATTTACGCGTCGCTTTAGGTCGTGATGATGTCGTTTGCGCAGCCAAATTCCACTCGGCAACTTGACTTCGATTCTTGGAATTTTAAGATGAAATGACGCCAGGATGAATGGCGATCGAGCTTCCGCGGCACTTCCCAAGCCACCTTTGCATAATCCTCTGACGGCGATCCGTACGAAAATCCTTGCGCCACTCCTTTCTTTCAACGCTTAGCGCAAAGCGAAAGTGACCATTCCTGCAATAGATCAAATATTCCGGAATGTTGCCTATCTATAGAAATCAGCCGTAAACAAAATAAATCGCTGCTGCAACGGTCGCATTTATCGCATGGTGCGCCCGCCGGTAGTCTCTACACCCTGCGCATCGTGCTGCGCCAATGATGATTTAGACGTCCGAGCGCCAGTCGCCAAGTCCTGCTCCGCACAACTTCGCCACGCGGCCCGGATCACTGGCCGACAAGGGAGCGCCGGCCACTCCAAACTTTGCCAGCTTAGCAGACGGTGACATATTTCAGAGTTACATGGTCGATGAGATTTTGGGGAGACAGCAACAGTAGTTGGGCGAACATTTATTCCTTCATGTAACAACAGAAAGTAACCAACTAGTCTTTATCCGAAACGGCGCTAGACGTAAAGTTTGTCGCAACAGAGCAATCCCAGGAAATCTCTGCGCAAACCTAAACTAATCTTTGAAAGTAAATCACATGTCAAATCAACGTAAAACTATTATCGTCACCGGTGCTTCGCAAGGCATTGGTGAGAGCGTCGTAAAAACTTTTCTTGCACGTGGATACAACGTCGTAGCGAATTCACGCACGATTACCAAATCTGGCGCGTTCGCGGCTTCCGAGAATCTGGCATTGGTAGATGGCGACATCGGCCAATATGCTACCGCTCAAAAAATTGTTGAGACCGCGGTAAGCAAGTTCGGCTCCATAGACGGACTCGTGAACAATGCAGGAATCTTCTTCGCCAAACCTTTCACAGACTTCACGGCTGAAGATTTCAGGTCGTTAGTAGCGACAAATCTGGAAGGCTACCTCTACGTATCACAAATGGCGATCAAGCAAATGCTTGCTCAGAAGAGTGGCGGTAGCATTATAGGCATTACTTCCGGCTTGGTAGAAAATCCTATCGCCGGCCTTCCGGCGTCTGTTCCCATGATTACCAAGGGCGGTATCGAAGCTCTGACACGTAGCCTGGCAAGTGAATATGCGAAAGACGGTATTCGCGTCAACGCGGTAGCACCGGGAGTTGTCGATACGCCGCTGCACAAAAACAATCCAAAAGATTTCTTGAAAACTTTGTCGCCAATGGGGGTTATCTCCGACGCGGCTGACATTGCAAGCGCTGTGCTTTATTTGACAGAAGCGAGGACAGTCACGGGCGAAGTCATCCATGTGGATGGTGGCGCACATTCGGGCAAATGGTAATCGGCCATAGTACCCGACGGTCACAATAAGTTGCCAAAAGCGAAGCCAGATGTCCTTCTTTTGGGTATGGGGGCCTTCACCCCCTGGCAACGTGACCGACATTGATCGGCGATAGCCGAGGTCGCATTAGTCGCGAGCGGTGGCAAGTTGCTTGTCAAGTATAGAGGCGGAGTTGTCCGATTTGACGCCGGCATTGCAGAAAAGACGGTTGTCGTGGAATTCGAAAGCCTGGAAAAAGCAATTGGACGAGGAATGGTGACGGTTACCAAAGGGCGCTTGCGGTTCTATGGAACTCGGCTATACGCGACTTCCGAATGGTGGAAGCATTTTCTTGAAAAATAATGTTCAACATGTTGAACAGCACATGCAATTTAGATGGCCATTTAAATAAAGACGGGTGGGGGAGCGGCCGGGTATCGGCAACAAATTTTCCGTTCAGACTCAATTGGAATTCCTGTCATTTGTCGAAATTCTGGAAGAGTGTCTGTCTATTGCTGACCATGCTCCAGAGAGATGAGGTTTCCTATACTTTCATCAAACGGATCGTGTTTTGGTTTAGGCGCCCGCGCACCTACAAAGCGAAAGCGTCCAAGTCAGCCTCATTCGGACGGAATGAATTGCGCATAAGCCTGGCAACGGTCACCTACGAATGTGTAATCGAAAGAAACGAAATCAACCATGAACAGTAAGCAGAGCAAGATCTTCCTGATAACTGGCGTAAGCTCTGGCATGGGCCGCGCGTTTTCGGAAGCAGCTTTGGCAGCAGGCCATATTGTTGTCGGCACCGTCCGCGATGAAAGCGCAGGAGTCGATTTCGAGGCAATCAACCCTGGGCGAGCTAAATCAATCGTGCTGGACGTCACCAATTTTTACGATGCTGCACCAATGATTGCAAAAATCATTAAGGAGATGGGTGCCATTGACGTCCTCGTCAACAATGCCGGATACGGGCACGAAGGGACGCTGGAAGAGTCACCTTTGGTGGAAATGCAGCGCCAATTTGACGTGAATGTCTTCGGCGCAGTGGCAATGATCAAGGCCGTGCTGCCGGGCATGCGGGAGCGACGCACCGGCCACATTATCAATATTACTTCCATGGCCGGCCTTGTCACGTTTCCGGGCATAAGTTACTACAGCGGCAGTAAATTTGCTCTTGAGGGAGTGTCAGAAGTCTTGAGCAAGGAAGTAAAAGACTTCGGTATCAAGGTCACCGCTTTCGAACTTGGTTCATTTCGAACAGATTGGGCAGGCCGGTCAATGGTTCGAACAAATCGCAGTATTTCCGACTATGATGGCCTATTTGATCCAATCAGAAGAGCTCGGGCCGCGAAGAACGGAAAACAGCTTGGCGATCCGACGAAGGCAGCGCAAGCATTATTAAGAGTCGTAGGAGAAGAAAATCCTCCTGTCCACTTGATACTCGGGAGTGATGCAATAAAATTAGTTAGAGAGAAAATTAGTAGTCTCAGCGAGGAAATTGACGCTTGGGAAGAGCTGTCCCGTTCAACGGACTTCGATTGATCGCGATAAAACTGCTGTTCTCTGATCAGCGACCATACGCCGTATCGCATTCATGCGGCGACGAAGGGCATTTTCTTTTTCAGATTTGATTTCTATGTCTTCTAATAGCCCCAACACAACGAATACAGCCGCGCCCTCAAATGTGTGGCGTGCGATTTTTGCGGGATTATCCGCGAGCCTTATTGGCATTGGCCTCGCGCGATTCGCCTATACGCCGCTGCTTCCTGTACTGATTCAATCTCATTGGTTTTCCGCTTCCGAAGCCGTCTATCTCGGCGCTGCGAATCTTGCTGGTTACCTGATCGGAGCAGTGATAGGGCGCCCCCTTGCCGCTCGGTTAAACAATGTTCAGGTGCTGCGTGCCATGATAGTTTTAGTCGCTCTTGCCTTCTTTGCCTGCGCGTTTCCGATCAGCGTCAGCTGGTTCTTTGTATGGCGTCTTCTCTCCGGCTTGGCGGGAGGCACGATCATGGTATTGGTAGCGGCGACTGTACTTCCTCATGTTCCAGAAAACCGAAAAGGAATCGCCAGCGGAGCCATATTTTTGGGAGTCGGACTTGGAGTTGCAGCGTCCGGCACAGTTGTACCGCTACTACTTTTGCTCGGCCTTCGAGCAACTTGGATTGGACTGGGGATCATTTGCGTGATACTGACTGCGGCCAACTGGACGGGATGGCCTCAAAATAAAGAGCATGAAGTAAATCTGCAGCCTGTCGTGAATAAGGCTACGCGGGTTGAAACAAGTACGAGTTTTCTTCTTATATATCTGATATATGCATTGATGGCGCTAGGATTGGTGCCGGCGATGGTATTTCTGGCAGACTTTGTATCGCGAGGGCTTGGAGCTGGGACGCATCTCGCCTCTCTTTTTTGGATACTGTATGGCGTCGGTGCGATAGTTGGCGCTCCTTCGTACGGTTTCTTCGTAGATCACTTCGGCGCAAAGCCGGCCATTCGTGTATTTCTGTTATTGCAAGCCTTGGCCGTCATGGGACTCGCCGCATCCAGCAATCACTTATTCATTGCAGTTCTTTCCATCGTGATCGGCACTTTCCCTCCTGGTATCGTGCCTTTGGTGCTGGCATGGATACGCGAAAAAGCCCCCAATGATGGTGCCGCGCAAAATGTCGTGTGGAGCAAAGCCACCATTTTTTTTGCTGCGTTCCAGGCTGCGGCTGGCTATGGCTATTCGGCGATCTTTGCACAAAGCGACGGCGACCACCGTTTGTTGTTTGAGATCGGAGCGGCATCCTTGGCATTGGCTCTCATCGCAGATATAGCCTTTTCAATTTTTCGATCAGATGTGCCGGCCAAGTCAGCGACGAAAGAGGATGCCTCCTAAAACCACCTAAAAGGCGCGATGGCTCCCGTGTGAGCGCTTTTCCAGCCAGAGTGGCGCTACTTAGTGTGCTCCGTGCAATTGTGTAACCGCAGAGAAAGCCAACCTTCAGCTGACGCTATAGTCTTTATGGGGGCTACAGCGCCCCCCATACCCGGCAACCAGAAATTAGATATTGTGGCAGTAAAAAATCCTAAAGGATGGCATCCCAAGACCAGAAACCATGGCAGCGCAAGCGTAAACCCGTGCATCCTAGTATGTGAATAGGTGGCATCATCGGACGCGACTTACCGGCAGGGTTTCATTAGATAGCCTGGCAGATTCAATGCGAATAAGCACCCAACAGGAAGTGCCGGGCTCGGCGCATCAAGTCCCTTCAATCAAAGGCACTCCCCACCCCAGCACCCTCTGTGGCGATTTCTGGGACAGCCCGCATGCCTTTTGGGCCAAACCGCAACAAACCCGCCCGCAGGGTCATCTACTCGGGCAGAATGCAAATGCAAATGCAAATGCAAATGCAAAACCCACAAACCTGCACCTGAATGGCATCTGTATCTGATGTGACAGTCGTGTCGGGTCTCGGCGAACAGAACGTGGTAGGAGCGCTTCCAGCGGTACCAATCCGCACCGGACAGCTAGTGATGCGCACTACCTACTTCCCCAATCGTCGGAATCCGAATCGTCGCCTTCATTGATCGGTGGCCTGGCCGACGCTTCGTATGCTGCGCGCGGTCGATGGCACAGGTCAGGAAGGGAGCAAACTATTCAACTAACTTGATGGAGCCTTTATGCATTCTACCCAGACGAGCGAAGCTATTCCGGCGCGAGCATTATCGTCCGTTCGGCATCTGCCAATTGGACTTTTCGGCTCAGTCATGAGCATGGCCGGGCTCTCGTTAGCCTGGCGTCTCGCCAACAAATCTTATGGCGCAAACATTGCGGTATCTAACTCCATCGGCATTGTGGCATTGTTGCTCTTCGCTGTTTTGGCGCTGTCGTACCTCGGCAAATTCTTCCAATATCCGGACTTGGTGAAGCACGAATTTTTGCACCCAGTTCTGGGGAGCTTCTTTGGCACCGTGGGCATCAGCATTCTGCTGCTCTCGAGCGTTATCAGTGTCTACAGTGCCTCCGCTCAGCTCGTGGTCTGGATCATCGGAGCGGCTGCTACGTTGGCTCTAAGCCTCGTTATGATTTCTCGGCTCCTGAACGGCAACGGTTCCCCTACGAGTGTAGCTCCAGCGTGGCTGATTATGGGCGTGGGAAGCCTTGATATCGTAGTTACCGGCGGAGCTTCGAGCGCAGACTGGGCGCACGAAGTTAATCTATTTTCCGCGGCCATCGGCAGCGTCAGCGCAATTATTTTTTTCGTGCTGATTTTCTCTCGATTGGTTCACCACGAGCCGCTGGTAGCCGGAATGCGGCCGTCGAAGATGATATTGGTTGCACCGTTTGCTGTGGGCTTCATCGCATATGTCACCCTGGTGCAAAAGGTCGATATGTTCGCATCACTCCTGTTTTACTTTGGTCTGTTCCTGTTCGCGATTATCTCATACCGCCTCTTCATAAAGCCGGCGCCGTTTTCGCAAAGCTGGTGGGCAATTGGTTTCCCAATGGCGGCGTTGTCGAATGCGGCGCTGACGTATTCGAGCGCAGTTGGTGGCATAGGCTTGGGATTTATCGCCGTCCTTCTGCTGTTTTTACTCACGGCTTCTATAGCCGTTCTATCGATTCGGACCGTGCATGCGCTGGTCACCGGCCGACTTCTGGCCGCGTAAACAAGTGATAGGCGCAGGTGCTGCTAGCCCTTTATCAACATTGCAGAAGCGCCAGCCTGTTCATCGGTCCGGTGTGGCATTCGTATTCGCCGCTCTCCGGGACGTTTGTAAAGTCACGCTTGTCGAGGGAATTCTATGGGCCGTTACGTCGCCGCTTTTGCACGGGCGCTCGCGCATGAGATATCAGAGAGTGCTGTGCAGCGCAGGCTGAGCACCACGTCAGTTATGGGTCGCAGCGGTCATTAGAGCTCATTTCATAAATACCAGTGAGATGCATTAGCCCCGGAAAATGCGCTGGCAACGCGTGCGAGGCAGTGAATAGCGAGCTATTCACAACGAGTCCAACGCAACCTCGGCGGCCCCGTTCCCCGCCTTTTCGGGGGCTTAACCCTCCGGGAACGGTCCATTTGGGCGCATCGGCGGCGTTGTGCGGGGACGCCTAGTCCGCTAGCTAAGGAGTGACCCTTTGCGTGGGGCGGCCATCCATCGCGACGCGCCTTGCACTGCATCCCAAATAGACTCGCTCACTCTCGCTGCTATTTATGAAACGAGATCCAGTCTGTTACGTGTGCGGCACCAACTGATCCATTAGGTCCTTCGGTATGGAGCCGGCGCAAAGAACAATAGCGGTTGCCATTTCTGCCAGCGATCGATAGCCACTCGTTCCTTCTGGAATAAAACGTTCGCGTGCCTTTTGCTGGAGCAGTTTCCGCATGCGGGCAGAAGCTGGATTCCACTGCGCATTTTCTGCCAGGCCTCGATGATTCATTACTGTCGTTAATGTGTTCCCGTTACCGGTAAAAACCACCTTGAATGGATCGAATCCGGCCGCCAACGAGTACGTAAGAAATTTCTCATGGAACTCTGCATGCTCCATGCCGTCCAGCGCCAGGATATGAAACGACAGTCCCTTGCCCTCGTTATAAGCCGATGCGCCAGCCTTGGCCAGAGCCTCCAGATCGGCCCACGGGAACCTGGAAGGATTATCTCGCCAGAGCTCCTCCAAATATAGGTACTCGCCTATCAAGCGATTGATATCTTGCGTTGCTGTCGTTTCCATACTGCCTCTCCGTCGGTCAATGCCAAGGGCATCACAATTTGCGCCCCAGGTTCTATTCGTGCGTCAGTAATATGATTAATAAACAAATGCGCCGGCCACTAACGCGGCTTGTTGTGCGGTATGCATTGAAGAGTAGCCTGGGGCTGTAGATGCCATCGCTGGACGGGTTGAGTCGCGCAGCGTGGCATTTACCGGCGTCACTGCCCTCAGATCCTCCTCAATGACCTTCCATGCACCCTGGTTCCTCGCTTCTTCCTGGCACCACGCCACTGTGTGGACATTTTTATAGAGCGCCAGTTCGGATGCCAATTGCTCTGCCGGGAACGGATACAGTTGTTCCAGGCGAATAATGGCGGCGTTGCTGATGCCCTTCGCGCGACGGTATTCCAACAATTCAAAGTAGATCTTGCCGGAGCAGGCGATGACTTGTTCGATGTCACCATAGACTGCCGCACTTACTTCGGAATCCCCAAGCACGGCCTTGAATTCCCCGCTTGCCAGCTGGTCCAGACTGCTGACGGCTTCAGGATGACGCAATAAGGACTTCGGCGTCATCACGATGAGCGGCCGGCGTTCGTGCAGTGTTGCCTGTCTTCTCAGCAAGTGGAAGATTTGCCCAGGCGTTGTCGGCTGGCAGACCTGGATGTTTTGCTGGGCGCACAACTGCAGGTAGCGTTCCAGCCTGGCGGATGCGTGTTCCGGACCTGCCCCCTCCTGGCCATGCGGCAAGAACATCGTCAGGCCGCTGGTCTGGCCCCATTTGGATTCGCCGGCAACGATGAAGTTGTCGATGACGACCTGGGCACCGTTCGCAAAGTCGCCGAACTGCGCTTCCCAGATTACCAACGCATCTTCCTTAACCGTCGTATAGCCATACTCGAAAGCCAGTACAGCGGCCTCGGACAGGACGGAGTTGTTCACGGTAAAGCGCCCCTGATCCGCGCTAAGATGGTCCAGCGGGATATACCGGCCTTCGCCCCTCGCCATACGATTCTGGTTGTTCAGCACCGCATGGCGATGGCTAAACGTGCCGCGTTCGGAATCCTGGCCACTGATACGGACGTCAATGCCGGACGCCAGCAGCGACGCAAAGGCCAGGTGCTCGCCCATGCCCCAGTCGATTGGTTTGGTGTCGTCCGCCATTTCGCGGCGGCCGGTGATCATTTTTGTGACCAGCGGATGCAGACTGTAGTTGTCAGGCACTTCGGTAATTTTATGGGCCAGCGCGACAACTTCTTCCCGTGAAGGCGGCATGTAGCCGGTGGCAGCGGCATTGTTTTTCGACTTCTTGGCTCCTTTGTCGCTACCTAAAACTGCGCGCGCCGCCGGTATAGCTTCAGCTCGCGCGTTGGCGAGCCGGTTGCGATAGGCATTGCCATAGTCGTCCACCTGCTCAGACGTTACCACTTTGTCGTCGACAAGCTTCTTGGCGTAGATCGCCCGCACGCCTGGATGGCCGGCGATGGACCGGTACATCAGCGGTTGC
>Ga0210384_10004949_pt1 | contig 14711 bp, 17 predicted proteins | sample IncBWH2MmetaG_FD_160574 | JGI IMG/M metagenome (GOLD analysis project Ga0210384, IMG submission 160574) | Forest soil microbial communities from Barre Woods Harvard Forest LTER site, Petersham, Massachusetts, United States - Inc-BW-H-2-M | ecosystem: Environmental > Terrestrial > Soil >...
CCTTTGCCCATCGGTCCTCGAGTGAATCTCTGGTGAAGAGTGAATCGCTAAGATTCGTGTTGTAATCGCATTTGTCGAAAAAAGCCTGATACACCTTCATGCCATTGCGTTCACGCGCGATCTGAAAGGGAGTCTCGATCCCGCTGATCGGATGGTAGTTGGAGTAGTACTCAAGCTCATCTCTTTTCAAGCGCGAATTGGAATCACGTGTCACCGCTACCTTGCGAATCGGGAGATGCGTGGACTTAGCGATCGCGATACGCACCGTACGGTTCTCGCTATCCACCAATTCGACCCAGTCGGCTTCTTTTAGATCCACCACGTCTGGTCCGCCGTAACGGAAAATCATGCCTGGCTCATTCAATCGGTGCCGCAAAATATTGTCGAGATCTTTTCGAACGTCGTCTTGAAACTGGTTGACATCCACTTCGCTTGCTTCGGAGACGCCGCCACGATCGAGCACCCAGCCCTTGTTTCCATTCATAATTTGAATCAGATTTCGCTTAGGAAGATTTTCGGTCCGATCCTTGTAGGGGGGAATCGTGTAATCAACGACTTTGGCAAAGCCGTTCACATCTCCGGAATGGCCAAATTGGCTGTAACGCATTGTGCAGGTCACGTCGTGGACGTTCAGATAGGCAGTCCCGCCCAGGGCTTGGATCGTCTGCTGCAAAATTTCTTTGGCCTTGGCCGCGCTTTCTTCGGGCATCAATTGCTCCGAGTCTTGAGCCGCTGCTCGCGCACTAGTTGCCATCCATGTCGCTACCAATAATATTGCTGACAAAAGCACACGCCAGTTCATCCGCACAGAATTGCGCCTCCGTTTACATTGATTACTTCGCCCGTGATGAAGGTTGCCAGGTCGGATGCCGCAAAAAGGATCGGTCCGGCAATTTCTTCCGCTGTAGCAGGACGCTTCAATGGAATCGAAGCGCTCGCCCACTTCAATCCACTCTTCTTGCGCAACACAGAGGCGGACATGTCCGTATCCACCCATCCAGGGGCAACGCAGTTCACCAGAATATTGTGATGCGCGAGCTCGGTTGCCAGGCCCTTCACGAAACTGATGATCGCCCCCTTCGAGGCGCCGTAGTGCGTATGAAACGCTTCGCCGCGCTGACCGGCCGTGGAACTGATGGCTATGATGCGCCCCCCTCGCTGAGCGATCATGTGTGGCACCACATAGTGAACCACGGCATACACACTCTTTAGATTCACGCGTATCATTTCGTCCCACTCGCGTTCGCTCAGTTTCTCAATCGGTGTGTCGGGTTCGTTCCAGATCCCGGCGTTGGCAACTGCGATGTCCAGGCGGCCCAGGCGTTCGCGCGTAAATTCGACCAGTTTCTTGGAGTCGGCCAGTTTGGACAGGTCTGCCTTCAACGATTCGACGCGCGTCCCATGCTTTCGCGCGTCCTGCTCCACCAGGTTGGCAGCTTTGCGGTTGCGATGATAGTTAAACACCACGTCAGCACCAGCCTGCGCGAATAGTTTCACGGTCGCGGCGCCTATGCCCCGCGAACCACCCGTCACTAATGCCGCCTTACCCGCCAGCGAGATCATATTTCCCCCGGGAGGAACGCCGCTCTTTAATAGTCAAGAGGCAAACGTAGGAAATAAGCAGAAGCTGAAAATCCGTCGAGCCTAGAGCTGCAGGTTCCTAAATCCGCACGGGCGCTCTACGGGCTGCAGCAACCAGGTCTCGGAACAGTACCTGAGCGAGTGAATCGGCTTCGACCATCCGCTCGGGATGCCACTGCACGCCCGTGACCCAGTTCGTATCACCAGTCCATTCAATACCCTCGATCACACCGTCCGCGGCGCGCGCCACAACGCGCAGGTTGCGCCCCGGCTCGAGGATCGATTGATGATGGGAACTATTCACCATAACTTCCTCGGCTTTGGCGGACTGCGCCAGACGTGATCCCGGTTCAAAGTGCGCCGTGTGGAAAGGTTCTGGAGCACCCTGGTCTCTGCCCGTCCATGGGTGCTGGATCTGCGTGTGCAATTCGCTGGGGATGTCCTGGACCAGTGAGCCGCCGAGAAATACATTCAGGCTTTGAACACCATAGCAGATGGCAAGCACTGGTTTGTGCTCTTTGAAAGCATAATCCAGCAATACGAAATCGGTTCGCTCGCGATCAGCATCCGCCTCATTGCACTTTTTGTTGCGGCTGGCATGGTAGAGCGAAGGGTCAACATCGGCGGGGCTGCCGGGAAGAACGATGGCGTCAAGAGTGAACGCCAGTTTTTCCAAGTCGTCTGAGCCAAGGCCAAGCGAAATTTCAATTGGCTCTGCGCCAGCCATTTGAACCGCCTGAACATATTTTTCGTACTTGGCACGCTCCTGGTTAACCTCTTCTTTTCTAGTGCGATACGGGATGCCTACGCGCGATTTTTGACTAGTTTCAACGCTCATGGAGAGTCCATCCTACCATCGCCCACTAAGCCCGGCAACAAGTTCGGACACGCCTCCAAATATGGGTGACTGCGAGGTTTTGTAGAGTCAGATTTCTGCGCTGATTGAAGCAATCCTAGAGGGCACTCCCGTCCTCGGCGAGGGCGAAGCCGGTTTCCGAGGCGGGTGTGTCTGCAACCAGATCTCGTGGTTCTGTTTCATCTGCTCGATGTGATGAGGGATGTGGCGCTCCTGGCGCTCAACCCAATCTTCGAGGGTCATACTGCCCTCACCTTCATGATTTGCCCGGTGCATCCACACGGGCTCCGGCAGGCTATAAAGTAAGTGGTGGGTCATCCTCCGCAGTCGGCGAATGATCTCCAATGCCTCGCGCGTGCTTTGGTGGTAGTAGCCGAGCGATCCTGCCCAGCGTGCCGCATCAAATTGTTGCACCGCGTTTCCCGGCTCAGCGATGAAGCCGCGGCATCGAATGTAGGCGCTAGCCTCGCTGTCTGCCAAGTGCAAAATCGTTTCGTGGATGCTCCAGCGCTCGGGTGTAGGCTTGTACAGCCACATTTTTTTCGGAAACCGGCGAAGTGCCACGGACAGTAAGACTGGCGCGTAACCAAACGACTCTAGTTTTTGTCGTCTCTCCTCACGCGTCATAGTGCCCTCTCGCTTGATTACTTAGACGCAGATTATGCAGTTTGGCTGCCTGCACACATTTTATTAAACGCTGGAAAGTTCCCAAATGTTTCACCTAGGTAACAGTCCTTGCGCAAGACATATTTGAGGTGTGCGAACGCGGGAAGAACTCGTCCGAGTCCGGAATCGAAGCTCAGCCCGGATTCGCAAAATGGGACAGTTCGCGCCTGATATTCGTGAATTCGCACAGTCCTTCAATGACCAGCAGGTTCATGGGCCTTGCACGAAAATCTGAAGGTTGGTTATTACCGCTCAGGAACAGATTTTCGCAGTTGAAGTGTTTTCCTTGCCCTTGTGTTTCAGCCAGTAGCCGCGTAGGTCCCCCACAAGATAAAGCGAGCCTGTGGCAAAAATGGCATCGTCAGGGGCGGCCATATCCAATGCGCGCTCTAGCGCTTCATCCGGATCACGCACCACGCCGGATTGCGTTGCGAGATGGCCGGTTAGTTCTGCGAGCAATGGCGCAGATATGGCCCGCGGCTGGCGCGGCTCCGTGAAGATCACGTTGTCTGCTCGTGAAAAGAGCAACCCGGCGATTTCATCCACGGCCTTGTCACGCATGGCCCCGTAAACAAGCAAAATGCGGCGGCCTTGTAGATTTTCCTCCCAGAATTTCAACAATTCTTTCGCCCCGGCTGGATTGTGCGTCCCATCCAGGTAGAGTGCAGGCCGAACGGATAGCCGTTCAAGGCGCCCGGGCCAACGCACCGTGGCGATACCCCGCGCTATCGCCTCATCATTCACGGGGAATCCGCGTTCTGTCAGCAGATAGCTGGCCGTCGCTGCAGCCAGCGCGTTGCGAATCTGGAAACAACCGGGAAGTGCGGGGCTAATTGCGATTGTCCTGCCGAAATCAGCCGAGGTCACCGTAGCGGAATAACAGCCGTCGGAATTCGCAAGGCTTTCGATTTTCCAGGCCTGGTCAACTTCGAGTAAGCGCGCGCCTAATTCCGCGCATCGCCGCGCAATTATGGTGCGAGCTTCAGTGCGCTCGCTGGAACTGACCACCGGTGCGCCGGGCTTGATTATTCCTGCTTTCTCCCCAGCGATCTCTTCAATCGAATGCCCCAAATAATTCTCGTGATCGAAATCAACCTGAGTGATTATTACCACTTCCGGGTTCACGATGTTTGTGGCGTCCAGCCGTCCCCCTAGGCCGACTTCGAACACCGCCAAATCTATGCGCTCTTCCGCGAAAGCAAGGAATGCAATGGCCGTCAAGCATTCGAAGTAAGTTGGATGCGCCGCCAGTTTTCCCGCTGCCATCAGCGATTCGATCGCAGCTCGTACCTTAGTCCACGCCGCGGCAAAGGATTCGTCCGATATGTCTTCACCATTGATGCGAATGCGCTCATTAATTCGTTCGAGATGCGGCGAAGTATAAAGACCGGTGCGCAGTCCGGCGGCGCGCAAAATGGATTCAAGCATGGCTGCAGTTGAACCCTTCCCATTCGTTCCTGCGATGTGGACGCACCGGACGGCGTGGTGTGGATTGCCCAGTTCGGCGGAGAGAATAGAAATGTTTTCAAGACCGAACTTCTGCACGCGCGCCTGCTGTGGCGCGGCAAGCTCCCTTCCAAGCGTCATCAGAGAATGGACTGATTCATCGTAGTTCATACTATGACCGGGGCTGAACAATCGGGCTCGATCGCCGGCTTATCCCAGAAAGAAGTCAAGCGCTTGCCCGATATAAGGCTTTAATTCTTTGCGAGGAACCACAGCGTCAAGGAAGCCATGGTCAAGGAGAAATTCGGCGGTCTGGAAACCTTCGGGCAGTTTTTGGCGGATGGTCTGCTCAATTACGCGCGGCCCCGCAAATCCAATCAGCGCGCCCGGCTCGGCAATATTCAAATCACCCAGCATGGCATAACTGGCTGTGACGCCCCCCGTGGTCGGATCCGTAAGCAAGGAAATAAATGGCACACGGGCCTCGTCCAACCGTCCGAGCGCCGCTGACACTTTCGCAAGCTGCATCAGGCTGACGGCCCCCTCCATCATCCGGGCACCGCCCGAACAGGACACGACAATCAGGGGCAACCCTTGCGCCAACGAGCGTTCAATTGCCCGCGCCACCTTTTCGCCAACCACTGCACCCATCGACCCGCCGATGAATCCAAACTCCATCGAGCAGCACATCACCGGCCGCCCATTCATTCTCCCTTCAACGGTGACGATGGCATCCTTCATGCCGAGCTTGTGCTGCGCATCTTTTAACCGTTGTGCGTATGGCTTGGTGTCCGAAAACTTGAGCGGATCGCTCGAAGCGAGCTCGGCATCGTGCTCGATATAATGTTCGTCATCCAGGAGCAGTTCCAATCGGCGCCGTGCGCCCAACCGGAAGTGATGCTCGCACTTCGGGCAAACTTCCCAGTTCGCTTCGAGATCTTTTTTCCAGATGATGGCGCGGCAGGAGCTGCACTTTGTCCACATTCCCTCCGTGCGGACACGCCGCTCCTCGACCGGCGTGGGATTTTCAATCGGCTTTCTGTCTCTCTTGAACCAGGCCATGACTAATAATCGATTCCCCTTTGCGCCAGAATACCCTTGGTGTAGGGATGTTTGACTTCGCGCATCTCAGTGACCAGGTCGGCCGCTTCCACAAGCTTTGGGTGAGCGTTCCGTCCGGTACAGATTACGTGCACTCGCTCCGGTCTTTTTTCGAGCGCTTCCACCACGCGGTCCGCATCCAGCATTTTGTAGCTGATTACGTAATTGATTTCATCAAGCACTACCAGATCATATTTCTCGCTGTAAATCTGATCGCGTCCGTATTCCCAGGCCTGCTCGCACATTCGAACGTCTTCTGGGTCCGTTTCCGCCCCGCCCACCTTCACGAATCCCCGACCCATCGGGCGAATCTCAAATTTATCCTCGCCCAGTATTTTCGCCGCGTCCAGTTCGCCATAGTGCCAGGAACCCTTGATGAACTGCACCATCAGCACCCTTAATCCTTGCCCCACGGCGCGAAATGCCGTGCCGAGCGCGCAAGTTGTCTTGCCCTTGCCTGGCCCGGTGTAAACGATCAGCAGTCCTTTACCTTCCGGCATCCGCTCGCGCCCCGCAGTGGCAATCGTCAAGTGTCGCTGCAGGCCGTCGAAAGGTCAAGAAGCAGCCCAAGCCTTCACTTCTCTCGATGGAATCTACCAAGAATTGCGATGTCGTAGAGCCCTTAGCCGCGTCTAACTCATGCAATGATTTTGGAAAAGGAGAAAAATATGCACAAATGCGTAGTCAGCTGTTTCACGCTTATTCTGGGCATGATTTTGCTCGGCAATTCCGCGCAAGCTCAGCAGGACAAGAGCAAGCGCCCCAGCCCGCCCGCCAGCGCCAGTTGCAAATTTGATGACGGCAAAACTGTCGCTGTGGATTATTCGAGCCCGAGAATGAAGGGCCGCAAAATTTTCGGCGAACTCATCCCCTACGGTAAAGTGTGGCGAGCTGGCGCGAATGAAGCCACCACATTCGTCACCACGAGCGACCTCAGCATCGGCGGCAAGACCGTCCCTGCGGGGAGCTACACCATTTTTACAATCCCGAACGCGGAACAGTGGACACTCATCATTAGTAAGAAAACTGGCGAGTGGGGCGTGCCATACCCCGGAGAGGCAGACGATTTCGCGCGGGTAGACATGAAGGCGTCGAAACTGCCATCACCCATCGAGAATTTCACGATTGCGTTCGACCGGGATGGTGGCGCTTGCATCCTGCGCCTCGACTGGGAAACGACGAGAGCTTTGATCGCCATCACCGAGAAAAAGTAAGGATTGAGTAAAGCGCTCCGGTGTTTGAGCCAAATCAAAGCGTTTGAGAATTGAACGAGATGCAGGGTCCGCTTGGTCTCGGCGGACTTTGCGTCTCTGCGGTACGATTGTCTTTTGAATTGCGGTCAGGAAAGGCCGAAAGAATCCTTCAATTTTTCCGCAAGGCTTGCCACCTGCTGGCGCGCTCCCGCTGACATCTCGCTTTTCGCGCCGTGCTCGCGCAATACGAGCCAAATCCCGGGTCTATGGATGCCGCGGTCGTGGCAAATCGCGCCGGTGAGCTGCGCGACCTCCAGTCTGCTTCCGGCTATCTCTTTCTCAAGAATTCCACGCGCTTCGTCGAGCAGGTCCTTGAATCCCTGTGAAGCCAGCATCGGGTCCACATCCCGCGGTATTGGCGCTTCTACCTCTTCGAGGTCGTAATCCGGCAAGGGCCGAGTGATCATGAGCTCCACTGAAGCTGTGGGAGCGCCTGCATCATGTGAAATCTTGGTTGTCATGGTCCTAACATTCTTACAGAAGTTCGTCTATTTGGGATAGGGGTGACCCGCTAGAATCGCAAACGCGCGATAAATCTGTTCGGCCAGCACCACGCGCGCGAATTCGTGCGGCATTGTTAGCGCCGAGAGAGAGATTTTTTGTGTGGCACTGGTGGGAAGTTGTTCTGGAAATCCCGCCGCATCGCCGCACAAGAAAATGAGCTCGCGCGTGCCACGATCACGCAAGTCCCCCATCCAACGCGCGAATTCCTGAGATGTGAATTGCTTGCCTGCCGCATCCAGGAGCACCAGCGTCGCCCCCGTTTCAGGTTTCAGCTTTCGCAGCGTCGCCGGGTTCGCATCGCGCAGTTCATTTACCACGATTTCACAGTAGTGCCGGATGCGCTCCGTGTAATCCTCCAGCAACGCTCGCGATTCTTCACGCCGCGTCCTCCCTATCATCACCAAGCGTACTTTCATGGCGTCAGTTTCGGGGCGGGCTCAGAGGAGACCATATTTCTTGCGCTTTTCCAGCAGCGTCTTACGGCTGATGCCCAAAATCTCGGCTGCGCGCCCAATCTTGTAATGCGTTCCTTCGAGTGTCTCTCTAATCGCATCGCGTTCTAGATCTTCGAGTGACCGCAGCAGTCCAGAAACTCCACGCGCCTCACCAGTGACGTTAATGATTTCGGGGAAATCCTGCGAAGTAAGCAGTGGCTCCTTCGCAAACACCAATGCGTGCTCGATGATGTTTTTCAGTTCGCGCACATTCCCGGGCCAGCCATACGATTCAAGAAGGCGCTGGGCCGCAGGATCAAGCTCGGCATTGGGTTTCCCGTGTACCGGCCCAAGCCGGGCGAGAAAATGAGTCAGCAGCGCGGGGATATCACCGCGGCGTTGGCGCAGCGGAGGCACGGTAATTCCCAGCACGCTCAATCGAAAGTATAGGTCCTCGCGAAAGCGGCCATCGGCGACAGCCTTATTCAGGTCCGTGTTCGTCAGCGCCATTAGCCGCCCGTCCACGCGCAGCAATTCATTTCCGCCCAACCGTTCAAATGTCCGTTCCTCGACAACGCGCAGGAGTTTGGCTTGCATCCCTGGCGCGAGGGCTGCCACTTCATCCAAGACGATTGTTCCACCTTCGGCCATCTCCAGACGGCCCAGTTTCCGTGCCACTGCGCCCGTGAATGCCCCGCGCTCGTGGCCGAAAAGCTCGGATTCCACTAGCTCAGCCGGCAGGCTGGCGCAGTCAATCTTCAAAAACGGAGAATCGCGGCGAGACCCGCGCTCGTGAATCCATCGAGCAAGTTGATCCTTTCCGGTGCCACTTTCGCCGGTGATGAGCAGTGTCGTAGCAGTGTCGGCAAGTTTTTGGGCTAGTTCGAGAACGTGGAGCGAGGCAGATCTATGGCAACCCACATGGTGTTCGCCGCGCTCATTGTTGAGCCGCGCCGCTTTCCGGCTCGTCGCGCGATTCAGACCGCGAAGTGGGCGCAGGAAAATCTATCCGCTCGGCGGTGCGCCACAACCGCTCGAGATCGTAATAGTGCCGCGCTCGCTCGCTGAATATGTGCACCACGAAGCCGCCGTAGTCGAGCAACAGCCATTCTGCACCGGATTTTCCTTCCCGATGCGCCAGCCGCACGCCACGGCGCCTGAGCTGCTCTTCGATGGAATCGCCAATTGCCTGAATCTGCGGACGGCTTTGTCCGGAACACAAGAGAAAGTACTCCGCGAAGGCGCCGGTGCCGGAAAGCTTCAGCACAGTGATATCCACGGCCTGCTTGTCCTGGGCCGCTTCGACAGCCCACCGAATTTCAGAGCGAAGAGTGTTGAGTGTCACCGGTACAGGGCCTGCCCGTGAATGTATTCCTCTACGCGCGCGGGTACAAGCCCGTGAATCGACTGGCGCCGATTGAGCCGTTGCCGCACTTCTGTGGAGGAGACATAGCTGGAAACATTAGTGAGCAGATGGATCACCGATTTGCGCAGCACAATCTTGTGCGGATCGTGCGACGGCGTCCGCCCTAGCTTTTCAGGGGGCACTACAAGCCGCAACGCGTCCAAGCGAAAGCCCGGTCGGCTGGCGATGATGAAATCGCAGGAATCCATGAGCGATTCATAGCTCTTCCACGTGGGAATTTCTAGAAATTGATCCGCGCCAAGAATGAAAGAGAGATGATCGTTCGGATGCTCACGATGAAACCGCCTCACCGTATCTATCGAGTAAAAAACATGGTGTGCAGCTCCCTCCATCGGCCCCTCCGCGAGAGAGGGAAACAGCCCGGCATGATCGGCGCAGGCCAGCGCCACCATGGCGTAGCGATGCACAAAGGGAGTGAGCGCCGGTTTGGTCTTATGCGGGGGGCGCGACGACGGAATAAAATAAATGGCGTCGAGGTGGAATCGTTTCTGTGCGGCCTGGGCCACCGCAATGTGCCCCGCATGGACAGGGTCGAACGTGCCGCCGAAGAGCGCCACGGACCGGCGATGGCCGGGTCCGTGAGGCTTATGCGCGCCGTGGGACGTCAATGCTCCTCCCGAAGCGGAGTCGCTGTTGGATAACTCTCCGCGGCCGGTGTGCCATTTGCGCTTTCGATTCCGTGAGCGCCGCCCGCCACAGCCGGCTTCGGAATCCGATCGAGTGCATCGGCCATGGCGCGAACGAGCTCCGTAATACCTTCGCCGCTCGCGGACGATACTGAATGAAACTCCAGACCGCGCTTAGCGGCAAACGCACGCAGTCCATCCAGATGCTCACGATTCGTCGTGGCATCGGCCTTTGTGGCCACCACCATCATGGGCTTTGCAGCCAGCTCGGGGGTGAAAGATGCAAGCTCATGCTCAATGATTTCAAAGTCACGTACTGGGTCGCGATCGTTCGCATCGCTCGTGTCTACAAGATGCGCGATCAGGCGCGTTCGCTCCACATGTTTTAGAAAGCGCGTGCCCAGGCCCGCCCCTTCGTGGGCGCCTTCAATCAGGCCGGGAACGTCGGCGACGACAAACACCCGGCCCGATCCGGGTGCAGCGCCCGGGTCCGCGGAAACCACGCCGAGATGCGGTTCGAGAGTGGTGAAGGGATAGGCCGCAATTTTAGGGCGCGCTGCAGAAATGCGCGATATTAAAGTGGATTTCCCCGCATTGGGAAAGCCCACTAGCCCAACATCCGCGAGTAATTTCAATTCCAGTCGAAGATGGCGTTCCTGTCCCGGGCGGCCATCCTCGTGTTCGCGCGGTGCCTGATGCCAGGGGCGAACGAAATGAGGATTTCCATTCCCTCGGCCGCCGCGTCCGCCGCGCGCGGCGAGAAACCGTTGCCCTGCTTCATTGAAATCGCAAATCTGTTCGCCCGTATCCGCATCAAACACCACGGTTCCAACCGGGACCTTGAGTATGCTATCGGCGCCCAATTTCCCATGACAGTTCGAGCCCTCGCCGTGGCCTCCCCTCTCGGCACGAAATTCGCGATTGTAGCGATACCGCAGCAGTGTATTGTCGTGCGGATTCGCTTCCAACCACACATTCCCGCCATTGCCGCCGTCGCCGCCCGCTGGGCCACCGCGCGGGACATACTTCTCCCTGCGGAATGCGACGCAGCCATTGCCGCCGTCGCCGGCTTTCACCAGAATTTTAGCTTCATCTGCAAACACGAGTCACTCGATAGGAGAATTAGGTAGAAAGCATACGCCAGGGTTGGGAGCAAAAACAAAGATACGCGCCAGGGCACGTAGGTAGAATCACAGTCTTAGTTGGCGGCGGTTGTGCTGTGCTTCTTTTCGGGCGCTGCTGCTGCAGCTTCCACCGGGAGCACGCTGATATATTTTCCGAGCTCGCCCTTGTCCTCAAAACGGACGACGCCGTTGATCAACGCAAACAGGCTATCGTCTTTGGCGCGACCAACATTCTTCCCGGCCTTGTAACGCGTGCCGCGCTGCCGGATCAGAATACTTCCGCCTGTCACGACCTGCCCGCCGAACCGTTTCACACCGAGTCGCTGTCCCTGCGAGTCGCGCCCGTTTGTGGATGACCCGCCGCCTTTTTTGTGTGCCATCGTTGACCTCTACGGAATTTGGATGTCGCTGACCTGCACGGCGGTGTATCCCTGCCGGTGGCCGCGCTGGATCTTGTATTGCCCGCCGGTCTTGAATTTCAGCACTTTCAGCTTGGGCCCGCGGTCCTGCGAAACGATTTTGCCAATCACTTTAACCTTGCCTGCCTGCGCCCCGGATACGAATTTCTTGTCGTCCGTACGGACGGCCAGGACATCCTCAAATGTCACTTTTCCGCCAATCTTGCCTTCGAGCAGTTCCACCCGGATGGTTTCACCCGGCTCGACCCGGTACTGCTTTCCCCCGCTCCGAATTACGGCGTACATACTGCCTCCCGATGTGATTGAGAAACCCCCATTATATCGGTTAATCCGTACTGTCGTCAACGCACTCTATGGTGTATTGCGCGTTTGCAAGGTCAAAAAAGCGGCAATAATTCTGCCGCAGGCGCGTCATCTTTGGGTGGGGGTGTTGGCTCCGCACGCGTACCAATTCCGATCTCCATAGAAGTGTTCTTGGGGAACACCACATCCCGGCCACGCGCGATAAAATGGGAATAGACAGACATGCTGGCGCCATAAGCTCCCATCGCCATCCCTAGAGGTTGCGAGTGAACGAAAGCTCCCAGTACAACGCCGACGAGCTTGAAACCTCCTGCGCCACCTGCTACTCGGTTGCTCGCATTTCCACCACCGTTTCCGCCCGCACGGGCGTCTTCGTCGCCCCCCATCGATGCCAGAGCGAGCGCCATCGAGATTCCTGTGGAAAGATATCGTGTCTTGGGAGAATTTGCCTCCGCGCCACCTTCGGCATCCAGTTTCACGTCTTGACCCTTGCTGGCCTGAACTGCTTCCAGGCTCGCATTTACCTTCTGCTCGACTCCATCTGGTAGAACGAGCTCGTGAAACACCATACGAAGCTGCCCGTTACGGCTCAGGTGACGCGCGGGCTGCACCTGAACGACGCTCCCTTTTAGGCGGCTGCCCTGTGGGAGGATTAGTCGAGAGCCATCAAAAAGAGGCTGCGAGAGAACTGCTTCCACCGCATCGCCTTTTTGAGTTGTGGCCGAATTCAGCGGGGTAACCAGGCGGGCATGTACGAAACTGCCCGGGGGCGGCGGCGTGTCAATCGACGAGGCCAACTCAGAAGTCATCGGCACGGTCCCAAAGTCCAGCGGTTGCACCAATTCGGCGAAGTAAACGGTTCCAGCGTCGATGTATTGTGGATGGATTGGTGACTGGCCGATCGCATATCGTTCCAATTTGTGCATTTTGCCCGGCTCGTGCACTTGCTTCATCGCATTATCCCATTCGCGCTTTGCTTCTTCCTTGGCCTCCTTCGCCTTTTCCGATGCAGTGTCCTTGATGCCTTTCTTCTTATCCGCGTCGGCGGCGGTCAAGAATTGAATCACTTGCCCGGAGCCAGGTGTTACAGCGCTGTGAAATGGAATATGCTGTCCATCAGGCAAGATGAACTCGTTAAACTCTATTTCCACTTTTCGCGGCGGCGTGAACTCTGCATTCAAGGCCTCAAGGGTTCGCCTGCCAGCGGAAACACCCTCGAGCTTCGTAATTTGTCCGGTCACCTCGGCGCCAACGGGCAGAACCAGCTTGTCAAAGGCGTACACGGGTTCAACGATTCGTCCGTGAATCGGCTGCCCGACTTCTCTAATGCGCACTTCCTCGTCCAACACCACTTGAACAGCCGCTCCGGTCGGTACAATCAGTGAGATGGTTTGTATGGGCACAGTCTTTGCCGCAAGCGTGGTTTCGGCTGGCCTGTGGCTCAGCACCGGATCGGAATCGGAGTGGGGAGCGGTTGGAGCAGCATCCTGCGCGTGCGCGAAGGCGGCTAGGGCACACGCCAACAAACTCGCGCAACACACATTCCTAATTGCCATGTGAATTCTCCCTGCTTCCGCGCTTGGGGCCGTTCAACGTCTGCGAAGGACACTGTGGGTAAACCGCATCAGGCCCCAGGAACCGTTACTCAATTCTACGCGTAGGATGCCCGGTGGGAAAGGGGTGTTGCCAGCGGTTACGCGTATGCTTGGCGGCAGGTTTCATGCTCGCGGCAGGATGCCGGACAATTCGTCCGGTCTATCAGAATATAATTATGGCAGGCTGCGCAGACCAGGCCATAAATCGTCTCGCTAAACTGCTCATGACCAGTTTTAGCGATGTGTTCGGTGCGAGCTTGTTCGCGGCTCATAGCCATTTCTGTCGTTCCTCTCACACGTAGATCCTACAATCACCCAGTGGACCTGACTTGTACAACCCAACCATTCTAGCTGACTGCAGCGAGTTTGGCATTTTGCTGGGAGGTTCTACAAGCCAGATTGGCTCTTGCGGTGGTGAGAACATCGCACTACGCTTCGTGCATGACGCAATTTACACCAACCGAGCGAACACAGGTGAAGAGGCTGCCGGCTCGCGGCGCCTATGATTCCGACACCGTCTTCAAGATATTGGATGAGGCATTCCTATGTCACGTGGGGTTCGTGGTCGGCGGCCAGCCATTCGTCATTCCCACTGGCTACGCGCGTGTTGACGAAATCCTCTACATCCACGGGTCAGCGGCGAGTCGCATGCTGCGAACGCTTTCAGAAGGCGTGCACGTCTGCGTCACCGTGACACTCATCGATGGACTGGTGCTTGCGCGCTCCGCCTTTCATCACTCGATGAACTATCGTTCAGTAGTCATATTGGGCCGCGCCACACTTGTGGAACAGCGGGAAGAAAAACTCGCTGCGTTGCGCGCGTTCACAGAACATGTCGTCTCCGGCCGCTGGAATGATGTGCGCCAGCCGACGGAACCAGAAATAAAAGCCACAACTGTGCTCGCACTTCCGCTTGCGGAGGTTTCCGCTAAAATCCGTACTGGCCCTCCCAAAGACGATGAAGAAGATTATTCACTGCCCATCTGGGCTGGAGTCGTGCCTCTCAAGCTTGTGCCCGAAGGACCTATCCCTGATCCACGGCTTGAGCACAAGATCGACGCTCCTGGGTACGCACAAAACTACAGGCGATGAAAATTTGCTGCGCGTTTTTGTTAATCGCAACGCTCAGCATCTTATCCACCGATGCGCAAGGGCAGGATGCCTCCGGGGATGGTTTTCTCGCCCGTTCCCACCACAGCCCGAGCGGCGAGACCATGCCTTATCGTCTGTTCGTTCCGCCAGGCTACGACCCAGGCAAGAAATACCCCCTGATTCTCTGGCTGCACAATGCCTTGGCGCGCGGCTCTGATAATCTGCTCCAAATTTCAGGCACCGATTACGCGGGCACGCATCTATGGACTACCCCAGAAGCTCAGG
>Ga0210384_10004951_pt1 | contig 14701 bp, 5 predicted proteins | sample IncBWH2MmetaG_FD_160574 | JGI IMG/M metagenome (GOLD analysis project Ga0210384, IMG submission 160574) | Forest soil microbial communities from Barre Woods Harvard Forest LTER site, Petersham, Massachusetts, United States - Inc-BW-H-2-M | ecosystem: Environmental > Terrestrial > Soil >...
GACAATGAAGGCTTCGGGTACCGTGGACTGGCAGGTAAGCTCAGGTCCTAAGGGGAAGGAGCAGGCTTACGAAGTCGGCGGAATAGGGCGCCGCTCTCAGATGGTCCGATGGGGCCACATTCAGGACGGCAAAGAAACCATCGCGTTTGCGGTCGACGGAAATCCGGACTTGCCAGGAAGATATCAGTTTTCTCTCGATGGGGAGGGCGGCACTTCAATTCGATTTACTGCGTCCACGCCGCGGACCCAGCACGAACTGACAGTATACGAACACTTCGTTTCTGCGCCGGTTCAGATTGGAGCGGTCACTAGTCCCAGCTCTATGCTGAGCCCGTTAGTGGCTACGTGCGATGCTAAGCAATTCTTGCTCAGTCGGATTCAAGCCCCTAGAAGCTCAACGAAGCGGCGGTGATAAGTCGCGCACTAGGTCCCATCGTATCGTCGCCTGTTAGCAAGGATGCGAAGGGGACGACCCGGAATTTCGGCACAGCGATCTTGTTGACTGATGTTAGGCGTAAGGTTTGTAAGCGTCTCCAGGAAGTACTGCCTTGGAGTCGCAGATTTGTATCGGAAAATCAGCCACGTCATTGATTGCCCAAGCGCGAGGGCCGGCACTCTTGGGATTCAGGCCGCGGCGCTTCAGTTCGGCTTCCACGCGGCTGGAGTTGAAATCCTCAATTGTGTATCCAACATGATCGACGTACTCTTTTTCGCCCGGCCTCAGGCCGCCGCGAAGCCAGACCTGTTGCGGCGGATCGCCGTAAGAACCACCGAATTCGACGACCGCCACTTTGCCGTCATCGGACACTTTCCTCATCCCCCACACATCCACGTAATAGTCGCGGACCTTGCCGTAATCTGCGCAGGTGTGAGAAATGTGATTCACGCAGGCCGCTCGGAAGGCTTTATAGGCGGGCCTGGGAGCTTCTCTTAACTCAGCCTTGAGACCGTCTTCTTCCGTGAGATCTTCAACGCTCTTCGCGCTTCCGCCGCCTGGGAATACAGACACCAGTGAGGCCGGTTGAAGCCTGTAACCTTCCGGATCGTCGGTGTGAATCATGAAGTAGCCATCGTAGGCGGCGTACAGGCCGCGAGCCTTCAGTTCCTCCTCCACGGCGTCAAGCCGGAATTTTTCTACCGAGTAAGCTTTATGGCCGATAGCCGGCTTCGCGTTGCGGTCGCGCGTTTGGGTGAGATAAATGTGGTTCCAGGGAGTGCCGAATCTGAGGGCGCACGTTGCGCCGTTATCGAACACATCCTCCATCCCGAGGACGTCTATATACCAGTCGCGGGCCTTCCTGAAATCAGGGACCGAATAAGAAAGGTGATTCGTAGCGATCGTCTTGAACGGGCCACTGCGCGGATATTTTTTCGCCCATTTCATTCGGGGCCCTTCCTGAGAAGCCGGCGCATCACCCTGCTGAGCATAAGCGACCGATCCAGTAACAGATGCAGCCCCTGCCGCCCGGCCAAGAATCTGAAACAGCCGTCGCCTGTTTATCTTTCCTTTTTCGAAATTCTGAACTACTTTAAAAATCATAGATTTATTCTCCAGATCGCCTCACCGGCGCTCCAGGTGCGCGCCCCTCACTCGTGCCGTCCCATAGCGGAGGAGCGCTGAGTATCACGCATGGTCACATAGACGACGAGTGAAATGGCGATCACTGCCGTCAGATAGAAATAGAACCAAGTCTCGTGACCGATCGACTTGAACCACAGCGCGATCGATTCCACAGTCCCGCCAAAAATGGAAACGGTGATTGCGTAGGGCAGTCCTACGCCGGTGGCGCGAACGTTGGTGGGGAACAACTCGGCTTTCACCACGGCATTGATCGAGGTGTAGCCGGCTACAATCAGCCAGGCAGCCGCGATCAGCAGAAATGCGGCGAACGCGGTCTTCGCGGCCTGCAGCGAATAGAGCAGCGGGATGGTGCCGATCGTTCCAGTGACGCCGAACCAGATGAGCAGCGGTTTCCGGCCGATTCGGTCCGAGAGAGCGCCGTAAACCGGCTGCAAGAATAAAGCGAAAATGAGCGAGCCACCGGTGACCATAGTGGTCTGGATATCGTTGAGGCCGACCGACAGCTTGAGGAACTTCTGCATGTAGGTCGTGTAGGTATAGAACGCCGTGGTGCCGCCCATGGTGAGCCCCACGACCACTAAAATTTCGCGGGGGTATCTCAGGAGCGCTTTGATCGAACTTTCTCTGCGGACCACTTTTTTGGCGGCGATGAATTCATCGGTCTCGTGCATGTTGCTTTGCATGGCCAGAACGACCAGTGCCAGAAGGCCTCCAATAGCGAAGGGGATGCGCCAGCCCCAGGCCTTCAATTGAACCGGTGTGAGCAAGAGCTGTTGGAGGAGCAGTAAGACAAGAATGGCGCACAGTTGGCCCCCGATCAGCGTCACGTACTGGAAGCTGGAATAAAAGCCACGGTGCTTTTCATCGGCTACCTCGGAGAGGTAGGTAGCGCTCGCGCCGTATTCGCCGCCCAGACTCAAGCCCTGAAGCACGCGCGCGAGGCCGAGCAATACGGGCGCTGCGCGGCCGATGGAGACATAGGTGGGCGTCACCGCGATCATCATCGATCCGAGGCACATGAGGAGCACGGAAAGCATCAGCGCTTTGCGCCGCCCGTAATGATCGGCGAGATAGCCGAACAGCCATCCGCCGATGGGACGCATGATGAAACCGAACGCAAATAGGACAGCTGCGTTCAGCTGCTGCACCACCGGATCGTTGCCTGGAAAGAACGAGCTGGCGAAATAGAGCGCAAACGCCGAATAGGTGTAAAAATCGTACCATTCGACCAGGTTGCCGGCCGAACCGACGAAGATCGCCTTCACGCGGCGCCGCATGTCAGCGAGTTGAAGTTGTTCGCCGTCCCTTATGGTAGATGGCAATAAGGCCATTGCAAACTCTTTAACACAACGCTAGCACGAGCGCTGGTCCCATGATGCGGATCTGTCACCGGCTGGAATAACTTAGACAGTCACTGTCGTCATATCGCTCATACGCGCTGGGACAGAATGGCGTCAAGATTCAGGTAGCGGCCGACATACTGATCGCCGCGTTACAGTAGAAGGCCAGGGAGGTCAAAACCGGCGGAGTGTGCCGCTCGGGAGTCGTAAAAGCCCTGCGGCGGGCGTGCGCGCACCAAGGAGTGACGAAAGGAAGGAGACATGAAGGCAACAGCAACGATTCATATCCGGCTGGTGGTTGCCGGCATCGCAATACTGGTGCTCGCTGTATCGCCAGTTGAGTTGAATGGTCAGCGAAACACCGCCGGCACTGTAAGCATTGGCAGCACTGATCTCGGCGGAGTGGTCACCAGCACCAAGGGGCCGGAAGCGGGCGTGTGGGTGATCGCGGAGACGACCGATCTTCCCACCAAGCTCGCGAAGATCGTAGTTACGGATGATCAGGGCCGCTACATGATGCCTGATCTTCCCAAGGCGAATTACAACGTGTGGGTACGAGGCTACGGCCTGGTTGATTCGCCGAAGGTAAAGACGATGCCGGGGAAGATCGTCAACCTGAACGCGGTGATTGCAACGAGTCCCAGGCAGGCGGCGGAATACTATCCTGCAATTTACTGGTTTTCGATGCTTCGAGTACCGGAGAAGAGCGAGTTTCCGTTGCCCAAGATTACGAGCCAGGGTGCGTGGCTCAACATCATAAAGACCGGCGCCTGCCAGTCGTGCCACTCCCTCGGCACCAAAGGAATACGCACCATACCGGTGGGGCTCGGCGAGTTCAAGAATTCGGTCGAGGCATGGACGCGGCGAATTCAGTCCGGCGGCGCTCGGGCGCTCATGGCACGCGACATCACGCGGCTCGATACGGACGTGGCGCTCAAACTCTTCGCCGATTGGACCGATCGAATCTCCGCCGGCGAGCTGCCGTTCGCGCAGCCCGAGCGCCCACAAGGCATCGAGCGGAATATTGTGATCACGTTGTGGGACTGGAGCCGCCCCACGTTCTATCTCCACGATGAGATCTCGACCGACCGGCGCAATCCGAGGGTTAACGCGAACGGGAAGATTTACGCGTCGACTGAGGACAGCACGGATTTCATTCCCGTCCTTGACCCGAAAACGAACACGGCAACCGAGGTGTTGCATCCGGTCCGTGATCCAAACACGCCGTCTTCAAAGAACAACCCGTTCGGGCCATCCGCTTATTGGGGAGCCGAGCCCATCTGGGACAGCAAAACTCTGGATCACAACCCAATGATGGACGAAAAGGGGCGGATCTGGTTCACATCGCGCATTCGTCCCAGCAAAAATCCGGATTTTTGCAAACCAGGATCCGATCATCCATCCGCGAAGGCATTTCCGATTGAGGAGGCGGATCGCCATCTTTCAATGTACGAACCCGCCACCGGGAAATTCACATTGATCAGCACGTGCTTCCCTACTCACCACCTGAACTTTGCCGGCGATGCCAATCAAACGCTGTGGTTGAGCGGTGGCCTGGGCGGTCCGGGCGTTATCGGTTGGCTGAATAGAAGGATGTTTGAGGAGACGGGCGATGAAGTGAAGTCGCAAGGATGGACGCCCTTCATTCTCGACACCAACGGCAACGGCAAGCGGGATGCGTATGTGGAACCGGATCAACCGCTAGACTCCACGAAGGATAAACGGGTCCTGGTGAACATCTATGCCGTCAGCGTAAGCCCTGCCGACGGATCTGTCTGGGGAACCGTGGTGGGATATCCCGGTCAAATCGTTCGCGTTCAACCGGGAAGTAATCCGACGGAAACCGCGCTCAGCGAAATCTACGAGGTGCCATTGCCCGGCTTTGGGCCGCGCGGTGGGGACGTCGATAACAATGGCGTCTTCTGGGTGTCGCTGGCGAGCGGACATCTCGGAAGTTTCGACCGGCGCAAGTGCAAGGTCCTCAACGGACCAACTGCAACCGGCAAGCACTGTCCCGAGGGCTGGACACTCTATCAGCTTCCCGGACCGCAATTGAAGAACGTGAAAGATCCGGGAAGCGCCGAGGCGAGCTACTACACCTGGATCGACCGGTTCGATACGTTTGGCCTGGGCCGGAATGTGCCGATCGCCATGGGCAACCTTAACGATTCGATTTTCGCCCTGGTGGACGGTAAGCTCATCACCTTCCGCATTCCGTACCCGAGCGGGTTCTTCCCCAAGAACGTGGATGGGCGCATTGACGATCCGAACGCCGGCTGGAAAGGCAAAGCCTTATGGTCAACTTCCGGCACACGGACAATGTTCCATCTCGAGGGTGGGACGCAAAATCGGCCAAAGGCCGCACGTTTTCAATTCCGCCCGAATCCATTGGCGAGGTGAAGGGGCGAATTTCAAACACACGAAGACAATGCGCCGTGATACGGGACGCTTTCTGATCGAGTAAACTAGGCTAAATCACGCTAATGCCGCTCCAGCCAGGCGAAAAACTCGGTCCGTATGAAATCCTTGCGTCCATTGGCGCCGGCGGCATGGGCGAGGTGTATCGTGCGCGCGACACGAAGCTAAAACGCGATGTGGCAATAAAAGTTTTGCCCGCCGCCCTTGCGCGGGACCCGGACCGTCTCGCCCGGTTTGAGCGTGAAGCCCGCCTAATGGCCTCGCTCGATCATCCCAATATCGGCGCCATCTATGGAATTGAAGAGAGCAATAATACGCCGGCGCTGGTACTCGCACTGATTGAGGGTCCGACGCTGGCGGACCGCATCGCGACGGGACCGGTGCCACTGGAAGAAGCGATTCACGTTGCCGGGCAAATAGCCGAGGCGCTCGAGTACGCCCATGATCGGGGCGTGATCCATCGCGATCTGAAACCCGCCAATGTGAAGATCACACCGCAGGGTACAGTTAAGGTTCTGGACTTTGGCTTGGCTAAGGCGCTCACGGGGGAGGCCGACGCCCTATCTGGTTCACCGGCAAACAGCCCGGCCATGTCTCCCACGCTCACCATGCGCGCTACGCAGGCGGGCATGATCCTAGGAACTGCCGCTTATATGGCGCCGGAGCAGGCTAAGGGCAAGACGGTCGATCGCCGCGCGGACATCTGGGCCTTCGGCGTCGTATTCTTCGAAATGTTGACGGGTGAACCCTTGTTCACCGGCGATAGCGCTGCTGAGATCATGGCTTCGGCGATCAAGGAAGAACCCAAGCTGGATCGCCTTCCCTCATCGACCCCGCCTGTAATCCGCCGGCTGATGGAGCGGTGTTTAAACAAAGATCCTAAGCAGCGCCTCCAGGCCATTGGCGAAGCCCGCATCGCGTTACAAACTCCAAATGTGGAGCCGGCGGCCCTTCCAGGCGGCGATCATCCGGTAGAACTAGCCGCATCCAAGAAATCGCGCTTGGCCTGGATCACCGCAGCTTTCGCGATCCTGGCGCTCGCAGCCCTGTCCTGGGTCCATTTCCGCGAAGTTCCGCCCATCGACAAAAGCCTTCGTTTCCAGATCGCGCCGCCGGATAAAGCCCCTATCGGAGCATTCCGGCTTTCTCCCGATGGCCGGCACCTCGCATTCATCTCGGGAGCAAAGGTGTGGGTCCGGTCGCTGGATTCGCTCGAATCCAAATCGCTCGACGGTAGCGAAGGCGCCACCTATCCCTTCTGGTCCCCGGACAGCGAGAACCTGGGGTTTTTCTCCGGAGGGAAGCTGAAGAGAATTCCGCGGACCGGAGGGCCGGTGCAGACGCTGTGCGATGTGGCCACGGGACGGGGGGGCACGTGGAGCCGAGAGGGAGTCATCGTCTTCTCGCCCGGGCCGACTGCGACGCTGTTCCGCGTTTCCGCCGCAGGAGGCGCGCCAGTTCCAGTCACCAAGTTTTTGGGCTCCAGCGCGAGCCAGGGGCACCGCTTCCCGGAATTCCTGCCGGACGGACAGCATTTTCTGTACGCGGCGCAATCCGACAAACCCGAAGATAATGGTGTTTACGTGGGCGGTTTGGATGGAACCAGAGCGCGCATCCTTCCCGAACAATCGAGCGCCATCTTTGCTCCAGGACCAGCTGGGCAGGCGAATGGGTACATTTTGTTTCGCCGCCTCGATACACTCATGGCGCAGCCCTTCGATGCCGCCCGGCTCCGGCTTGCAGGCGACGTGTTCCCGGTGTCCGACCGGGTGGGAGAGGCCTTTGCCGCCAACACCGGGTTTGGCGCTTTCTCCCTTTCGGCAGATGGCACCCTGGTCTTGGGTTCTGGCGAATCCGGCAGCCGGCAATTCGTTTGGTTCGATCGTTCGGGTAAACGGATGGCCGCAGCGACCGAGCCCGGAAACCTAGTTACCGACTCCGGCCCTACTCTTTCTCCGGACGGCAAAAAGTTGGCGTACGTCACCGGCAACAACGAGGAGGCGACCATCTGGCTTCAGGACCTGGCGGGTGGAAGCCCGTCGCGGTTCACATTCGCGCCGGGACGAAACGCCAACGCAGTATGGTCGCCGGACGGAAGCCGCATCGTTTTCAGCTTGCAGCCCAGATCGACCTCTAACTCGGACCTGATCGTCAAACCTACCAACGGCGCGGGGAAGGAAGAACTGTTACTGCATGCCGGCGTGAATGGAGCAGCCACGGATTGGTCGCGCGACGGGAAACTCCTGGCATATTCAACCGACCTACCCAGCGCCGATTTGTGGTTGTTGCCCCTGGAAGGGGAACGCAAACCGGTATCGTTCCTCAGGACACCGTTTGCCGAAATAGACGGACACTTTTCGCCAGATGCCAAGTTCCTGGTTTACGCTTCAGACGAATCGGGGCAACACCAGATCTACGTCCAGCCCGTGCCGCCGAACGGTTCGAAGTGGCAAGTCTCCAAGGCGGGCGGGGCCAATCCGACGTGGCGGCGCGACGGGAAAGAAATCTTCTACGTCGCGCCGGATCAAAAACTCATGGCAGCGCCGGTGAAGACCGAGCCTGCATTTGAGGCAGGCACACCGCAAATTCTGTTTGAGGTAGGGAACGGCGCCTATATCCCCTCGGCGGATGGGCAGCGCTTTCTTGTGGTTGTCCCCGCCGGTGGCGAGGCGGCCCAAGCCCCTCCACTTACAGTGGTCACCCACTGGCAGGCGGGCTTGAAGAAATAAAGTCTACTGCGTTACGTGCGCAGGTTTCCTCGGATTCCCTGTGAGCCCGTTTTTCGTCCATTGCCCGAAACGCGATACTTTTAGAATTGGACGACACGATTTGTGGGCGGTGCGGCGCGTCTGCGCATATTTTTCGCCGGACTACACCACCGCTCGCACCCGTTTCCGCGAGGGCGTAAAGCGCGCGTGCGGACGTCTTGAGCCTATCGAACTTGAGGCTAAGGGCCGCGGCGAAGAATCGTGCGCATACGCGCAAGCAGCTCCGAAAAAGCGAATGGTTTGACGAGATAGTCATCTGCAGCCAGTTCTAGACCCTTGACACGGTCTGGCACGGCATCCCGAGCCGTTAAAAACAAGGCGGGAGTCTGCTTTCCCGCACGACGCAGCTCCGCGATCACTGACCAGCCATCGCGCCGAGGCAGCATGACATCCAGAATCAGCAGATCGTAGTCCGAGTGTCCGGCCAAATAAAGGCCGTCCTCGCCGTTGCTGGCGAGATCCGCCACGTACCCGTGCTCCGAGAGTCCCTTGCGCGGGTACGCAGCGGACTTGGGTTCGTCTTCGACGATCAAGACCCTGACGCTTGGATCATACAACCAAAACTCAACTGGCCGGCGAGTTGCGGAGCGCGGTTCCGAGAAGTTTGGCCGAAGTAGGAACGAGAAAATTGGTAGCGCTAACGGGAATCGAACCCGGATTTGCCGCCTTCTCCTGTTTCGTATAAGTTACTGAACCCGCGAACGCAAGATCCGCCATCTTCGCAGGAATCTCAGAACGTTTGTACAAAACATGTACACGAGGTATCTGGCTCATCGTTTTGTCGTTTGCTGCCGACGTTGATTCATTCCCCCAGGGGAATCCGCCTGGGATGCCCTTATGAGACTTGATAAACCATTCTCGAGTTCACGTGTGATCGCTTAACGATCCGCGGCGGCTTGCATCACGAGTATCGATGGGCAGAGGCAGCGTGAACCGCTCGACGCGATTGTTGCGGAGGACAGCCGTTCGAATATTCAGGCACAGGTCGTTCTGCGACTAGCCACAGGGAGCCCCTTACGTCCTATTGCGGCACCAGGGCTTGTTGCACCGCATTGAAATACGTAGTGATGTTTTTGGCAAACACCAGTTCGATCTCCGTGTTGTCGGGCGCGGTCGTGCCGTCTACCGTCTTGCCCACGAAGGCGGCGGCGGGATATTGCGCTCGCAGGAAGCGGATCAGGACCTCCGGATCGCCGATGGGGAACGTGTCCAGCAAGCTCATCGCCTTGTAGACCTGGACATCGGCGAAGCTTTCCGCCGGCACATTCATGTTAGGCCACTGCATCACTCCCTGTGCCAACACATAGCCTTGCACTAAACGCTGGCCGGTGGTCTTGTCGTGCATGGCATCGGCGATGGTGAAGCCGATGAACGCGCCGGAGTTCAGGAATGGCCCGAAGGATTGCAGCGATTCGCTCGACGTCATGTTCGAGCTGACGCCAGAAACGAGATAGTAGCGCCACTGGTCGCCGGGGTTGCCATAGAGGTCGTCGTCGCCGGCCAGGTCGAAGACGGTCTGATCGTAGGTTGACGGCGGCTGGATGTAATAGGTGATGGAGCCGTCCACCGTGGGCAGATAGTCCGCCTGCAAGGTCCGATAGATCTTGCCGTCATAATACTGGATTGGGTTGCCGTTCACGTCCTGGTAAACCACCGTCGCCGGGACGACGGGCACGTTCACGGTGATGCCGTTCGGATCGGTATACACGGTATAGACCGTCGAGCCTCCCGGCTCGGCGACATCGGTCACCTTGGTGGAGCCGGCGGGCGCAAAGGCCGTCATCGGAACCGTGTTCTGCCTCGTGATCGAGAGCGTCAGCGCACTCAGGAGCTTCGCATTCGCGGTGTCGGCCCAGTTGATCAGCGACGGCGGATTCTTCGCGATGTCGAAGGGGATGACATTGTTTGGCAGTACCGGTAGTCCCTGAGCGGCGCCGCTGGTTGGCACCGTGCCGATCCTGAGGCCCGGGGCGGTCGGCGCGACCAGCACCACATTCGCCTCGACATCGTTGTGCGGATTGTGCAGCGAGGTAACACCGCTGCCAGGCGGCTGGAACAGGAAATCGCTCACCGGATTGAGCACCGGCACGGCGAACACCGGCGTGATCTGAGGTACCACGATCGCCGCAGTGGAAATTGGCGGCAGGAAGCGTTCGGAATACGTGACGCGGTAGAACATGCGCCATGGCACCGAGTTGTTGGCCTTCTTCGCGCTCAAGAGCGCGACCGCGTCAGGATCGCCGCTGTTGTTCAGCCAGTTCGAATCCACCACGGTGTTCCAGAAATCCTCCGCGTTCTTCTCGCGTGGCTGCATGTAGAACGCGTAGGAGCGGAAGCCCTTGGTCTTGCCCGGGCGGTCGTACGGTTCGAGGTTGCCGCTGATGCCGCTCGCATTTCCGGTGGCATAGGACGGCTGCGGCTGCTGGTAGTTGAACGTGGTGTCGAGATTGTCGGAGATCGGCAGCCCCGCGCCCGACTTCACCGAGGGCACGATGTTGTAGACCAACCCGTCAGACCCGATCACCAGATTCAGACCGCTCTGGTTCGCCGGGTTGAAGGTGGAATTGAAGTTCATCACAAAATGCGCGTCGTTGTTGGCGGCGTAACGCATCTGCGTGTCGTTCTCGATGCCGTCGAATGAGGCGGTGACGTCGAACTGGACATTTCCGGTATATGTGACCTGGAACCGCTTCGTACTGCTCTGCGCCCACTCATACCCGCCAGCCAGGCCGAGCACCTGTGCTCCGCCGGCGCTGACTTTTGCGTTGAAATCCAGCTTGACGTTGAGCGACGAGGTCTGCGTGGTGGTCAGCACCTCCTCATACGTCGTGGTATAGGTGTGCTTCACTTCCTGGGTGCCGCCTCGCGCCGACCAGACATACTCGTTGTAGAAATCCAATCCTGGTGTCAGCGTCGCGTCCGGCAAGGCGCCTTGGTTCGTGTAGGTGGATCGATAGAGCGCCATCGCGTTGAACGCCTGCTGGTCGATCTCTTTCTTGAGCTGATAGGCCTCCACCACCTTCATGTAGCTGGCGTTGTGACCCACCTCACCGATGGAGAAGTTGCCGTCATACACCGGTGAGAGTTGGCCGGTGGTGGTCTGCCATGTTGTGGCCCCCGAGGCCAGCCGGGCCGGGTTGTACTGATAGCCGATCATGCCATCCAGCACGCCAGGGCGCACATACTGGCTGCTCATCCGGAACGACAGGATGTTGAGATCGCGCGGAATCTGCGGATCCGGGACGCGGATGAAGCCGAACGTGGTGTTCGTCTGCAACAGGATCTGCTGATAGACGTCGACCGTCGTGGACGTGACGAAGACCTGGCCGTACGGCGATGGCACGAACATGCGCTGCCCGAAGCGCTCCTCGGTCACCGTGGTCTTGGGCAGCGCGCCGGGCGGGTTCGACGTCGTGAAGCCGCCGAGTTGCGGGTTGGGCAGAATCGGCGTTCTTGATGCCGGCGTCCCCACCGTGGCGCTCGGCACACTCAGCGAGTTCACACTGGCCATGAAGCTGTCGCCGGTGTACGGCGCCATCGTGCCCTGCATCCGGACGGTGTACTTATGGCTTTCGTCCAGCTTTTCGGTGGCGGTTCTCTGCGTGGTATTGCCCGTGCCGCTGCCGCCGCTGACGGTGATGCCCGCCGATATGTCGACGTTGACCGTTAGTTTTTCGCCCTTCACCCCAAAGCCCAATGCGGCGAGCACGGGGCCGATGCCTAGCTTGAACGACAACTGCGAGGATCCACCTTTCGGCGGCGCATCCTGTGTTGTGGCTTTCTCCGACTGCAGCGATCCATCCGAGTTGAACGTCTGCGAATAGATCGTTTGAGTCCCGTTGCTCGTGGTGGTATCAGTGACCGTGCGCGTAGTATCGGAGGCCTTTTCGTAGGTTTGACTCTCCGTCACGGGCGAAGTCGGTTTACTGCCGCTCTCTGGTTTGGCGCTCTCCGGGGCATAGTTGCCGGTGGCGCCGCCGCTCCCCTTGTTCTGGGAGCTGCTGTCGTCGCTCGTCTGGTACCTGAACGCCAGCGAAATCGGCGCGTTGAAGCTGACGTTGGTGGCATTGGCATACGATGACTTGTTGGTCAGGTTCGCCATCGGCGCGGGCGGGGCGCCCTCGATAACGCCGATGATCTGCGGGTCGCCCTGTTCCTGCGACACCCAGACCAGCGCCAGATCGCCGACTTTCTTGCCCGCGTACACGGTCAGCCCATGATCGCGCACGAAGACGTAGGCCTCCTTGAGCACGCCCGCGAGCGCTCCGCCGATGGTGTTGACCGTGACCGAATAAGTGGTGAGGCTGGGCGGCGTGTCGCACACGGTCAGCGCGATGCCGGGAGGCGTGTAGAGATTGGGCGATACCAGCGGACCGCCGCGGCCGATCGCCGGGCAACCCTGCAGATCGAGTGACGCCTTTCCGAGATCGATGGTGAAGGATGCCAGGTTCTTCACCTGCACGTTGTCGACGTATTTCGCGAGCGGCAGGATGGGCACGTCGACGCCGGCGGCATCGACGGAGAACGAGCCGGGCAGATACAACGAGAGGAACGGCTCGTTGCTCGGGATCAACTGCCCGAACATGTCACTGATGGCCTGAAATGCCTGGCGAGCCATGCTCCAGAAGCTGATCTCCTGGATGCGGTATGTGCTGCCGCCGTTGAAGGTAAGCGAGTTGGTTCCGGACGGACTCGGCGCCGACGCGGTGATGGGAGTGAGTGTCACCGGGCTGCCGTTGACGTACAGCGCGATCCCTTCGATTTCCCGATGCGGCAACGGCGAGAGCACCGCCAGATCGGCGCTGCTCGAGACGGCGAAGGTCCCGCTGTCGACCTTGTTGGGGACGATGCCGCCCGGATCGTAGGCGGCTTTCCAACAGCCGATGAGGCCGGCGCCCTGCAGGTCGCTGTAGCTGGCCTGATCGATCGGCACGAAGCCCTGGTTCGTGCGGATGCCCTTGCTGCGGATTGCGCTCGCGAACAGATAGACTTCGCGCACATTGCCCGGATTGCCCACTGCCCCGAACGGCAGCGCGTTGCCGTTGTCGTCGTACGCGCCGCCGATCACCAGATTGCTGGCGCCGGTGTTGGCCACCAGCAACCCCGCGTCCTTGGCCGCGATCAGGCTGCTGTGCTGACTGGTCCAGTTCGGATCAAAGCTGCCGTCGGTCTTCATCTCGCGCACGGCGATCGTGATGATGTAACCCGTGTCGGTGCTTTGCGTCGGCAGGTCTGACGCGAACTGCTCAAAGCTGGTGGCACCGTCGCTGTTGTCGGGCTTGATCGGGATGGTGCCGTCATCGCCGACCTTGATCACGCTCGGCCCCTTGGGCGATTTCATCATCGTGTTGGGATCGAACGGCGGCGAATACGGGTCGCTGCTCGCGTCGTCCTTCCCCATCGGGGTCTTCGTGTGCTTGGTGATCAGCACCTGATGGAACTTGCCCGGATCCAGCGCCGGCCCGGTGAAGCTGCCGGTGGTGCCGTCGCCGTTGGCCACTTCCAGCACGACGTGGTTGCCGGCGTCCAGCGTCACGCGGAACGAGGCCCGCGTCTGCGGCGCCGGGATGGGCGATCCCGTGCCCTTGTAGAGCACGCCCTGCGTCGCGCCGGTGGCGCTCGCGGCGATGGTCATCGCGATGGTGAAATCGCGCTCGAAATTGAAATGGCTCCCGTTGGAAACCACGAACGGCTCGCCGCTGCAGACCATGACGTACGGCTGCGTATATGCCAGGCAGAGGTGGCGCCAATTGGTCGTCAGCGTGGACGGCGTGGTCGTCGCCTGCATCACCGTGTCGTTGACCGTCACGGTGATCTTCGACGTATCGGGGAAGCTGATGTCGGCGTACGAAATCAGCGGATTCACGGCGGTGTAGGTGAAGACGGACTGCTCCGGCACGGGCGTGACTGGAATGGAATGCCAGAACTCCACGCTGAAGTCGCCCTGCGCCGTGATCAGGTTGGCGATGGCGGCGTCATTCGACGTGACCGGCGTGTTCCAGGCCGCTGAGAAGCTCTCGACCGGGCTGGCCGTTTCATCGACCGCCATCGTGAACGCGTTGTAGCCGCCGGTCTCAAAGGTCAGCGGCGCGTACGCGGGCAGGAACGTAAAACTGGCCGGCTGCGCGAAACTGGGCAGCAGCTTCGGCACGTCGGCGATGATCTGGCTGGCGCTGCTTCCGAGGGTGTAGGTGATGTCGAACAGCGTCGGATTGCCGGCCGAGTCGGTCGCGGCAAACTGGAAGGTGCCGTCGCCGGCGCGGATCACGTTCGTCGGCTGCTGACTCAGACCGTAGACCAGACCGAACTGGCTCTCCACGGTGTTGGTCGACGTCGCCGACCACATTGAACCTGGATTGATGCCCGCCGGCGACGCATCGCCCGCCGTGGTGCCATCCGTGACGAGATACGTCGTGCCGTTCATGTCGAACACGGCCAACTGCTGTTGCCCGACGGCCGGGACGGAGGCGTAGACGCTGTACGACTTCTGCACCGAGACATACACGCCTTTAGACTTCACGAAGGTGTACATCACGTTCTTGTAGGTGAATAAATCGGCGAGGCCCGACTCCTTGGTGCCGGCGTAGACATTG
>Ga0210384_10004952_pt1 | contig 14700 bp, 14 predicted proteins | sample IncBWH2MmetaG_FD_160574 | JGI IMG/M metagenome (GOLD analysis project Ga0210384, IMG submission 160574) | Forest soil microbial communities from Barre Woods Harvard Forest LTER site, Petersham, Massachusetts, United States - Inc-BW-H-2-M | ecosystem: Environmental > Terrestrial > Soil >...
GCTGCCCTTGCGGGCCTCCGAGGTGGAGGGGTTCGCCCGGGCAGTGGCGGCGGGCCTGGGACTGCCCGTGGAGGGGGGAACGTCCGCCCACGCGCCCTTCATCGCCGCCCTCGTGAAGGATCTTCGCTCGCGATCGGGAGCCTCGCTGGTGATGGCGGGGGAAGGCCAGCCCCCGGCCGTTCACGCCCTGGCCCACGCCATGAACCACTCGCTCGGCAGCGTGGGCAAGACCCTGGTCTATACCGACCCCCCGGAAGCGAGGAGCGAGGACCAGCTCGCCTCCCTCGAGGAATTGGGGGCGGACATGGAGGCGGGCCGGGTGGAGCTGCTGATGATCCTGGGCAGCAACCCAGTCTACGACGCCCCCGCCGACCTCGAGTTCGCGAAGAGGATGGACAAGGTGGGGCTGCGCATCCACCTCGGGCTCTACGAAGACGAGACGGCAGAGCGCTGCCACTGGACGCTGCCCCAGGCCCACCCCCTGGAGGCCTGGAGCGACGCCCGGGCCGTGGACGGCACGGTTTCCATCCTCCAGCCCCTGATCGCGCCCCTTTACGGCGGGAAGTCGGCCCACGAGGTCCTGGCCGTCTTCGGCGACCCGCCGGACCAGGCGGGCTACGACATCGTGCGCGAGCATTGGCGAGCCCAGGGCCTGGCTGCCGACTTCGAGAGGCGCTGGCCACGGGCCCTCCACGACGGCGTGGTCGCGGGCTCGGCCCTCCCCGAGAAGCGGGTCACCCTGACGATCGGCGGGTGGTCGCGGGCGGGGAACGCGCCCGCCACGGATGGCCTAGAGATCGTGTTCCGACCCGATCCCAGCGTTTGGGACGGGAGCTTCGCCAACAACGGCTGGCTGCAGGAGTTGCCCAAGCCGCTCACCAAACTGACTTGGGAGAACGCCGCTCTTCTGAGCCCGGCCACGGCGGCTCGGCTCGGCCTCCCCCCGAACCAGGAGACGAGCCAGGGCGCCTTGAGCCCGATCGTGGAGCTCCATTACAAGGACCGGCGGCTGCGGGCCCCGGCCTGGATCGTGCCCGGCCATCCCGACGATTCCGTGACCGTCCACCTCGGCTACGGCCGCACGCGGGTGGGGCGGGTCGGGAACGGCGCGGGCTTCAGCGCCTACGCTCTCCGCACGAGCGGGGCCCCCTGGTTCGGCTCCGGCCTCGAGGTGCGGGGGACCGGCGAGACCACCAAGCTGGCCTGCACCCAGAACCACTGGAGCATGGAGGGCCGGCACCCGGTGCGGGTGGCGGCCACCACCGCCGATTACGACCGGAAACCCCACTTCGCCCGCGAGATGGGCGAGGACCCAAGGCCCGGCTCCTCCCTCTTCCCTCCCCACAAATACGAGGGACACGCCTGGGGCATGGCCATCGACTTGAACGCGTGCGTGGGCTGCAACGCCTGCGTCACCGCCTGCCAGTCCGAGAACAACATCCCGGTTGTGGGCAAGGAGCAGGTGGCCCGGGGGCGGGAGATGCACTGGATCCGGGTGGACCGCTACTACGAGGGTGACCCCGGCCGCTCGGAGACCATCGAGGCCTACCACCAGCCCCTCCCCTGCATGCACTGCGAGAACGCCCCTTGCGAGTTGGTGTGCCCGGTGGCGGCGACCGTGCACAGCGACGAGGGGCTCAACGAAATGGTCTACAACCGCTGCGTGGGAACGAGGTACTGCTCCAACAACTGCCCCTACAAGGTGCGCCGCTTCAACTTCTTTCTCTACCAGGACTGGGACACGCCCAGCCTGAAGATGATGCGGAACCCGGACGTGACCGTGCGCAGCCGGGGCGTGATGGAGAAGTGCACCTACTGCGTGCAGCGCATCAACCGGGCCCGCATCGAGGCCAAGAACGAGGGGCGGGGGATCCGGGAGGGGGAGATCAAGACCGCCTGCCAGTCGGTCTGCCCGGCGGAGGCCATCGTGTTCGGCGACGTGAACGACCCCCAGAGCCGGGTCTCCCGGCTCAAGGCGGAGCCCCGGAACTACGGCCTCCTGAGCGAGCTGCAGACCCAGCCCCGCACCACCTACCTGGCGGCCGTGCGCAACCCCAACCCGGAGATCCCCCGTGGGTAGCGCGGAGCAGCCGATCATCGGTCCCGGCCACACCTTCGGCAGCGTCACCGACAAGATCAGCAGCCTCGTCCTCAAGCGCCGGACCCCGCTCGGCTGGTTCATCGGGGTCAGCATCGCCTCCACCCTGTTCCTGGGCCTCCTCTTCAGCCTGGCCGCCCTCCTCCTAAAAGGGGTCGGCCTCTTTGGCATCACCATCCCCATCGGCTGGGGCTTCGACATCATCAACTTCGTCTGGTGGATCGGGATCGGCCATGCCGGAACCCTGATCTCCGCCATCCTCCTCCTCCTCCGGCAGGAGTGGCGGACCTCCATCAACCGATTTGCCGAGGCCATGACGCTGTTCGCGGTGGCCTGCGCGGGCATCTATCCGATCTTCCACATGGGCCGGCCCTGGGTAGGTGCCTACTGGCTCATGCCCTACCCCAACACCATGGGACTCTGGCCCAACTTCCGGAGCCCGCTCATCTGGGACGTGTTCGCGGTCTCCACCTACGCCACCGTCTCCGCCCTCTTCTGGTTCGTGGGCCTCATCCCCGACCTGGCCACCCTGCGCGACCGGGCCCGGAGCCGGGCCTGGCAGATCGTCTACGGGATCCTGGCCATGGGCTGGCGGGGGTCGGCCAAGCACTGGCACAACTACGAGACCGCCTACCTGCTGCTGGCCGGCCTGGCCACGCCCCTGGTCGTCTCCGTCCACACCGTGGTGAGCTTCGACTTCGCGGTCGGGATCGTGCCCGGCTGGCACGCCACCATCTTCCCGCCCTACTTCGTGGCGGGGGCCGTCTACGGGGGTTTCGCCATGGTCCTCACCCTGGCCATCCCCCTGCGCAAGGCCTATGGGCTCGAGGACTTCATCACCCTCCGCCACCTCGAGAACATGGCCAAGGTGATGATGGCGACCGGCCTGATCGTGGCCTATGGCTACATGATGGAGGCCTTCATGGCCTGGTACAGCGGCAACCCCTACGAGACCTACATGATCTGGAACCGCATGACCGGGCCTTACCGACACATGTATTGGGCTCTCATATTCTGCAACGTCTTCACCCCCAACCTGCTCTGGTTCAAGAACCTCCGCACCAGCGTCCCCTTCCTTTTCGTGGCGTCGTTGGTCGTGAGCGTGGGAATGTGGCTGGAGCGGTTCGTCATCATCGTGACCAGCCTGCACCGCGACTTCTTGCCCTCCTCCTGGGGGATGTACTCCGGGACCTACGTCGACTGGTCCACGTTCATAGGGACGATCGGGCTCTTCCTGACCCTTCTCTTCCTCTTCGTGCGCTTCCTGCCCGTGATCTCGATCTTCGAGATGCGGACCATCCTCCCCGGGGCGGCGGTGGGGGGGGAGAAGCCGTGAAACCCCGCCCGCCGATTTACGGTCTGCTGGCCGAGTTCCACACCCCGGCGGAGGTGGTGGCCGCGGCCCGGGGCGTGCGCGAGGCGGGGTACCGCAGGGTGGACGGTTATTCGCCCTTTCCGATCGAGGAGCTCTCGGAGGCGTTGCACTTCCATAGGTCCCACGTGCCCAAGATCGTCCTCGGGGGCGGCATCCTCGGGGCCCTGGCCGGCTGGGGTCTGGAGTATTGGTCCTCGGTGATCGCCTATCCCCTCAACATCGGGGGGCGGCCCTTCAACGCGTGGCCGGCCTTTATCGTGCCCGCCTTCGAGACCACCATCCTCTTCGCGGCGGGTTCGGCGGTTCTGGGAATGCTGGCCTTGAACGGCCTGCCCCAGCCCTACCATCCGGTCTTCAACGCGCCCAGCTTCGCCCTCGCCACCCGCGACCGCTTCTTCATCTGCGTGGAGGCCACCGATCCCCGGTTCGACCGCGCGGAGACGCGCACGCTCCTCAAGCGCTTGGGTGCGAGCGAGGTCTCGGAGGTGGAGCACTGATGCGCGCGCGCGCGGCTCCCCTCGCGCTCGTGGCCGCCCTCATCGGGTGCCGGCAGGACATGCACGACCAGCCCCGGTACAAGCCGCTCGCGCGCAGCGAGTTTTTCAGCGACCACCGCTCCGCCCGGCCCCTCGTGCCCGGCACCGTGGCCCGCGGCCAGCTCCGGGAGGATCAGGTCTTCTTCACGGGCAAGGAGGGAACGGAGTTCACGAGGACGCTGCCCCTGCCCGTCAGCGCCGACCTCCTGGCCCGGGGGCAGACCCAGTTCCAGACCTTCTGCGCGCCCTGCCACGGGCGGGTGGGGAGGGGGGACGGGATGGTCGTGCAGCGGGGTTTCCGGAGGCCGCCCTCCTACCACATCGACCGCCTGCGGGAAACCCCGGTCGGCTACTACTTCGACGTGATCACCAACGGCTTTGGGGCGATGTCTGACTACGCGGCCCAGGTCCCGGTCAAGGACCGTTGGGCGATCGTGGCCTACATCCGGGCCCTCCAGCTGAGCCAGCACGCCACCCTGGTGGACGTGCCCGCGGGGGAGCGCGGCCAGCTTCAGGCGAGCCGGCCATGAGCTCCCCTCCTTTCCCCGTCCCGACCCGCATCGACCGCCTGCAGCAGATCGCCCTCGGCGTGGGCCTCCTGGGCGGCCTCGCCTGCCTCGTTGGCCTCGCGCTCGATCCCCATCAGTTCTTCCGCTCCTACCTCTTCGCCTATCTTTTCTGGGCGGGAGTGGCCGTGGGCTGCCTGTCGATCGTGATGATCCACCACCTTTCTGGCGGCTTGTGGGGGCTGGTGATCCGCCGGTTGCTGGAGGCGGGGACGCGGACGCTGCTGGTCGTAGCCCTCCTCTTCATCCCCGTAGCCCTGGGCGTGGGCCGGCTCTACCCTTGGGTCCACCCCGGGGAAGACAAGCTGCTCCAGTACAAGGCCGTCTATTTGAACGTCCCCTTCTTCCTGGGCCGGGCCGCCTTGTACTTCGCAGCCTGGCTCACGCTCGCCCACTTCCTCAACAAGTGGTCGCGGCAGCTGGACGGGGGGGAGGACCCCGAGGTGTCCCGCCGGCTGCAGGGCCTGTCCGGGGGAGGGCTGATCGTTCTCGGCCTGACCATCACGTTTTCCTCCGTGGACTGGGCCATGTCACTCGCCCCCCACTGGTTCTCCACCATCTACGGGATGTTATTCATGGTGGGCCAGGTGCTCTCCGCCATGGCCCTCGTGATCGTGCTCCTCGCCTTTCTGGGGGCCGAGAGGCCGCTCTCGGATGTGGTGCGCCCGGGCCACGTGCACGACCTGGGCAAGCTGCTCCTGGCCTTCGTAATGCTTTGGGCGTACGTGAACTTCTCCCAGTTCCTGATCACCTGGTCGGGCAACCTGGCGGAGGAAGCCCCCTTCTACATCCACCGGCTGCAGGGCGGCTGGCAGTGGGTGGCCCTGGCCCTGGTGGTCTTCCACTTTGCCCTGCCCTTCCTGCTCCTGCTCTCGCGGGACCTGAAGCGGGACGCCCGCCTCCTGGGCCTGCTGGCCGCGGGCGTCTTTGTGGTGCGGTTGCTGGACCTCTATTGGCTGGTGGCCCCCGACCTCACCGGGCACGGTCACGAGGCGGTGGGGCTGGGGGTGGCCGTGCACTGGCTCGACGTGGCCGCCCCCGTGGGGCTGGGAGGGATCTGGCTGTTCTTCTTCGCCCAGGCGCTCCGGGACCGGCCCCTGCTCCCCGTGGGGGAGCCGGAGATCCGGGCGCTCCTGGAGGCCCCGGCGGGGGGGAGGTCCCGATGACCGAGCAGCCGGCACCCGGCCATCCCGAGGTCGACTTCGAGCGGACAGACGTCGACGCCACTGCCCTCCTCAAGTTCGCCTTCTGGCTGGTGGTGGCCACGGTGGCAGTGGTGCTCCTGCTCTGGCGGCTTTACTTCGTCTTCGTGGCCCAAGAGGCGGCTCGCCAACCGGCGCCCCCCGTGATGCAGGCGGACCCCGCCGCGATGGCGCCGGCGGGCCCGAGCCTGCAGCCCCTCCCCGCCCTGGACCTGGCCCGGTTCCGCGCCGAGGAGGAGCTCGCCCTCGGCACCTACGGATGGGTGGACAAGGACAAGGGCATCGTGCGCATCCCAATCGAGCGGGCCATGGGGCTCCTCGCGGAGCGGGGTCTTCCCGCCGCTGCCACCACGCTTCCCGCTGCGGCCCAACCCGCGGGCGACAGGGGCCGCGAGTGACGGCGTCGTCCCTGGGCTTGCTCCTTGCCCTGGCGGGCGTCGCCCCCGCTGGCGGCACCGAGCCGCCTCCGATCTTCCGCGAGATCGGCTTCGACCAGAAGCTCGGCCAGGCGGTGCCCCCCGATCTGGCCTTCCGGGACGAGGGAGGCCGACCCGTCCGCCTCGGCGACTACTTGCGCGGGAAGCCCGTGGTCCTCAACCTCGTCTACTTCGATTGCCCGATGCTCTGCACGGTGAGCTTGAGCGGCCTGGCCAGCGCCCTCGACGTCCTCTCCTTCACCGCCGGGCGGGAGTTCGAGCTTCTGACCATCAGCTTCGATCCCCGCGAGACCCCGGCCCGGGCCGCGGTTGCGAAGAAGACCCAGCTCCAGCGCTACTCCCGCCCGGGAGCGGAGGGGGGCTGGCATTTCCTCACCGGCGACAAGGAAGCCATCGACCGCCTCACCCGAGCCGTGGGCTTCCGCTACGTCTGGGACGAGGAGACAAAGCAGTTCGCCCATCCCGCCGGGCTGCTCGTGCTCACCCCCGAGGGCCGGATTGCCCGCTACCTCTTCGGCATCGAGTACGCGCCCAAGGATCTGCGCCTGGCCCTGGTGGAAGCGGGGGCGGGCCGGGTCGGCACCCCCTTCGACCAGGTCCTGCTCTACTGCTTCAAATACGACCCCCACCGGGGCCGCTACAGCGCCCAGATCCTGAACCTCGTCCGGCTGGGCGCCGGTCTCACCGTTCTCGCCCTGGGCGCTCTCATCCTCACTCTCCGGCGCCGGGAGAAGGACCGGGCTCTCCCCGAGCAGGCGGTCCCAGGGTCATGACGGGATTTCCTCTCTTTCCCGAGCGCGCCTCCACGCTCGCGACCGAGGTCGACGCCCTCTATCTCTACCTGGTCGTGGTCTCCGTCTTCTTCTCGGTGGGGATCGCCCTCACCTTGATCGTCTTTGCCATCCGCTTCCGCCGCCGCTCGGAAACGGAATGGCCGGGCGAGATCGAGGGCTCCATGACCCTGGAGCTTACCTGGACCATCATCCCCTTCCTGCTGACGGTGGTGATGTTCGTCTGGGGGGCCCAGGTCTTCTTCCACATGAACCGGCCCCCGGACGGCGCCATGGCTGTGAACGTGGTGGGCAAGCGCTGGATGTGGAAGCTGCAGCATCCCACCGGCCAGCGCGAGATCAACGAGCTGCACGTCCCCGTGGGCCGGCCGGTCAAGCTCACCCTGACCTCGGAGGACGTGATCCACAGCTTCTTCGTCCCCGCCTTCCGAATCAAGAAGGATGCGGTGCCCGGACGCTACAGCGTGGCCTGGTTCGAGGCCACCAAGCCGGGAACCTACCATCTCTTCTGCTCGGAATACTGCGGGACCGAGCACTCCAAGATGGTTGGCCGCATCGTGGTCCTGGAGCCGGCCGAGTACCAGACCTGGCTGGCGGGCGGGCCTGCGCCCGTGTCCCCGGCCGCGGCGGGAGAGAAGCTTTTCACGGAACTGAACTGCGTCACCTGCCACCGGGCCGACTCGGGCGGCCGGGGGCCGCTCCTGCACGGTCTCTTCGGCAAGACGGTACAGCTTCAGGGAGGGGAGACGGTGGTGGCCGACGAAGCCTATATCCGGGAATCGATCCTGAATCCGGCCGCCAAGATCACGGCCGGCTACCAGCCGATCATGCCCACCTACCTGGGCCAGGTCAGCGAGGAGTCGCTCCTGCAACTCATTGCCTACATCAGGTCCCTTTCGGCGCCGTCGGGGGAGGTCGCGCCCCCGCCCGGGGCGGCCGGGGGACCGACTCCTTCCAAGGCCGCTGGGCGCGACCGGCTCAACCCATGACGACACCGGAAGCCGCTCTTCCCAAGACGCATTACCTCAACGCCGACTACGGGTGGAAGTCGTGGCTCTTCACCACCGACCACAAGCGCATCGCCATCCTGTACCTCGTCTCCATCACCTTCATGTTCTTCCTGGGCGGTGCCTACGCAGTGGTCATCCGCCTGAACCTGCTCGAGCCCACGGGCAGCCTGGTCTCCGCCGAGACCTACAACAAGCTCTTCACCGCCCACGGCGTGATCATGATCTTCTTCTTCCTGATCCCGTCGATCCCGGCGACCCTCGGGAACTTCCTCATCCCCCTCATGATCGGGGCCAAGGATCTGGCCTTCCCCCGCCTGAACCTTCTTTCCTGGTACGTCTACATCGTGGGGGCGGTCTTCACCCTCTACGCCCTGGTGGCGGGGGGGCTCGACACCGGCTGGACCTTCTACACGCCCTACAGCACGGTCTTCGCCAATACCAACGTGATCGCGGCCGGGGTCGGCATATTCATCGCCGGTTTCTCCTCCATCCTCACCGGCCTCAACTTCATCGTGACCATCCACAAGATGCGGGCCCCGGGCCTGACTTGGTTCCGGCTTCCCCTTTTCGTGTGGGCCCATTACGCCACCTCCATCATCCAGGTCCTGGGCACCCCCGTCATCGCCATCACCCTCCTGCTCGTGACCCTGGAGCGGGCCTTCCACTTTGGCTTCTTCGACCCCAACCGGGGGGGCGACCCCGTGCTCTTCCAGCACCTGTTCTGGTTCTACTCCCACCCCGCGGTCTACATCATGATCCTGCCCTCCATGGGCGTGATCAGCGAGCTCGTCACCTGCTTTTCCCGCAAGCGGGTCTTCGGCTACAACTTCATCGCCATGTCCAGCCTGGCCATCGCCGGGCTCGGCTTCTTGGTCTGGGCCCACCACATGTTCGTGGCCGGAATCTCGGTCTACGCGGCCATGATCTTCTCCGCCCTGAGCTTCCTGGTGGCCATCCCCTCCGCGATCAAGGTCTTCAACTGGACGGCCACCCTCTTCCGGGGCTCGGTCTCCTGGCAGACCCCGATGCTGTACGCCTTCGGGTTCATCGGCCTCTTCACCATCGGGGGGCTCACCGGGCTCTTCCTGGCCACCCTCGGCATCGACGTCCACGTGACCGACACCTACTTCGTGATCGCCCATTTCCACTACATCATGGTGGGGGGGGCCATCATGGGCTACCTCGGCGGCCTGCACTTCTGGTGGCCGAAGATGACGGGCCGCCTCTACCCCGAGTGGTGGGCCCGGGTCTCGGCGGTGGTCGTCTTCCTGGGATTCAACCTCACCTTCCTCCCCCAGTTCATCCTCGGCTACCTGGGCATGCCCCGCCGCTACCATGCCTATCCCCCCGAGTTCCAAGTCCTGAACGTCATGTCCTCGGCGGGGGCCTCGATCCTGGGCGTGGGCTACCTGATCCCGATGGTCTACTTGGCCTGGTCCATGCGCTACGGCAAGGTCGCCCCCGCCAACCCCTGGCCCGCCACCGGCCTCGAGTGGCAGACCACCTCTCCGCCCCCCACCGAGAACTTCCCTCGGACGCCGGTGGTGCACGAGGAGGTTTACGACTATTCGGCTCCCCCCAAGGAGGCCGCCCTTGTCTGAGGCGCAGGCGGGCGCCCTCGCCCACCACTTCGCGGACCTCGAGCAGCAGAGGGAGGCTTCCGCCCTCGGGATGTGGGTTTTTCTCGTGACGGAGCTCCTCTTCTTCGGCGGCTTGTTCGGGATCTATTGCGTCTATCGGCACTCGTATTACGAGGCGTTCTCCGCGGGCAGCCACCACCTCTCCTGGAGGCTCGGCTTCATCAACACCCTCGTCCTCATCGGGAGCAGCTTCACGATGGCCATGGCCGTCTACTCCGCGGCCACGGGAAGGCGCGCGCGCATCGTGCTCTTCCTGGTCCTCACCATCCTCCTGGGCTCAACCTTCCTGGGCGTGAAAGTCGTGGAGTACGCGGAAAAGATCGGCCCCTGCCTGGGGGACGGGCCCCACACGGGGTGCCTCCTGCCGGGGCCCCGCTTCGACGGCGAGGTCCTCCACCTGGAGGGGGAGCGGGCACGGGAGGCTCAGATCTACTTCTCGCTCTATTTCGGGATGACCGGCCTGCATGCGACCCACATGATCATCGGCATCCCCATCCTCGCCATCATCGCCCGCATGGCCTACCGCGGGCGGTTCCGCCCCGAGTGGCACACCCCGGTGGAGCTGGTCGGGCTCTATTGGCATTTCGTGGACATCGTCTGGATCTTCCTCTTCCCCCTCCTCTATCTCATCGGGCATCACTGACATGTCGCGCTCCCACGTTGTTTCCTGGCCGAGCTACTTGGGCGTCTTCCTCATCCTCGCCGCCCTCACCGCGGCCACGGTCTGGGCCGCCGGGCAGGACTTTGGCTCCTTCAACACCCTGGTGGCCCTCACCATCGCGGTCGTGAAGGCCACCTTGGTCGTTCTCTACTTCATGCATCTCCGCTACAGCCCCCGTCTGACCATCCTCGTGGTCTTCACGGGCTTCGTGTGGTTGGCCATCCTGATCTTGCTCACCATGAGCGACTACCTGAGCCGGGGCTGGTCGATCGTCACCCGCTAGACCTCCAAGTAATCCGTTCACCGACGGCCATGGAGATGGGCGTCCTCATCGGAGCCGACCTCCCATCCGCGGGCCGGGGATCCCGTCCCTCCGCGCGGCCCTCGGGCTCGCGACGGGTCTGGGCGGGGGGCCGCCGTCATGTTATCGTCATGTCGCTCCCCTACCGTGGAGCGTCACCCCCGGCCCAAGAGGTACCGAAGATGCGTTTGCCACCGCGAATCCTGAGCCCCACCTTGACTGCGGGCATCGTGCTCTCGGGAGGGTGGGTCGCGAGCGAGCCAATCCGGGGGGTGGGCGCGACCCTGCCGAAGTCCGTCTACGCGGAGTGGGCGCGGGTCTACGAGGCCAAGACGCACGTCGCGGTCTCCTATTCGGCGGTGGCTCCGACGGCCACCCTCGGCGAGCTCGCGTCCGGCCAGGCGGATTTTGGCGCCTCCGAGGTCCCCCACGTAGCGGATGAGCTGGCGGCGAAGGGCCTCGTACAGTTCCCGACCGTCATCGGCGGCGTGGTGCCCGTGGTCAACGTTCCGGGTGTCGCGGGGGGGACGCTCAGGCTCACCGGTCCCGTGCTTGCCGACATCTTCCTGGGGCAGGTCAAGACCTGGGACGACGCCGCCATCAAAGCGCTGAACGGGGGCCTGGACCTGCCGGCCCGGCCCATCAAAGTGGTCCATCCCGGGGAGGCGTCGGGGTCGACCTACATTTTCACCACCTACTTGTCGAGCGTGAGCCCGGAGTGGAAGCGGCGGGTCGGCCGGGGCTTCACCGTGGTCTGGCCGGTGGGGGAGGAGCGGGCGGGCAGGACTGAGCTCGGGGCCTTCGTCCTGAGGACGTTCGGAGCCATCAGTTTCGTCGACTTCGCTCATGCCGCGGACGAGGGCCTGGCCCGCGCGAAAATGCAAAATCGGGAAGGGGAGTTCGTCTCTCCCAACGTCGTCTCCTTCCAGGCCGCCGCGGCCAACGCACCCTGGGAGTCGGCGGCCGCCTTCGGCCTCCTCCTCGTGGATGTGCGCGGGCGCGGCTCCTGGCCTCTGACGGCGCCGGTCTTCGCCCTCCTGCCCCACGCCCCCAAGGACCCGGCCCGCGCCCTGGAAGTGCTCCGGTTCTTCGACTGGACCTTCAAGAACGGAGCCCGCATCGCGAGCGAGGCCGGTTATGTGGCCTTGCCCCCCGCGGTGACGACGCTCGTCGAGAACGCTTGGAGGCGCCAGGTGAAGGACTCCCGCGGAGCCTCCATCTGGACGGGCGGACCGAGCGGCAACTGAGGCGACGCCCGGTGGCGGGCCCTTTTGGCTCCGCCCCGCCCGCGATTCCTGCCCGGACCATCGACCCCGGGCTCGCCCCTTAAGGGCGTTGATCTCGGGCCGGGCGTAAGGCTAGGGCTCGGGAAGACTCTCCGGGGTCAGGATAAAGCGCACCCGCCAACCCTCGCTCTCCTTCGCCAAGCAGACCAGCCCTCCCATGCGGAAGGAGACGAGGCCCCGGGTGGGGTCGCCCACGACGAGAAGGGAGACCAGCCGGCTCAAGTGGGGGAGGTGCCCGACCAGGAGAAGGGGCGTCTTCGCCTCGGCGACGAGGCGAGCGGAGGGGGCGGGATCATCCTGGGGAGCGAGACCAGCCAAGGGTGCGAGGTCCGGGCGCGGATCCAGGCTCTGGGCCAGGATCTCCGCCGTCTGCTCGGCCCGGAGCTTTCCCGAGTGTCGGATGGCGGGGATGCGCAGGCCCAGGCGGGCGGCGGCCCGCGCCACGCGTTCCACCTCCCGGCGGCCGCGTTCCGTCAGGGGTCGAGACGGGTCTTCCTGCTCCGGCCGTGCCTCGCCGTGCTGCATGAGGTAGAGGTTCAGGGTTAGAGCGTCCAGAATCGTTCCTCGCCGCCAAGCCCAGCTTCGCCCGGGGGACCAAGGCCCCCGACAGGATACACGTGGGACGGGGTGCGGGGCGCAAGCCCGGCGCGGGGAGAGGAGAGACGACGCTCACCCCCGGCCGCCTCACGGGGGCGGGCTCGTCTATCATGGGAGCCGTGGCGACTCCCCGCCCCGACCCCCGCGTCTGTGTGATCGGCGCGGGCCCCTCTGGCATCACGGCCGCCAAGAACCTGGTCCAGGTCGGCCTCCGCGACGTTATCGTCTACGAGAAGAACCGGCAGATCGGAGGAAACTGGATCTTCTCTCCCGAGCCCAGCCACTCCAGCGTCTTCGAGAGCACCCACATCATCAGTTCCAAGAGGCTTTCTGAGTACGCAGACTACCCCTGGCCGCGGGACGTTGCCGACTACCCCGGACACCACGAGCTGCTCGGGTACTTTCAGGGCTACGCGCGCCGCTTCGGCGTGGACCGCCTCGTCCGCTTCGGGACGGAGGTCAAGAGAGCGGCTCCGGATCCGGCCGGGGGCTGGCGGGTCGAGCTCAGCACGGGAGAGAGCGAGCGCTTCGATCACCTGCTGGTCGCCAACGGCCACCACTGGGACCCGCGAATGCCGGATTACCCGGGGGCCTTCGCGGGGGAGTTGATCCACTCCCACGACTTCAAGGCGAGCGCCCCCTTCCGCGGGCGGCGCGTGCTCGTGATCGGGGGTGGGAATTCGGCCTGCGACATCGCGGTGGAGACGGCGCGCGTCTCCCGCTCCACCGGCATCAGCATGCGCCGGGGGTACTACTTCGTGCCCAAGTTCATGTTTGGTCTTCCCTCCGACGTCCTGCACCAGAAGTTCGTCTGGGTGCCTCGGCCCCTGCGCGTGAAGCTCCTGCGGCTCCTCCTCTGGGTCTACACGGGGAGCTGGGAACGCTACGGCCTCCCGCGTCCCGACCACGAGCTGCTCTCCTCCCACCCGATCGTGAACTCGGAGTTGCTCTATTTCATCCGCCACGGCCGCATCCATCCCCGCCCCGACATCGCTCGCTTCGACGGCCACGAGGTCCGTTTCGTGGACGCCAGCGTGGAGTCCTACGACGCTATCATCGCCGCCACCGGCTTCCGCATCACCTTCCCCTTCTTCGACCCCGCCCTCATCGACTACTCCCACGGGGGGGTGCCGCTGTACCTCCGCGTCTTCCCCCCCCGCTTCCGCGGTCTCTATTTCATCGGACTCTTCCAGCCCATCGGATGCGTCTGGCCCCTGGCCGACCTCCAAGCCCAGCTGGTGGCCAACCACATCGTGGGGAACTATGAGCTGCCCCCGGACCTCGAGGTCCGCGCGGCGGCGGAGGTGGAGGGCATCAGCCGCACCTACCTCGGTACGCCCCGCCACACCATCGAGGTGGATTACGACCGGCTCCGCCGGGACCTGAGGCGGCAGATGCCCCGAAATGCGCCGGCTTGGCCGCGGGGGGCGGGGGCCCTCCAGGAAGCCTCCTAGGGCCAGGAGGGTGGGCCGGGCGGCGTTCGCCCTAGAGCCCGCTTCGCGCGGAGGGGAGCGGGGAGAGCCCCGGCGCGGAACCGGCGAGGGAGCCCTGAAGGATGATGCGGCCGGGGGGGACCTCGTTCATCCGCCGCAGGAGCAACCACAGCCCGATCATGAGGAGGAGAAGGATCACGAGCAGGGGCAGAAGCCATTGCGTCCTGTCCCGCTGGTTCCGATGTCGGTGCTTCCGCCTCCGCCGCACCCCGCTGCTTTCCCCGAGGTCGGCGGCGGGGTCGGGCGGATCGGTGGGGAGCCCGGTCGCGGGGTCGTTTTCGGGGAGGCCGGGCACGGGAAGGGGGGGTGGAAGCTCGCGGCGGATCTCGTCCAGATCCCCCGCCATGACCCACTCGGACAGTCCCGGGTGCCAGATAAGGGTCGTCTCTGGAATCTCACCGGCCAGGATGAGGTCGACCAGACGGGAAACGTCCACCGGGCCGTGACGCCGCCCCCCGTGGGCATAGAACCATCGCGATGCGGCAGTACCCTCGGCCATGTGATTGGACGCTGCTAGAGATTAGCGAGCGGGAGGGAACTGTCAAGGGGCGCTCCCCGGCGCGCGTCCAGAGAGGGGGGGCCCCGAGCCCCTCACCCTCCCCTGCGGCCGACGATCTCGAAGGACGTGGAGAAGTCCAGGTCCGGCCGCAGGCTGTGCCAGACCGAGCAGTACTTCTCCCGAGAGAGGGACAAAGCCCGCTCCAGCT
>Ga0210384_10004953_pt1 | contig 14700 bp, 13 predicted proteins | sample IncBWH2MmetaG_FD_160574 | JGI IMG/M metagenome (GOLD analysis project Ga0210384, IMG submission 160574) | Forest soil microbial communities from Barre Woods Harvard Forest LTER site, Petersham, Massachusetts, United States - Inc-BW-H-2-M | ecosystem: Environmental > Terrestrial > Soil >...
TACAACGGGCCGAAGGGCGGCATGCGCTGGGGCATCCAGTATTCGTACATTACGAAGAGCGGATGGTCCGGGAACAACAACGTACCGACGGCGTTTGGAATTTCGCCAAAGGCGGTCGACAACATGATTTGGACGTCGTTCCGCTACTACATACCGTAGGGCGGGGGCGTTGGTACCCAAGAACAAAAAACAGTAAAGTAGAAGAGGGCAGCCCGTTGTGGAGCTGCCCTCTTTTTTTTAGGGATGTAGAGAACGGGGGATTAGATGGCGGGTTCTGGGGGGGCGTGCTGTAACTGAATGAAACTACAGACAGTTAGCGGTTTGTTTCCGAGCTAGGCTGGGTTTCAACAGAAGCTGCAGCGATTGTAACAATGCTGTAACACGGGAGAGGGACACTGTGACATCCAAGCCGGTAAATCATGAAGATGGAGAGAGATGCATGAAGAGAATTGCAGGAAGCTTCCTGGCCGCCCTGACAGTCGTGCTCACCGTGGTTGTTTTTGCGCACGCGGCGCTTTCTATTAACGGAGCGGGCGCGACGTTTCCGTATCCGATGTACTCAAAATGGTTTGATGAGTACCAGAAAAAAAATCCATCGGTACAAATCAATTATCAATCGATTGGATCCGGCGGGGGAATCAAGCAAGTTACGGAAGGCACAGTGGATTTCGGCGCCTCCGATGGTCCGATGAACGATGAACAGTTGAAGGCGTTTCAGGAGAAGCACGGATTCGGGATTTTACATTTTCCGACAGTGCTCGGCGCCGTGGTGCCGACGTACAACATTCCCGGCGTCACGTCTGCGTTGAATTTTACGCCCGATGCACTCGCTGGAATTTTTCTTGGCAAGATTACGAAATGGAATGATCCGACGATTGCGGGGGCGAACAAGGGAGTGAGCCTGCCGGGGAACGATATTGTGGTGGTGCATCGGTCGGACGGCAGCGGCACGACGTATGTCTGGACGGATTATCTTTCGAAAGTCAGCGATGAGTGGAAAAACAAGGTTGGTAAGGGCACGTCGGTCAACTGGCCGGTGGGATTGGGCGGCAAAGGAAATGAGGGAGTAACCGGCCAAATCAAAAACGCGCCGAATTCAATCGGGTACGTGGAATTGATTTACGCAGTATCGAACAATATTCCATACGGTAGCGTTAAAAATTCTTCGGGAGCTTTCGTAAAAGCGGATCTGACTAGCGTGAGCGCCGCTGCCGCGGCGGCGGCAAAGACCATGCCTGACGATTTTCGCGTGTCGATTACCGACCCGCCAGGAAAAACCGCGTATCCAATCGCGAGCTTCACTTGGCTGCTGATTCCCGAGAAATTTTCGGATGCCGCAAAGCGTGATGCGATTAAGGGGTTTTTGACATGGATGCTAGCGGACGGACAGGGCTACGCGGAACAGTTGTCGTACGCGAAGCTGCCGAAGGAAGTAGTCGCTAAAGAAGAGAAGGCGCTGGCCAAGGTTCAGTAACCAGCGTTCAGCAAAGGCGCCGTTCAGGAAGAAAATGGCTGCAATCTCCACTGTTCCAAGCGCGGGCCCGATTTCGGGCTCGCGCTCGTTTCTGAATCGACTGCGCGACGGAGATGAAATCGCGCGGCTGATAACATTCTTGTTTGCAGGTTCGGTCGTTCTGGTCACAGTCCTGCTGATTTTTGAACTTTGGCGGGAATCGGTCCTGCCTCGTCACAAGTTCGGATTGCACTTCCTTTTCACTCGCGTATGGGACCCGATTGCGGATCAGTTCGGAGCCTTGCCATTTATCTACGGAACGTTAGTCACCGCCACTGTCTCGCTAGTGATTGCGGTGCCGTTGGGGATAGGCGCAGCGATCTTTCTAGCGGAACTGGCGCCGGCGCGGTTGTCCGACGCATTGGAATTTTTCATCGACTTACTGGCGGCTGTGCCCAGCGTTATTTACGGATTGCTGGGCGTGTTCATCGTGGTACCGCTGATGAGGGATTACGTTCAGCCAGCGCTCAAAAATACGCTGGGCTTTTTGCCACTATTTACCGGACCGGCGTACGGGATTGGATTCCTGACCGCCGGGATTGTTCTGGCGATCATGGTGATCCCGTACATCATTTCGGTTTCTCGCGAGGTGTTGATGTCCGTGCCGCGAGACCAGCGCGAAGCGGCGCTTGGCCTGGGTTCAACACGCTGGGAATCGACATGGAAAGTGGTCGTGCCGTTTGCGCGAACAGGAATCATGGGTTCGATCTTTTTGGCGCTGGCGCGAGCGCTGGGCGAAACGATGGCAGTGACGATGGTCATCGGGAATACGCCGACCATCAGCGCTTCTCTGTTGTCACCCGGGTACTCGATTGCGGCGGTGATCGCGAATGAGTTCACGGAAGCGACCGGCGATCTTTATTTGCAAGCGCTGATTGAGCTGGGTTTGGTGCTGTTTTTGTTGACATTCTTGTTGAATGGAATGGCGCGGCTGCTGATTGTGTTGACCTCGCAACGAGGCGGCGGGACGGTCAACGCATGAGCCCTCGGCTGCGCTGGCGGAAATTCGTAAGCGGCTTCATGCTGACAATGACCGGTGTGTGTGCGCTGGTGGCGGTCAGCGCGCTGTTTTTCATTCTCGGGTATCTGGTTTATCACGGCGGAACGTCTATCAATTGGAGCTTCTTCACCAAACTGCCCAAGCCTGTTGGTGAGGCTGGCGGCGGGATGGCGAACGCGATCGTTGGCAGTGCGAAATTGCTGCTGCTAGCCTCGCTTTTGGGCGTCCCGGTAGGATTTATGGGCGCGATTTACCTTGCGGAGTTCAGCGGGAGCAAGGTGGCGTTCGTGGTGCGGTACGCGGCGGACTTACTGAACGGTGTGCCGTCGATCGTGATCGGGATTTTCGCGTACAGCCTGGTAGTGCTGCCGTTCAAACATTTTTCGACACTGGCGGGCGGCTTTGCGCTGGGGCTGATGATGATTCCCATCACGCTGCGCAGTACGGAGGAATTTTTGTTGGCCGTGCCGCGGGCGCTGCGCGAAGCGGCGATGGCACTGGGCGCGAGCAAGTGGAAGACGATTGCGACGGTAATTGTGCCGGCGGCATATCGCGGAATTCTGACGGCGGTGCTGCTAGCGTTTGCGCGTGTGGCGGGTGAAACAGCGCCGCTGCTATTCACGGCATTCGGGAATCGCTTTTGGAGGCCCGGCTGGAACCAGCCGACGGCCTCGCTTCCGGTGATGATTTTCACGTACGCTGTGGCCCCGTATGACGACTGGCATAGACAAGCGTGGGCCGCCGGGCTCGTGTTGCTGGGACTGATTCTGGTTATCAATATCATTGCGCGGGCGATTTTGGCTCGCGGCATCGCGGTTCCGAGGGCGTAATATGCATGCATCCGTGAGGCCGGCAGTGTCTCTTAACATTACACCAACCCAAAGCGGAGCAATTGGACGCGAGAGCGTGGCCGCTTTGCCGATGCGCATGAACGTCAGCAAGCTGAATTTTTTCTATGGGCCAAAGCAGACGCTCTTTGACATTAGCCTCGGGGTGGCGACGAGCAAGCTTACCGCGTTGATCGGGCCGTCTGGCTGTGGCAAGTCGACGCTGCTGCGGACAATGAATCGAATGTACGAGACGGTGCGGCACGCTCGGTTGGAAGGCGAAATTACGCTGGACGGGCAGAGCATTCTGGCGCAAGACGTGACACAGTTGCGTCGCCGTGTGGGAATGGTGTTTCAGCGGCCGAATCCATTTCCAAAATCGATATTTGATAACGTGGCGTACGGCCTCAGGATAAATGGATCGAAGCTGCCGATCGCCGAAGCGGTGGAGAAGAGCCTGCGGCATTCGGCGCTGTGGGATGAGGTAAAGGACCACTTGCATAAATCGGCGTACGAGCTTTCCGGCGGGCAGCAGCAGCGGCTGTGCATCGCGCGCGCGCTGGCCGTCGAGCCAGAGGTGCTGTTGCTCGACGAACCGTGCTCGGCACTGGATCCTATCAGCACGGCGAAAATCGAGGAGTTGCTGGTTCAGCTGAAAGATCTTTGCACCATCGTGATCGTGACGCACAATATGCAGCAAGCTGCGCGCGTCAGCGACTTCACGGCATTCCTGCTGACCGGGCAATTGATTGAGTTTAGTCCTACGCCGCACTTGTTTACGACGCCGAGCGATCCGCGTACTGAGGCGTATATTACCGGGCGCTTTGGATGAGTTGGGGCGACGTTGCGCTGTGCTTGTGGTTTCAGATTGAAGGGATCGAGCGATGGAACGCCACTTCGAACGGGATCTGAATGAATTGAAAGAGCGGCTGCTGTGGATGGGCAGCCTGGCGGAGCGGGCTGTGCACCAAGGTGTGCATTCGGTCCTGGATTCCGATGAGCAACTTGCGAAGCGCGTGCTGGATGAAGAAGACGCGATCAACGAGTTGCAGATCGAGATTGACGATCGCGTGGTTCAGGTTTTAGCGCTGCATCAGTTGATGGCCACGGACCTTCGGCTGGTGCTCGCGGTATCTCGCATCAATAACGACTTGGAGCGCATCGGCGATCAGGCGGTGAATATCGCGCAGTCCGCGGTGCGCATTTTGCGGCATCCGCGGGTGAAGCCTTATGTGGATTTGCCGCGCATGAGCGAAGTGGCGGAAGAGATGATGCGCGATTCACTAAACGCGCTGGTACGTCGCGACGTGGAGCTGGCGCAAAAAGTTTTGGCGATGGACGACCAGGTGGATCATTATCGCGACCAGATTTTCCGTGAGTTGCTCACGTACATGATGGGAGATTCAAGCGTGGTGTTTCCCGCATTTGAGCTGATCCTGGTGGCAAAGAATCTGGAGCGAATCGGCGATCACGCCACGAACATTGCAGAAGACGTCATTTATATGGTGCAAGGGCAGGACGTGCGCCATCCCACCGTCGATCGGCGATAGTCCCAGCCCGTCCAGCCGGCTCCGCTGCAAATTTCCGCTTTTGCTTACTCGATCTTTACCGGGCCCATCGCTTCGCGCATTTCTTGAAATGCGTCAGTGTCCTTCTTCGCCTTGTCCCAATGACTGTCCGGATACTGGCGCATGAGCTGGACGGTGAGAAAGCTTCCGCGCATTAGACTCGAATCATGGTCGGACCAGAGGCGGCTGGTCGTGCGCTGGCTATACCGTTCGATGATCATGCGGGAAAACTTCGGCGCCTCGCGAGGGTCGTAGCCATGCTCTATGACGTTTTGCAGCCCGAGCCGGTCTGCTTGATTTTCGAGTTCGCGCTGATGCCCATTCACGACCGAAGCGATCCCAATCTCCGCCATGAACAGCCCGGCGTTGCCAATGAAGGCGCCCGCGGCAACTCCTGCGATAACCAGGCCAATCCGCTTGCTGCGGGTTTCTTCGACTTCGCGACGGTGGTGCACCTGCAGGACATGTGCAATTTCGTGACTGAGAACAAACGCTAGCTGCGCTTCGTTATCGACGGCGCCGAGCAGTCCTGTATTGATTAGCAAAGTTCCGTCTGGCATGGAAGCTGCGTTAATCGTCGGATCTTCCACAACGAAGAAGCGGAATTCCAGCGTGCGCGTCGTCCCGCTTATTCCCGAGGGTAGTAGCGAGTCTCCCAAATGGGAGACGTACTCCTGAACGCTGGGGACGGCCAGAAGTTTCATTCTTCCCTGCACCTTCTTGCCTTGGCGGAACTCGACGACGCCTATTCCGGTTTGCGGATCTTTACCGCGGGCAATTTCCAAATCGTGCGGCATTTTGTAAGCATCGGCGGGTGCCGGTGGGCCCAACTCCACGTGTTCGGCCGCGATACGGCCATCGCTGCGTCTTACGCCCGCGTAGCTTACGTGGAGTCCAGCCAAGGTACTTTCGCTTGCGGAGGCACCGTTGCCGGACGCGTTAGGATTGCCCCGGACCTTCGCCGGATCCCATTCTCGACGTGTCTGGGGACCGAGGTCCAGCCAGTAGCCATCGGCTTTTAGTCCGGCCGTTTCCCCTTTAGAAATGTTTGCGGCTTGAGCGGGCTCCTCTTGCAGGTATGCGGTGCCATGCACCTGTTTTTCGGAGTCCTTGAGATCCACAATCAATTTTTCAGCGAAGAATTTGTGGTGGTCGAGCCATTGGCCCTCGGCCTCGATGAGCATTCCGGGAACGAGGTCTGCGCGGGTGAGGGCATGCTCACCGGCCGCGTCCTGTCCTGTAATTCGGCTGGCGGTGGTAAGCTCCAATCTGTCGTCGAGGATCGCCACCGTCTGATCGTCCGGGCGCCCGGTGATGTAGCCGTGTAGCTTGACCTTTGATCCCGCGGACGCCAGCGGCGCTGCGAATGCGATAGCCAGCGCCAGCAGCAGTGTAGCGGCTGAATTCGAGGGCGAAGGTCGTCTAGCGTAACTCATAGGGTTCTCGCGGCTCACCGAGCGCGCTTTGTATCAGGAAGTCTTAGCTTCCGCTTTCAGTGAATCCTTGAGCTGCTTCACGATGTTCTTTGCCGCAAAGCGGGCCATGACCTTTTCATCCCATCGCGGCGACACTTTTACGTGTACGTGAATGGCGATCAGGTTTTGCTGATTGCTGCGGCGGGAGACATTTGCGTCCACCTTCAGGCTACGCATTCCGGCGCCGAATCCGATAAGCTCGCTTTTCACCAGGCTGCCCTTCTTGTATTCGGTGATGGTCCCTACGATGACTAGGGATTTCGGCGCGTCGCCCGCATCGACGACCTCATCCTCGCCGATGACTTGATCGAACAGTTTTGCCTTGGTGAGCTCCTGGCGCAACTCAGCGTAAAGATAGTCGGAGAAAGCGGGCGAAAGTTCGACGCCCTCCGCGCGGGGAAAATGTTTGGCCTCGACTGATTTGAAGTGCGGCTCGTGGTCCTTGGCAATGGCCGGGCTGGTCCAAAGCAAGGCGGCAGCGAGCGTACCAATTGTCAGGATCTTCATTGTCGTCTCTCCTTTTTGATTCCAAGTCGCTTATTGCTTTATCGCGGGGGCCGATGGTTTCTCAGTCGCAGCAGGCGCCGGAGCTTGCGAGGGTGTCGCCGGAGTGTCTGCCGGAAGGTCGAGGGCCAGCACAGCGTCTCGCAATTTGACGCCGCGAAGCAGGTTGCGCAGCGCGTCTGCAAAGGCGCGCTCGATATCTTCCTGGACATTTTTCTGGATATTTTTCTTTCGGATTGCGATGCCGGCTATCGACGTCCCGGAAGCAGCGACCTGCTGGGATTTGGCGGTCTTCGGATTTTTCAGCGTAGCGGCAAATTCCACTTTGCCGAAGAAGTCCATTCCAGAGCTGTCGCTCAATCCGAAATGGAAAAGGTACACGGTCAGCAGGAGGTCCGCTGAATCGCGGTCGGCGGCGAGCATGTTGGCGGATCTCAAGCAGGTTTCCAGTCCTGCTCGCGTGATTTCCGCTGGCGTGCGGTCCAGAAATATTCCCCCCCGAGGCTTGAAGACCAACATTGGCTGTGCGTTGCCGGAGCGGTCGATGACATCGACGACGAAAAACTTGAGTGGGCGTGAAAATACCTGTGGCTTCACCGGTTCGGCCAGTTGCACCGTGATGGTATTCGCCGGCGTGGGTTTGGGGTCCTCCGCCCGTACCTGAATGGATACCGCGCACATGGCTAGAACGCACCATTGCACCGGGACGATTCGCCTGAAAGACATGGGTTTTCTCCGCGGATGGATTGCGAGAAAAGATACTCGTGACCGCGTTACGTTGCAATCCACCGAACTTTAGCTGCTTAACCGTGAATGTAGCGACGCGCTTTGCTCTTGGCAAGCGACATCGAGCGACAGGTTTCCTTGGCAAAGAGGGATGTCGCGCTTTGTCGCGCAGGGCGCTTGGCGGCGCGCGAACGTCGCGACGCGGAGGCGGGGAATACGTCCGCGCACCGCGGCAAAATTCAGTGCCGGCGTGTTTGTGTGGTCGAGGTCAGGAGAGCTGCTGCGGTGAGCAGGCTGAGGAGAGAAAGAATGCCGCCTATGATTCGATCGGGAGTGCGGCCGAAATGGACAATGATGCGGGATACACCTGTGGGCACCGGCAGGATCATTTGGCCGGAGTCTTCCGCTTGTTCTGGCTGGATCCGGGAGCCGTTTACCTCCACTTGCCAGGCTGGGTAGTTTAATAGGCGCAGAGCCACGCGTCCGGGACGCGCCGACTCGACGTTCACGATTTTATCTTCCGGAGTCCAGCGTTCCACGGCAACTTCCCACCGTTTAATGGCAACTTCGGGTGCTTTTGGAGCGGCTTTCGGAGGCTGGCTTTCCGCGTCTACCTCGGATGGAAGAAGTTCGGCAAGGGGAGCTTTTGCGGGAAGGTTGTAATGGTCGTCGCCGACGGGGTCGTACTCGTCGGTGCCGTCGAAACCCTGGCCGCTATCCATTGCGGCGCGCAGCGTTGAGAATTCTTCGTCGTCCCACCAGGTGTGCTGCACGAGAAAGACGGCTGTGCCGACGGTCAGGCCGGCCACCGCGATAATCCAGAGCGAGCGAAATCGGCGGCGCACGAAGGCGGCAGCTAGAAAATAGACGAAGGGAATAGTGAGAATCGACATCCAGCGCCACGGAAACTGCACGAAGCGCAGTTTGGGGAGCAGTTGCCAGGCAATCGATGAGGGACGCAGCATCAGCACGGCGGCCACTGCGGCTAACACAAGGAGCGCACTCCAAAGCTGGCGTTGAGGCCGCTGCACGTCCGCGTGCGTTAATTCTCTGTGAACAGCGATGGCCGCGATGCCGGTAACAACGATGATGGCGACGGCGATTGTGGAAGCGATGTAGTTGAAGACGGTGTGCTCGGGGTCGTTGATAGCGGTGTAGAGAAAATTTTCGGACGGCAGCAGGCCCGGCGAGAGAGCTTGCGCGATGTTGACCCATCTCTGCTCGAAGGCCGCGGGCACGATGTAGAAGGCGGCGAGGCCGAACCCGAATCCTAATCCGGCGGTGCCGCGCAGTAACGGATTCCAGGATCTTTGCGTAAAGGCCGCCCACGCGAATAGCAAAGCGACGGAATAGGTGGCCATGACGCCGGCAGGTGCGTTGGATAGCCACACTGCGGCGAATGTCGCGGAAAAGAAGACTAGCGTCCGCGGCGGCGGTTCGCCGCGAGTGTCTACAATTTTGGCCAGTTGCAGAGCCGCGAGGAATAGCAGTGGGAAAAATGCGGAGGCCAGCAGCTCCGCATAGTCGCTGCGGAAATAAATCATGAGTAGAGCGTTGGGATTCGCGGCGTAACAGATTGCGGCTAACAGCGCGGAATTTCGCGGAACTAGCCGGCGCGCGAATGCAAAGGCGGAGCTTCCCGCGAAAGTCTGGACCAGAATGATGAACAGGACCGGAACGTAATCCCATCGAACTAGAAAGCTTAGCGCGGGAGCCAACAGCCAAGAGAGCGGCGGATAAAAGATGAAGCGCGGCTCGCCGAAGCCATGGTTGGCCCATTCGGTCCAGCGCGCATACAGAATGCCCTGTTTCCACTGAGCGGCAACGTCAAGCCAGGAAGTGGCGTGGAACTCAAAATCGTGGCCGGAGGCTATACCACGCCAAAAAAAAGGCGCTACGATCAGCAGGGAAGCGCAGAGAGAAAGAAGGAGCGCGGGCAGCCAACCGCCAGCGGCAGGAGCGGCGGCGGCATTTTCAGGAGTGTCGAGGCGCGAGTTCATTCAGGCTAGAGGAGATAGCCCGCGAACCGTGACGCTACTGTGTTGGCTAGCTCGGCCACAAGAGACTTCTGAATCAGCGCTGCGGTGCGCTTCGTTCATTGCGGTAGATTATGCCTTCTTTCATGACAAAAAATACTTTTTCGGTTTGGCGAATATTCTCGACCGGATCGCCGGGTACCGCGATGATGTCCGCGAGCTTGCCTGTGTCCAGCGTGCCAATTTTGTCCTGCAGGCCGAGAAGTTCGGCGTCAGAGAGGGCGGCGGAGCGCAGGGCATCGATGGGCTTCATGCCGAGATCGACCATCAAGTGAAATTCTTCGGCATTGCGGCCATGCTTGTAGACAGCAGCGTCAGTGCCGAAACCGATCTTCACGCCCTTGGCGACTGCATGCTGAAACATTTGCGAGCGCGCGGCAAGGGCAGCCCGCGTTTTCGCGATAATAGCGGGAGGCAAATACACGCCTTTGTCGATTTTTTCGCCCAGGCTTTCACCGGCGATCAGCGTGGGGACAAGGTAGGTGCCGCGCTGCTTCATTAAATCGAGAGTCTCGTCCTGTATGAACGAGCCATGCTCGATGGAATCGATGCCCGCGAGGATAGCGCGCTTGGCGCCTTCATTTCCGTGCGCGTGCGCCGCGGTCTTGCGCCGCAGAGCGTGTGCCTCATCGACAATGGCGTTTAATTCTTCCTGCGTGAGTTGTGGGGTATCGACGTCGTCGGTCAAAGAAAGGACGCCGCCGGTGGCGCACACTTTGATCATATCTGCGCCGTATTTATGGTCGAGGCGCACGGCATAGCGCGCCTGGTCGGGTCCATTAATTACGCCATCGAGAGGATCACTTTCTTTGCCAAAGAGCCCCTGGCGGAAACCACCTCCGTGGTCGCAGTGGCCGCCCGTCGACCCTAAAGCGTGAACTGTGACGAGCATGCGCGGGCCGGGGACAACGCCATCGCGAATGGCGTTGCGCAGACCGACATCGAGATAGTCCCGCGAGCCGACGTCACGCACGGTGGTGAAGCCAGCCATCAGCGTCACGCGTGCGTTCGCGCTGGCGTCCAGCGCTTGTTCGGCGATGGACTTCTGCAGAACGTCGAGGGCGCCCTGCTTCCAATCGTCTGAGTACATCATGGTGAGATGGGTGTGTGCGTCGATAAAGCCGGGGAGGAGCGTGGCGTCGCCGAGGTCGATCGTTTCGGCGCCCGCGGGAATGGCGGCTTTCGCACCAACGGCGGTAATTTTGCCGTCGGTGACGACAACCAAGCCCGGAGTCGATAGCGAGTTGCTCTTGCCGTCGAACATCCGAGCGGCTTTCAGCACGTATGTCTTGCCTGTCTTCGGCGTCTGTGCAATGGCGGACAAAGCCGGCAACGCCAGCAAAACGACAAGCAGCCAGCCACACGATTTGCGCACGATGATCTCCTCTTCGGGATGCTCTCAAACTACTAACTGGCGGCCCGGAACGCACGACAATAACTTGCTCGCGGAAAAAGTCAAGGATGTATGGCGCGTTTTACAGGACGAAATGAGGTCGGGTATTCTCTTTGTGAATTGACATGTTTCTTGCCAGCTCTGGTAGAATGAACGCGGCGTTGCGGTCAAGAATTCCCACTTCAGCCCTCCGGTAAACGCCAAACGCTCGGTTCATGCCTCGCGATTATATCCGTCGGCGCCGCATCAGGCGCACAGTCACAAATGCAGTTGGAGTCAGTGTGCTCGGCGCGGCTATCGCCTGGATGATTACTCGGCAACCAGACACGCCTGCGTTTTTTATCAGGTCCACCGGACAGAACACTGTGCCTTCAGGCTTGAGCAAAGACTCGGGGGTCATCGGCGAAAGTTCCCGCAAATATCCACTTGCGGATGGTCCCTATGCGCTGGGCGAGATTGCTGATGCCTCCGTGCACGACACCGCTCGCCAAGCCGACATTCACGTTCGGGTTCTCTTTCCAAAAACTGGCGGCAAGTACCCGGTGATTGTGTTTTCTCCTGACGATCGCGACTCGCAAGAGTGCTGCGAGGCTCTGGTCCGCGATTGGGCATCGCATGGCTACGCAATCGTTCAGCTCACTCGTGTTGCAGTGCTTCATACGGGGAAGCAGGCCGATTCGATGCAAACGGTGCGATTCAATCGCGCCATCCGCCGCGGCACTGGCGGTTCGCAATCCGGGGCGCGGGCGCTCGACGTCACCTCAGTCATCGATTCGCTGCCGGCTTTGCAGACGCGCTTTCCCGAATTGCGCCGGAAGCTTGATGCCGCGCATATCGGTGTTGCCGGGCACGGCGCCGGTGCCGTGGCGGCCGAAGCACTTGCAGGCGCGCTGCTGGAGCTACCGGGCCAATCGCGTTCAAATCTGGCCGATCCCCGGGTGCGAGCCGTAGTCTGCATCTCCCCCCAGGGGCCAGGACAATCCGGATTGACGGAGCAGTCCTTCGAGCAACTCATACTGCCGTATTTAGGGGTGACTGGCGACCGCGACGCGGCCCCGGCGAAATTCGCAGCCGCGGCCTGGCACAAAGCGCCTTTCCAGCGTAGCCATCCAGGTGAGAAATATGAGCTGTTCATTCACGGCGGCGACGAAACTTCAATCGTAAGCGAGCGGCCTGTAACGCTGGGGGACTCCAGCGAAGATGCCAAGCCAACGGGCCCAACGGCCGCGCACATCCATGCCGCCACTGTGGCGTTCTGGGATGCATATCTGAGGCACGACGTAGCGGCCAAGCGCTATTTGCAGTCTGACGCTGTGCAAAAAACCAGCCATGACGCGCTCACGCTCGAGCGCCGCTAGCGCGAGTCCATGGCTTCGATTGAAATGGACGCAGAGTTTTCAGCGTTTCCCACACGCTTCCTCAGGGGAGTTCTTCCGTACTATTGACCCCCTTACTACCTGCCCGGAAACTGGTTGGGTATGGCCCGTTATTCCGGTTTTCTGGGGCGCAGGGTCGAGGTGCATTACCGCGCCGGTGACATCCTGCTGCCCGCGTCCGGTACATTTGTGGCCGATTCCGGACGTTCTATTTTTCTGGAGCAAAGCTTTTTACAGCACGGGCAACAAAAGCATTTTCGCTGGGAAATTCCGTATCAATATATTGTGCGTTTGGTAGAGAAGGCCGAGGAAGAAAATGGCGATGCGGGAAGCGTGAAAGCTTCGGCCTTGAGCAAGGAGGGTACGGATCGAGTGCCACGCGCCGCAGCCAGTGCTTCCGCCGGTGTCCCTGGACTACTTCCTCTTCCCAATCGTCCCAAGACCGCTTAGTCCTTACGACGCCTTCCCCACTCTTGCCACTAAAGATTTGCCCGGCAAATGCGTGCCGGGATTCTTAACGCGCCGCTGTACAATCAATTTGGTTCGCACTTTAGCGACACACCCGCCGCATAGGAGAGATCCGTGGATTCCGCCGCCAATTCCAAACCGAAAGTCGGCCTCATCGGCCTTGGCTTGATGGGCCAGCCGATCGGCATGAATCTGTTGAAAGCGCAGTATCCACTGACGGTCTGGAATCGCACAACTTCGCGGGCCAACGAACTAGTGGCGATGGGCGCAACGCTGGCGAAGTCGCCGAAAGAAGTTGCTGCGGCGTCCGATGTTCTGCTTACGATTGTCAGCGATCCACCTGCCCTGGAAGGCGTTCTCTGGGGAACGGACGGCAAAGACTCCGGCGCGCTGGCCGGACTGAAGCCAGGCAGTACATACATCGATTCCAGCACTGTGTCGCCTACACTGGCGCGAAAGATTGCTTCGGCCTGCGCCGAACGCAAGGTGCGCTTTCTGGATGCTCCGGTAACAGGCGGCGACTGGGGCGCGAAGAAGGGCGAGCTGATTTTCATGGTGGGCGGCGATGCCGAAACCTTGAAAGCGGTCGAGCCGATTCTCGGCGTTTTGGGCAAGCGCTGGTTTCATCTTGGACTGAATGGGGCGGGACAGACAATCAAGTTGGCGATGAACCTGATTTTGGCGCTGCAGGTCGACGCGCTTGCCGAAGCGCTCGCGCTGGTCACCGGCGCGGGGCTGAAAGGCGAGAGCCTTATCGAAGTAATGCAGTCGAGCATGGCGCGCTCGGGTGTGCTGGACGTAAAGGCGCCGAATCTATTGAAAGGTGAGTACAAGCCGAGCTTTCCACTGCGTCTTATGCACAAGGATCTGAGCTTGGCGCTCGATTTAGGGAACCAAGTCGGCGTGGCGTTGCCCGCAACCGCAGCAGCGCGTGAGATTTATAATTATGTTAAAGGCAATGCTAAAGAAGACCTTGATTATTCGGCGGTGATGAAGTTCTGGCGGCGCTAGCCTGCAACTTTTTCTTGCAGCGGCCTTGATTTCTGGCCGAGCAGGCCTACGGCTGCTTCGTAGAGTTTGGCGCGCGTTTGATAGCGTTCGTTGGCGCGGGTAACATAGCGTACAGCGAGTTCGATCCCGCCAATCACCGGCCGGATATTAATCGCCGGGGCTGCGGAGCGAGAACTCATGTCGCGCGACTTTGTGGCGCCCTGCCATTCGCGCTCCGCTTGCTGCGCCCCTTCGGCGGTGAACTCCAACACTTTCTTCTGAATAGCGTCCACGATGGGGTACGGATCCTGTCCCGTTGGCACAACAATCTGCAGCTCATCCCACAGCCACTGGCCTGAGGTTGAGAAGTTGAAGTAATGGCCCTCAATTGCGAAGCTGTTTGTGAATGTCACGCGTCGTCCGGTGGGATGGCTGGAATCGGTCCAGTTGCCCGTTTCCAGCAGGACGGTGTGAAACATTCCGAGCTCAACGACTTCTCCGGTAACCCCGTTAATTTCGACCCAGTCGCCCAGCCGAATTCCGTTTTTACCCATTAAGACGAACCAGCCCAAGAATCCAACGATGAAATCTTTTAGAGCGACAGTGAGGCCGGCGCCAGCCAAGCCGAGGAATGTACCGAGCTGACTCGGCGGCCCGAAAATGACCAGCAAGATCAAAATGACCGCGAGTACCTGGAGGGTAACTCTGGTCACCGTGCGCAATGTCTCCACTTGGCGGCGGTCCAGCGAGGTCTTGCCAAGCAGATGCTCGAGCCATCCATCAAAGAAAACGCCGACCAGCAGGATTCCGAGAATGATGGCGAC
>Ga0210384_10004955_pt1 | contig 14688 bp, 11 predicted proteins | sample IncBWH2MmetaG_FD_160574 | JGI IMG/M metagenome (GOLD analysis project Ga0210384, IMG submission 160574) | Forest soil microbial communities from Barre Woods Harvard Forest LTER site, Petersham, Massachusetts, United States - Inc-BW-H-2-M | ecosystem: Environmental > Terrestrial > Soil >...
CCGTGCGCTTCGCAGCGCCGCCCACTATGCGATTCGCATTCGCTCCGGACAATGCAGCGGCGGGCATGCCAGCCATGCAGTGCCGGCAAGGTTGCGCGTTGATACGTGCGCGCCCGCAGGCGGCACGCGGCGCGGTGCGGCGACCCCTCCGCGCCTGCATGGAGGGCAACCGACTTAGAAATTCCAGCGCTGCGCGTTGACGACGAGAAAATCGCGGAAGGCCTGCACGCGCGCGACGCTCTTGAGCTCTTCCGGATAGACGAAGTAGGCGTCGAGCGCGATCGGATCGGCGTCGGAGAACATCTGCACCAGGCCGCCGTCCTCTTCGACCAGATAGTCCGGCAGCATGGCGATGCCGAGGCCCCGCTGGCAGGCGCGCAGGATGCCGAGGATATTGTTGATCACGAGGTGCGGCGTGCGCGGCCCCTTGCCGTCGCGCCCCACCTCGACCAGCCAGCGCGAGCGCTGCAGATAGGTGGGTATGGTGCCGCCGAGCACCAGCAGGCGGTGATTGTCGAGATCCTCGAAGGTCCGCGGCGTGCCGAAGCGCTTGAGGTACTCCGGCGAGGCGTAGATGTGGAAGTGCACGGAGAAGAGCTTGCGCTGGATGAGGTCCGGCTGCGTCGGCTGGCGCAGGCGAATAGCGACGTCGGCCTCGCGCATGGCGAGGTCGAGCTCCTCCTCGGTGGTCAGCAAGGTGACGTGGATTTCCGGATAGAGATCGACGAATTCGCCGAGCCGCGGCGTGAGCCAGTGCACGCCGATGCCCGGCGTCGTGGTCACGCGCAGATCGCCGTTCGGCCGCTCGCGGCTGTCGGTGAGCTTGGCGCGTGCGGCTTCGAGCTTCATGAACACGTCGTGCGCGGTGCGGTAGAGCAGATCGCCCTGCTCGGTCAGGATCAGTCCGCGCGCGTGGCGGTGGAACAGCGAGACCGCAAGCTCGTGCTCGAGCGCGCTCACCTGGCGCGACACCGCCGACTGCGAAAGTCCGAGCTGCTCGCCGGCATGCGTGAAACTGCCCGCCTCGGCGGCGGCGTGAAAGACCTTGAGCTTGTCCCAATCCATCAGGTTGTGCTTTCTGCCTGTCCGCGGCGCGGAAGAGTTGAAAATCATTCCGCCGCCATGCGCGGCTCGGCCTCGCCGTGCGCCGCGAGAAATTTCTCCGCTTCGAGCGCCGCCATGCAGCCCAGCCCCGCGGCGGTGACCGCCTGCCGGTAGACGTCGTCGGCGACGTCGCCGGCGGCGAAAACGCCGGGCACCGATGTCGCGGTGGAATGCGGAGCGATCTTGACGTAGCCGGAGGGCTTCATCTCGATCTGGCCGGCGACGAGCTGCGAAGCCGGGGCGTGGCCGATGGCGATGAAGATGCCGTCGATCGGGCGCTCGCTGATGTCGCCGGTCTTGACGTTGCGCAGCACCGCCGCGCGGACCTTGGGCGGCTGCTCGTCGCCGAGCACGTCCTCGAGCACGGTGTCCCAGAGCACGGAGATCTTCGGATTGGCGAAGAGCCGCTCTTGCAGGATGCGTTCGGAGCGCAGGCGGTCGCGCCGGTGCACCAGCGTGACCTTGGTGGCGAAGTTGGTGAGAAACAGCGCCTCTTCGACCGCGGTATTGCCGCCGCCGATCACAAGCACCTCCTTGTCGCGATAGAAGAACCCGTCGCAGGTGGCGCAGGCGGAGACGCCGTAACCGCGGAATTTGCGTTCCGAAGGCAGGTCGAGCCAGCGCGCCTGGGCGCCGGTCGCGAGCACGAGCGCGTCGGCGAAGTAGACGTCGCCGGAATCGCATTCGAGCCGGAACGGCCGCCGCGCAAGCTGCACCTTGGTGACATGGTCGGCGACGAGGCGCGTGCCGACATGGGCAGCCTGTTTCGCCATCTGCTCCATCAGCCAGGGACCCTGGATGACGTCGGCAAAGCCCGGATAGTTCTCGACGTCGGTGGTGATGGTGAGCTGGCCGCCGGGTTCGATGCCCTGGATAAGGATGGGGTCAAGCATGGCGCGCGCCGCATAGATCGCCGCGGTGTACCCCGCCGGTCCCGATCCGATGATGACGAGCTTGGCATGGGTGGTATTGGTCACCGGCTCATCCATACTTTGCGGCGCCGGGTGGTTGCCGCGCAAATCGGCCCGCCCTAAAGCCCCCGAAGGCAATACGCACGCCCTTGCTGACTGCGGCCGCGAGCTGAGCCGGAAAACACCCCGATTCGGCCCGCCTGCGGCTGTTCGCAGGGCGAAAATAGGGATTCCCCGGAGCCATGCAAGATATGCAAAGCCCCATGGCGCCGAAATGAGAAATAGGCGTGGGTCAGGCCGGCGGAAAAATTACTTCCACTCGACCTTAACGATCTCGTAAGCCTTGGCGCCGCCCGGCGTGACCACCTCGACCTGAACGCCCTTCTTCTTGCCGACGAGGGCCCGCGCCAGCGGCGAGGTGATGGAAATCTTGCCCTTCTTGGCGTCCGCCTCGGGCTCGCCGACGAGCTGCCACACCGCCTTCTTGTCGGTGTCCTCGTCGATCAGCGTGACGGTCGCGCCGAACGTGATGGTATCCCCGGAAAGCTTCGATACATCAATCACTTCCGCGCGCGCGAGCTTGTCCTCCAGCTCGGCGATCCGCCCCTCGTTGAGCGACTGGGATTCCTTCGCCGCGTGGTATTCGGCATTCTCCGAGAGATCGCCGTGGGTACGCGCGTCGGTGATCTGCTGGATGATGCGCGGGCGCTCGACCTGCTGGCAATGCTTGAGTTCGGCCTCAAGCGCCGAGTAGCCCTCCGCCGTCATAGGAATCTTTTCCATCGGTCCTCCAATCCCGGTAGAGGCAAAATTCAGGTCGCGGGCCGGAGCGTCGCCCGGCCACGCGACCACAACCTGTCCCTACACGTGCCGCCGCTGTGGCCGCTCCGACGCGGGATCGGAGGCGGCCGCAAAATAGGACTGCAACGCACAGACCTCGAGGTCCCCCCCGAGATAGGCTTTGATACCCTGCGCTGCGGCGACGGCCCCTGAAAGAGTGGTGTAGTACGGCACTTTATGCAAGAGGGCCGCCCGCCGCAGCGAACGGCTGTCGGCGAGGGCCGTCGCCCCTTCCGTGGTGTTGAAGACGAGGTGGACCTCGCCGTTCTTGATGGCATCGACGATGTGCGGGCGCCCCTCCGCCACCTTGTTGACCTTGATCGCGGCAACGCCCTCCCCAGCGAGATAGCGCTGGGTCCCCGACGTCGCCAGCACCTTGAAGCCGAGCCCCGCGAGCAGGCGTACCGTCTCCAGGATGCGCGGCTTGTCGGCATCCTTGACCGACACGAAGACCGTGCCGCTCTTCGGCAGCCGCGCGCCGCCGCCGAGCTGGCTCTTGGCGAACGCGACATTGTAGTCGCGGTCGATGCCCATGACCTCGCCGGTCGATTTCATCTCCGGGCCAAGTACGGTATCGACCTTGTCGCCGAAGCGCGCGAACGGGAACACCGCCTCCTTGACGCCGACATGCGTGGCGGTCGCGAGCTCGAAGCGCTGCGGCTTCAGCGCAAAACTCTTGAGCGATTCACCGGCCATGATGCGCGCCGCGATCTTTGCCGCCGGCACGCCCGTCACCTTGGCGACGAACGGCACGGTGCGCGAGGCGCGCGGATTGACTTCCAGCACGTAGATGGCGCCGTCCTTGATGGCGTACTGCACGTTCATCAGTCCGCCGACCTTGAGCGCCAAGGCGAGCGCGCGGGTCTGCCGGTCGAGCTCGGCGATCGCCGCTGCCGAGAGATCGTGCGGCGGCAGCGAGCAGGCGGAATCGCCGGAATGGATGCCCGCCTCCTCGATGTGCTCCATGATCCCGGCGATGTAGGTGTCGCGGCCGTCGGCCAGGCAATCGACATCGACCTCGACGGCGTCGGTGAGATAGCGGTCGATGAGCAGCGGCCGCTTGTCCGAGACCGCGAACTCCGAAGGCCGGTCGAGATCAGCGGCGAGGCGGGCGACGTAGCGGTCGAGCTGGACCGCGTCGTGCACGATCTCCATGGCGCGGCCGCCGAGCACATAGGAGGGGCGGATGACGATCGGAAAGCCGATCTCGTGGGCGATGGCGCGCGCCCGTTCCGGGCTCGTCGCAATGCCGCTCTTCGGCTGGCGGAGCCCGAGCTTGTCGAGCAGCCGCTTGAAGCGGTCGCGGTCCTCGGCGAGATCGATGGCGTCAGGCGAGGTGCCGAGGATCGGCACCTTCGCCTCGGCGAGCGGCTCGGCAAGCTTGAGCGGGGTCTGGCCGCCGAACTGCACGATGACGCCGTGCAGTTCGCCGCTTCTGCGCTCGGTATCGATGATCTCCATCACGTCCTCGGCGGTCAGCGGCTCGAAGTACAGCCGGTTCGACGTGTCGTAGTCGGTCGACACCGTCTCCGGATTGCAGTTGACCATGATGGTCTCGAAGCCGACCTCCTTGAGCGCGAAAGCGGCGTGGCAGCAGCAATAGTCGAACTCGATTCCCTGGCCGATCCGGTTCGGGCCGCCGCCGAGAATGACGACCTTCTTTCTGTCGCTCGGCGCCGCCTCGTCGGCCGCGCGACCAACAAACGGCGCCTCGTAGGTCGAATACATGTAGGCGGTGGGCGAGGCGAATTCGCCGGCGCAGGTGTCGATGCGCTTGAACACCGGCCGCACGCCGAGTTGACGGCGGCGCGCCGAAACCTCCTCGGCGCCGAGGCCCACGAGCCGCGCCAGCCGCGCGTCGGAAAAACCCATGGCCTTGAGCCGGCGCAGCACCGGCGCCGCCGCCGGCAGGCCCTTTTCGCGGATCTCCGCTTCCGTTTCCACGATGCCGCGCACTTGTGCCAGGAACCACGAATCGATGCGGCAGGCGGTGTGGATGTCGTCATCGCTCATGCCGAGCCGCATCGCCTGCGCGACCTTGAGGATGCCGTCGGGCGAAGGCGTGCCCAGCGCGGCGCGGATGGCGTTCTTGTCGTCGCCCTGGCCGAGCCCGGGGATCGCCACCTCGTCGAGCCCGGTGAGCCCGGTCTCGAGCGAGCGCAGCGCCTTCTGCAGGCTTTCCTGGAAGGTGCGGCCGATCGCCATCGCCTCGCCGACCGACTTCATCGACGTGGTGAGCACCGGCTCGGCGCCGGGAAATTTCTCGAAGGCGAAGCGCGGGATCTTGGTGACGATATAGTCGATCGTCGGCTCGAACGAAGCCGGCGTGGCGCCGCCGGTAATGTCGTTGGCGATCTCGTCGAGCGTGTAGCCGACGGCGAGCTTGGCCGCGACCTTGGCGATGGGAAAGCCGGTCGCCTTCGAGGCGAGCGCCGAGGAGCGCGAGACCCGCGGATTCATTTCGATGACGACGAGGCGGCCGTCCGCCGGATTGACCGCGAACTGCACGTTGGAGCCGCCGGTCTCGACGCCGATCTCGCGCAGCACCGCGATCGAGGCGTCGCGCATGCGCTGGTATTCCTTGTCGGTGAGCGTGAGCGCCGGCGCCACCGTGATCGAGTCGCCGGTGTGCACACCCATCGGATCGAGGTTCTCGATCGAGCAGACGATGATGCAATTGTCGTTCTTGTCGCGCACCACCTCCATCTCGAACTCTTTCCAGCCGAGCACCGATTCCTCGATCAGCACCTCCGAGGTCGGCGAGGCGTCGATGCCGCGCTCGGCGATCTCGATGAACTCCGCCTTGTTGTAGGCGATGCCGCCGCCGGTGCCGCCGAGCGTAAACGAGGGCCGGATGATGGCGGGAAGCCCGATATCCTCGAGCGCTTCGAGCGCAGCAATGAGGGTCTTGACCTGGTGCGAGCGCGGCGTCTCGAGCCCGATCCTGGTCATTGCCTCGCGGAACCGCTCACGATCCTCGGCCTTGTCGATGGCGTCGGCGGTCGCGCCGATCATGGTGACGCCGCATCTTTCCAGAACGCCCATGCGCCGCAGCGACAGCGCGGTGTTAAGCGCGGTCTGCCCGCCCATGGTCGGCAAGAGCGCGTCCGGACGCTCCTTCTCGATGATCTTGGCCACGATCTCCGGCGTGATCGGCTCGATGTAGGTCGCGTCGGCCAGATCCGGATCGGTCATGATGGTCGCCGGATTGGAATTGACGAGAACGACCCGATAGCCCTCGTCCTTGAGCGCCTTGCAGGCCTGCGTGCCGGAATAGTCGAACTCGCAGGCCTGGCCGATGACGATCGGCCCCGCACCGATGATCAGGATCGAGGAGATGTCAGTCCGCCTGGGCATTTGATCAGGGATATCCTGTAGTTTCGCAGCCGGAACGCTGACTTTGAGCCGCGCACGGCCGAAAACCCTCTCCCCGGCGGGGAGAGGGAGACGATTGGGCACAAAAAAAGGGCGCGCCTCTTGCGCGTCCTTGGGCCCGGGTGGCCGGCGCCGGGGCTCGGCCCCGCGCGAGCGGTGTTTAGACCAGAACCGGCAGCCAGGGAAGGGGTCTGCTCACGATTGCCGCGACAGCATGCGGTCGTCGGCCGAGCCGGCTCGGCCGGACGCGAACAAGGCTGGCGGCAACCATATGACCGCGCTCTCGTTATCTCGTGGTGCATCGAGGACCGATCCGATGACGGCGCGACAGTCGGAACTGCGGCGCGACAGCGCCACGAGCACGGCCGGGGCCGGGTGGAGCGAGAGAAAACCGCCGTTCGGCGAGCCGCGTAGCGCCGAGGAGCCGCACGAACTCGAACGGCTGCGCACGAAAGAGCATGAGCGCGGGCGCCATGCCGCCCACCCGCTGCAGATTCCCTGGCTCGGCTGGAAGGACATCCTCTGGCGCACCTACCGGGAAATGCAGACGGACCGGCTGTTCTCGATCGCCGCCGGCGTCGCCTTCTACGTCCTGCTTGCGATCTTTCCCGCGATCACCGCCCTGGTCTCGGCCTATGGCTTGTTCTTCAACGCCACGACAATCACCGACAATTTCTCCCTGCTGGACGACATCCTCCCCGGCAACGTGCTCGACCTCATGCGCGAGCAGGCTGGCCGCATCGCCGCGAACGGCGGCGGCGCGCTCGGCATCGGCGTCATCGTCGGTATCCTGGTGGCGCTGTGGAGCACCATGAGCGGCGTGAAGGCCGTGATCGACGCGCTCAACGTCACCTATGAGGAGCAGGAGAGCCGCAGCCTCATCAAGCTCAACCTGGTGGCGCTCGCCCTCACGCTGGCCGGCTTCGCCGCGTTCCTGCTCGTCGTCGGCGCCGTCGTCGTGCTGCCTTTGGTCCTGTCATTCGTCGGGCTGGGCGGGGTGACGGCGACGCTCGCCTGGATGGTGCGCTGGCCGGCGCTGTTCGTGCTGCTCCTGGTCGGGCTGTCGGTCCTCTACCGCTACGCCCCGGATCGCAAGCGCGCGCGCTGGCAATGGGTAAGTGTCGGCAGCGTCTTCGCCACGGTGGCATGGATCGCCGCCTCGTTCGTGTTCTCCTGGTTCCTCGCCCACTTCGCCAACTACAACGCCACCTACGGCTCGCTCGGCGCCGCGGTCGGCCTGATGATGTGGCTATGGATTTCCGCGACCGTGGTGCTGCTCGGCGCCGAGCTCAACGCCGAGATCGAGCACCAGACGGCGCGCGATTCGACGGTCGGCGGGGAGAGGCCGCTCGGCGCGCGCGGCGCCGTGATGGCCGATACCGTCGGGGCGAAGCAAACCTGATGTTCGCGAACGGCGGACCGTGGCACGCCTATCCTTGTGGTGTCCGCTGCTGGCAAATTCGGACATTCCGATTGAGCCACATCGGTAGCGAATGACCCATCTCGACAAAATCCGCCGCCTTCGAGCTGTCTCAAGATCGGTGCCGTTGTGCTACTCTGGCAGGCTGTTCTGGCGGTGGGGGGGTAGCAATGAAGCGGCGCTCCAACGCAAGGGAGGTCGTCCAGCTAAGGGAGGAGTTACGCGAGGCGCGGGAGCATCAGACCGCTGCATCGAATGTGCTTCACGGCACACACACGGAGCTATACGAGGGGGAGTCGGATATGCACGCGTATCTCGCATGTCACTCTAGCAGCAGCCATAGACTTCCACGCACTCTCCAGATGGTCTTTGTAATTGCGCTACTAAGTTGCTTGATTGTGAGTGGTCCCAATGCCGCCGTCAGCATTGCCGGTGCTGCCACCGCCGCGCCGAGGGCTGCGGCGAAGGATGCTCGCAAGACGGTGAGCCTCCCCCATGTTTACTTGATGCGTGGCTTGATGAACGTTTTTTCGCTCGGCATGGATCAGTTGGCGGTAATAATCGCCCGGCATGGCATCGAAGCGAGCGTTCACAATCACGCCGAAGCGGACGCAGTCGTAAGCGAAATTGCCGCGCGCTATAGTGCGGGCGACCGCGGACCGATTATCCTCATTGGGCATTCGCTCGGCGCCGATGCAGTAATGATTATGGCGCAATCCTTGGACCGGGTAGGAATACCGGTTGCGCTTGTCGTTCCATTCGATGGCACCGACTCGTACGCAGCACCGAAGAACGTCGCGTGCGTTCTCAACATAACGCAGCGCACTTTCAACTATATGCGCAGCGGCGCCGGCTTTCATGGCGAACTCACGAATGTCAATGTCAGCGGTGAGCCCGGCATCGATCATTTTACGATCGACAAGTCGCCGCAGCTCCAGGGTTTGGTGCTGAAGTCCGTATTGCAAGCGGCGAGCGCACAATCATGTCGGCCAGGTGTCGATGCGCCAGTACCTCATGCAGCCGCGCCGCTGCGGCGCCGCGGATTTGAGGGCTTGGCGTATTGATCTCAAGCGTCAAGCTCCCGTTTGAGTTCTCTTCGTTTCAGACCTGGTGCTGAGTCCCTCAAGCGTCATCAGCTTTGCCGCACCAACAGCCATTTTTTGAGTCATCCAGGAGCCAACCTCGAGGAGTTGGCGGCATAGGGTCCGCGACTTCCGTTCCTGGCCCTTCGCGACGTTTTTGCTACCTCGCTCTCTTCCGCTTCCGAATAAAGCGGACATTGCCCTGCAAAGCGCACTCATCTGTTACGCCACCCGCTCCTCTCCCCTTTCTTCCTTGGTAGCAGCCGCAGCCGACGCGCGACGATTAGTTCGCAGCGGCAATCGCGCTCAGGTCGGCAAGCTCGAATTTGTAGTTCACGCCGAGCTTGAAGAGATTGACGGACTGCTTGACGCCGATGGTGTGGGTATTGATCACGGCGACGCTTGGAAACGGCACGGTCGCCGAAGGAACGCCGACATGGTCGTACTCGGCGAGCGCGGTCCAGTGATTGGTGAGCGCGTATTCGATGCCGCCACCGGCCGTCCATCCCCATCGGTCGAGGGTTGTGCCACCGGTGCCGAGCGTGAGTGCACCGGTGTTGCCGGACAGGCTGTAGCTTGTATCGGTCCAGGCGCCGCCGCCTTTCGCATAGGCGAGCGAACGGTCCCACGCAAAGCCGACGCGGCCGGTAATGGCGCCGAGCGCGCTGATGGCATGCTGGCAGTTACTCCCGCCGAGGCCGGAGAAGCAGGTGTTCTCCCCGCGCATGTTCGCAGCGTCGGCGTCGGCTTCGACGCCGACGACTACGCGCCCCGTTTGCCAATCGGCACCGATCTGACCGCCGCCGAGCGGCCCGGTGGCATGGGTGGTGTCGCCGAAGCCGGCAACATTGATAAATCCTCCCGGCCCAACGGTCGATGCGAACGGATCGTACCATTGGGCATCGCTCCAGCCGCCGCCCAGATGTGCGCCGAAATAGAAGCCGGTCCAGTTCATCGGTGCTGAAGCCACGATGGCTGCTTTGGCGAGGATCGGATGCCCGTTTGCGGGCGGCGGCGGTTCGCCCCAGCGATAGCTCGACTGCGCGAACACGCCGTAGCGTTCGGTGGTGAAGCGCCCCGTCTCGGGAATGGGCGCCGGCGCAGTCAGGAAATCAAAGATCACGCTGCCGGTGCTGGTGTTCCAGGCCCAGTAGCGTGGCGACGCCGACGCTCCAGGCCGGAGTGAGGTAGTAGTCCAAGCTCGCTTCTAACATCACCCCGTTGCCATGCGCGCTTTTCGAGAAGAAGCAATTGGCGCAAAAGGTGATCGTCTGTCCCTGAAAAACTCACCCACGGGACGTAGGCCGCGTCGGCCGTCAGTCTCAGCCGTTCGGTCAGCATGACTTCGCTCGACAAGCCGACGCGCAGCGAATTGAAAGAGTCGCGCTCGGTCAGGCCCAGAAGCGCCGCGGGAAAGGCGGTCGAGCAGGGCGTGCTGCCGGCAACTTGCGTGCATCCAAAAGTGTCGATTGCTTGGGTGTAGTAGTTGTAACCGACGAACGGCCCCACTTTGGCGCCTGCTGAGCGCCAAACATTGTAGCCTACGTCGATCGTCGCGTAGCCGAGATGCCCTAAAGCGCTCGAGAGCGTGTTCGAGTACGTCGGCCCGGCAGGGAAATCTTCGTCGTTGAGATGCCCGTTGTTGATTTTGCCGGCCCCCAGGTATCCTTTCACGAAAAATCCGCTGCGGTGGTTCAAGCGGGCAAACACTTCGCCCGATACTGCATCGAGGCCGCCGAAGATGAGCCGAGAGGCGAGCACGTTTGGCGGCGGTATCACATTGCTAGCAGGGGGCGGCGGGGGCGCCGGGCGCCGCGGCAGCGGCATATCACTAAGGGAAGGCACGTCGAGCAGCGGCTGCGGCGCGCCGACGCTTCCCGAACTGAGCCAAAGGCGCGCCCCGGTCTCTACTTCCCAGTCGGCAAACAGCGGCGGCCAAGCTTTCAAGCTCGGCGCCGCGAAGGACATGAAAAGATCATGGCTCGACGGCGCATCGGCGCCGCCGAACCGGTAGTTCAAGCCGGCGCGCAGGATATCGGCGCGGAGGCCCGCGGAATGCGTGAACGTCTGGTGCGGATGGAACGGCGCGAGATTGTTCGCCGTGACCGATCCTGCGGTGTTGGCGAAATCGACGAAGAGGTACTCGGCCTTGACACTGAGCCGATCCGTCAACGGCGCCTCGACGCCTCCGCCGACTGCATAGCCTGCTTTGAGCGCGTCGACGCTGCCCGACTCGAACACGCGGTTGCTGTCGACGAAGGAAAAGTTGGAATGCAGCTGCGTGACCGCGAGGCCGCCGGTGGCATAGAGCAGCCAATTGTTGGGCATCACCCTGCCGAGGCGCGGCCGCGCGGTGAAGAGCCAGTCGATGCTTCCGTAGGATGTGACCGTGTACTTGGGCGAATGGGTCGGATAGCGGATCGCGCCGCTGCTCACGCTTCCATCGAGATCAACCGCCTCCAGACCAGCTTCAAGCCCGAGCAGCAGATTGCCGACCCGCCAGTTGAACCCGCCCTCCAAGCCGGCAACGAAGCCCGTCGAATTGATGGTCTGCATGCCGGCGGCAATAACGGCTGGCGCCCCCAACGAACCGAAATAGCCGCCCCTGACGGTCGAGGTGCGCGGCGTATACTGCCCCCACGCGGCACCCGCGGTCGCGCCGACGTAGAAGCCGCTCCAGTCGTAAGCTGGCGAAATCGTATCGGGCCCGCGCGCATCGGGCGCCTGCGCCAGTCCGGCATCGCACCAGACCAGAACGGCGACGCTCGCCCACAAAAGCTTCTTCACGCACCGCCCCAGCCCGGAGCGCAACCCCCGCTTGAGCCTCGCCGACTATTCTCGTGATGTCAATGGCGGATCGTCCGCAACGAGCCTCAGCGCGGGCGCGCGTAATAGCCGGTGCGCCCCTGGTTGTGGCGTATCTTCTTGCAGGCGCGTTGCGCGGTGAACTCGGCGGCGCGAGCTTCTCCGCCGTCGTCACTTTAATGTAGCGCGACAGCCCAAGCTGCGAGCCGTAGCCGGGATCGCGTCGAAGTCGGCAAGCTCGAATTAACGCACAGCCAGCCAGGCTCATGCGATCAGGTTGCCCACGATTTTGCTTCTCTGGCGAGTGCTAGCGTTTGCTGTCGGGCTCTTGGCTGTGCTGTTTTTTGATCCATTCCCGCGCCTGCCGATCCATGTCAGCAATCTGGGCGAGCCACGCCTTGAAGGCTGGCTGTGCAGCATCGGAGGCAAAGGAGCGTCCCTCTTCCTTCGCATACCAAGCGCCATCCTGCTGATAGAGATAGCGTTTGATAATGCCCGGATGTGCGGGATGGTTTGGTTTTGTGAGATACCAAAATGTGTACTGCCGCTCGCAAGTGAACAGGACAAAATCTGGAAACTGTGACGGCTTGCAATCGGGATCGTGCGCGACCGCATCCCAAAGTTCTTGAAATGACGTGGGCTCACCCGCGCTGACAGGTGCGGCCATAAACAGCAGAAACCAGAACAGGAATGCCCAGCGCATATTCACTGCACTTCCCGCTTTGCCGGTGCGCGTAACATCCAGAGCTTAGGCCGGGAATAGTAGCAACTAGGGCGGCTTGACGAAGCGTAGTCCGCCCGGTCTAACGTCTCGCCGGCTGGGCGGGCTCAGCGCGGACGCGCGTAGTAGGCGGTGCGCGCCTGGGTGTGGCCGATGTTCTTGTCCGCGCGTTGTGCGTTGAACCCAGCGGCGGCAAGCTTGTCCAGCATCGCCGCTTCGCTGTAGCGCGTGAGCCCAAGCCGCGAACGCAGCCGCCAATAGTCGGAGAGGAGCGTGCGCGCGAGGCCGGCGACCGCGGCGATGAAGAAGCCGTTGGCGGCGGCGAAGCGCAGCAGCGCGGCGGCGTCGGTTGCCGCGCTGACATTCGGCGAGAGGACATCGCTCACCACCAGGAGCCCGTCGGATTTCAGCAACCGGTGAAACAGCGCGAACAGCGCCGCCGTTTCCTCGGGCTTGAGGTATTGCGCGACGGAATGCAGCACGACGAGATCGAGCGAATGGTCCGGCAGGCGCTCGACCTCCTCCGGCGCCACGGCGCGGATCTTCGGATCGTTCGCAAAGCGCGCGGCGAGGCCGGCGCGCACGCGCGGCGCGGCTTCGCACAGCAAGAGCTCGCCGGCAGCCGCCGCCACGGCGTCGGCATGAAGCGCCTCGCCGCAGCCGTAGTCGAGCACGCGCGCGTGCGGCCGCGGCACCAGCGCCACCATCGCCTTCGCGATCAGCCGGTAGTGCACGTCCTTGTGGCGCGCACTGACGTAGATCGAATGGGAGCCGTTCCAGAAGGCGAGCCACGCCGACGTCATGGGCGGTACAAGGTCATGCGCGGTACAAGGTCATGCGCGGTACAAGGTCATGCGCGGTACAAGGTCATGCGCGGTACAAGATCATGGGCGCCCAAAGTCATGGGCGCCACAGCGCGACCAGCGGCCCTTTTGGCCCGAACACCGGATCGGTCGGGGGCAGCGGCACTTTCGGGATCGAGACGAGCGCCCGCGCGTGCTCGGCCTTGCTGCCGCGGCAGAGGTCGTATCTGCCGCTCGGCGGATAGGCGCCGATGACCACGAGGTCCGGGCTCTGCGACAAGCATTGATGGCCGGTGCCGGCCGGCAGGATGGCCACGTCGCCGGGCGCAATCTCGATCTCACGGCCGTTGTCGCCGCCGAAGCGCACCTTGGCGCGCCCGCGCGCCACGCCGAGCGCCTCGTGGATCATCGAGTGATAGTGCACGTACGGATAGATGCCGTTCCGCCACATGTCGCCCCAGCCGTTCGCCGCGAATGTCTTCTCGATCAGCCGCTCGGGATCGGGCGTGCCGGCAAGGTCGATGCCGTTGCGGTAGAGAACGAGCGCCAGGGTGGGATTGTTCGGAATCGTCCCGTCGTCGGCGAAATTCACAGTGACGGGCGCGGGGTGTTTGATCGCGGTCGGCATGAGGATGTTCGTGTGCCCGAAACGGCGGGCTCGTCGTTCTAGCCGAAATGGCGTTGAAATTGTCTAAGCGCTACGGCCGCACCCGCCTACCCGCGCCGAAACTCGCGCATGAGGCCGACAAAGCGGCGGAACAGCCCGTGGCTGTCGCGCGGGCCGGGCGAGGCCTCGGGGTGGTACTGGACCGAAAAGACCGGGCGGTCCTTGAGCGCGATGCCGCAATTGGAGCCGTCGAACAACGACACGTGGGTTTCCACGACGTTGTCCGGCAGTGTCGCGCGGTCGACGGCAAAACCGTGGTTCATCGAGGTGATCTCGACCTTGCCGGTGGTCAGATCCTTGACCGGATGGTTGGCGCCGTGGTGGCCCTGGTGCATCTTCATCGTCTTCGCGCCGACGGCGAGCGCGAGCATCTGGTGGCCGAGGCAGATCCCGAAGGTCGGCACCGCGCCGATCAGCTCGCGGATCACCGGCACGGCGTATTCGCCGGTGGCGGCGGGGTCGCCCGGCCCGTTGGAGAGGAAGATGCCGTCGGGCTTGAGCGCGAGAATGTCGGCAGCGTCGGTGCGCGCCGGAACGACCGTCACCGTGCAGCCATTGCCGGCGAGCTGGCGCAGAATGTTGCGCTTGATGCCGTAGTCGATGGCGACGACGTGGAATTCCGGCCGGCCCAGCTCGCCGTAGGCTCCGTTGTCCCACTGCCACGGCGTCTCGTTCCAGGTGAAGCGCTGCGCCGTCGTCACGGTCGGCACGAGGTCCATGCCGACGAGGCCCGGCCATTGCCGCGCCTCGGCCTTGAGGACGTCGAGATCGAAACGGCCGGAAGGCTCGTGCGCGATCACCGCATTCGGCATGCCCTTCTCGCGGATGAGCGCCGTGAGCGCGCGGGTGTCGATGCCGGCGAGCCCGATGACGCCGCGACTCTTGAGCCACTGATCGAGGTGGCGCGTGGCGCGGTAGTTCGACGTCGCAGTGATCGCCATGTGCAGCACGACGCCGCGC
>Ga0210384_10004956_pt1 | contig 14687 bp, 13 predicted proteins | sample IncBWH2MmetaG_FD_160574 | JGI IMG/M metagenome (GOLD analysis project Ga0210384, IMG submission 160574) | Forest soil microbial communities from Barre Woods Harvard Forest LTER site, Petersham, Massachusetts, United States - Inc-BW-H-2-M | ecosystem: Environmental > Terrestrial > Soil >...
GCGAGTGCGCCGGTGACGCACCAGCGCGCCGCATTACTCGGGCACGTAAATGGCCAGGCCCTTGGCGGCCTTGCTATAGACTCCGAATGAGCCACCGAGATTAGCGCCGATCGCGGTGTTGCCGTTGAAGGTGGAGTTTCCAACTCCGGTACCGATCGACCCGGACTGTTGATCCTCGACTCCCTGCAGCAGGATGCCGTTCGCGCCCAGCCGCGCCGCCTCCTGCTTGAGTCGCGCGATCGCCTTGTCCATGTTCTGCTGACCGGTAATCGTCAGCGAACCGCGGCTGGTCGCGTCGATGGTCGCAATCTGCTCGAACTTCGCGGGCGGCTGCAGGTAGACCTTGACGAGCTCGGGCGCGATCGGCGCCCGCGGCGTGCCCACCAGCACGTGAGATGACGTCGCACAGCCCACCAGCAGCACGCTCAGGGCGGAGGCAGTTCTTAGCCGGGGAATGCGCGCCATGACGGCCGGCGACGCTAGGCGGTCCCGGGCTGACAGAAGAACAGGTGCGCCGGCAACACGTTGAGCGGCTCGAACCTGCGCCCGACGTAGCCGAAGATGCGCTTCAGGTCTTCGAACACCCGCGTCGAGAACTGGTATACGAGGAAGGCGCCGCGCGGCTTCAACACGTCGCAGGTCTTGCGCAGAATGCGCTCGCGCACCTCGGCCGGAATGGTGCTGAAGGGGATGCCGGAAATAATGTAGTCGGCGCTGGTGCGGCCGAAGCGGCGCAGGATCTCATCCACCGACTCCGCCGAGCCTTCCACCACCCGCAGGCGTGCGTCAGGTATCGCCCTGCCCAGGTAGCTGACAAAGTCCGGATTCATCTCGATGGCGATCAGGATAGCGTCCGGGTGCATGCGGCGCAGGACCTCCGCCGTGATGCCGCCCACGCCGGGGCCGTACTCCACGATGACACGCGCCTGGGTCCAGTTGACCGGCGCGAGCAGCTGCCGGATCAGAAAACGCGAACTTGGGACAATCGAACCCAGCATGCGTGGGTGCCGGAAGAAATTCCGGGCGAACAGCAGAGCGTTACCCTCGGGGCGCGGGGGTGTGTCTTGAGCAGTGTGCACAGCCCCACTTTATAGCAACCGAGCAGGGGCTGACCACTCTGCTCCGCAACACGTGCATTAACCGCCGCTTAGCCGCCCGCGCGCCGCGCCTCGAACCTGAAGCCGGCACAGCTCGCCGACCCGGCATCGCCGGCGTGCAAGGTCCCGCAGCACGACGCCGCGGAAGGTGGCTTGCGGGTTTCATGCGTAGTGTTACCGCGATGAGGCGACTACAATCCTGCCCAACTCGTACGCGTTCCCGCAACCCTTGCGGCAGCTCACTTTTGAGAGGCTTCCCTCATGACCCCACGGTCACGTTTGCACGTTCCCTCGCCGCCCGCACGGCCCGGACAGGAGCCTGATTTCAGCTACGTCCAGATCTCCCCGGCGGGCGCGGTGGCGCGCCCGGACGTGATGGCCGCGGTACGTGACATCGAGGGTCTGTCGGTGCAGATGGTGAGGGTGCTGGCGGAAGACCACCGCGCGGTCGGACCCTGGAATCCACACCTGGAACCGGCCGAGCTGCAGGTCGGCCTGCGGCACATGCTGCTGACGCGCCTGTTTGACGACCGCATGCAGAAAATCCAGCGCCAGGGCCGCATCTCGTTCTATATCAAGTCAACCGGCGAGGAGGCGACGGCGGTGGCGCAGTGCATGGCGCTGCAGCCCGGCGACATGTTGTTTCCCTCGTACCGCCAGCAGGGTTTGCACGTGGTCCGCGGCCGCAATCTGGTCGATCTCATGTGTCAGTGCCTGTCGAACACGCGTGACTTCTGCAAGGGCCGACAGATGCCCATCATGTATCACTGGGGCAAGGGCAACATATTCTCGATCTCCGGCAACCTCGCCACCCAGTTTCCGCAGGCGGTGGGCTGGGCGATGGCGGCCGCCATCAAGGGCGAGGATCGGATCGCCGCCAGCTGGATCGGCGAGGGCTCGAGCGCGGAAGCCGACTTCCATTACGCCATGACTTTCGCCGCGGTGTACCAGGCGCCCGTGATCCTCAACCTCGTCAACAACCAGTGGGCGATCTCGACCTTCCAGGGCTTCGCCGGCGGCGAGCACCGTACCTTCGCGCAGCGCGGCCCCGGCTATGGAATTCCGGGCATCCGCGTCGATGGCAACGACTTTCTGGCGGTGTACGCGGTCACGCAGTGGGCGGCGCAGCGCGCGCGTCAAAGTGGCGGCGCCACGCTCATCGAGCACGTGACCTACCGTGCCGCCGCGCACTCCACCAGCGACGACCCTTCACGCTATCGGCCCAAGGAGGAGTGGCGCGCGTGGCCGCTGGGGGATCCGGTGCTGCGCCTCAAGGCGCATCTCATCGCGCTCGGGGATTGGTCCGAGGAGCGCCACAGCCAGCTCGAGAAGGAGCTCGACGCGCACGTCACCGCCTGCTGGAAAGAGGCGGAGACCTACGGCACCCTCACCGGCGGGCCGGCCCTCGACCCGCTCACCATGTTCGAGGATGTGTTCAAGGAAATGCCGCCGAACCTGCGGCAGCAGCGCGAGGAGCTGCGCCAGCTCCTGAAAACGCGCGCCGTGGCGAAGCCCGCCGTGCAGCCCCATGCGCAGGAGGGCTGAAAAGGTGGCGCGCATGAATATGGTCCAGGCGCTCAACTCCGCGATGGACGTAATGCTGGGGCGTGACCCGCGCGTGGTGATTCTCGGCGAGGACGTGGGCTATTTCGGCGGCGTGTTTCGCTGCACGGAAGGGCTGCAAAGAAAATACGGCGAGCACCGTGTGCTCGACACCCCGATTGCCGAAGGCGGCATTATCGCCGCCGCGATCGGCATGGGCGTGAACGGCCTGAAGCCGGTGGCGGAAATCCAGTTCGCCGACTACATCTATCCGGGCTTCGACCAGGTCGTGAGCGAGCTGGCGCGGCTGCGCTATCGTTCGGCGGGCGAGTTTGCAGCCCCGGTCACGATTCGCACGCCGTGCGGCGGCGGCATCCGCGGTGGCCAGACCCATTCGCAGAGCCCGGAAGGGATCTTCACCCACGTCTGCGGCGTGAAAGTGGTCATGCCCTCCAACCCGTACGACGCCAAGGGCCTGCTGATCAGCTCGATCGAGGACGATGATCCGGTCGTGTTCTTCGAGCCCAAGCGCATCTACAACGGACCCTTTGACGGCGACCCACACAAGCCGGCGGTGCCGTGGAGCGCACATCCGCGTGGCGAGGTTCCCGAAGGTCACTACACCGTGCCGATTGGACGCGCCCAGGTGGTGCGTGAGGGCCAGGACGTGACGGTGCTCGCTTACGGCACCATGGTGCATGTCGCGGAGGCCGCCGTGCGCGTCGCCGGGGTGGATGCGGAGATCATCGACGTGCGCACCATGGCGCCGCTCGACGTGGATGCGCTGTGCACGTCGGTGTGCAAGACCGGCCGTTGTGTGGTGGTGCACGAGGCCACGCGCTTCGGGGGCTACGGGGCTGAGCTCGTCGCTACCGTGCAGGAACATTGCTTCTGGAGTCTCGAGGCGCCGGTGCAGCGCGTCACCGGCTGGGACACGCCCTATCCGCATGCGTTCGAGTGGGAGTACTTTCCGGGCCAGGCGCGCATCGCCGCGGCCCTCAAAGAAGTCATGGAGCCAGCATGAGCCAGTACGTCTTCAAGCTGCCGGATCTGGGCGAGGGCACGGTCGAGGCGGAGATCGTCAGCTGGAAAGTCAAACCCGGCGACACCGTCGCCGAGGATGACATCGTCGTCGAGGTCATGACCGAAAAGGCCGCGGTGGAAGTGCCCGCGCCGGTGAGTGGGCGCGTCGTGTCGACCACTGGCACACCCGGGGACATGGTGCCGGTGGGCGCGGCGCTGATCGTGTTCGAGACGGAGCTCAGTGCGGCTGCCGGCAGCGCAGGCGCTGCCGCTGCCGTGGCGACCCCGCCCGCCGCGCAGCCGGTGGCCGCGCCGGCCCGCAGCGCCGCAGCCGCTGGCAATGGCGCGCCAACCGCGCGCGCCGCCGACCCGCAGGCCGCGTTCGCAACTGGCGGGCGCATCGCGACCTCGCCGGCCGTGCGCCGCCGCGCTCACGAGGCGGGCGTGGATCTGCAACAGGTCGCAGGTTCCGGGCCCAACGGCAGGATCGTGCCCAAGGACTTCGAGGCGTACGTCACGCGTCGCGCGCAGACGCAGCCCACGCCGTTGCGCGGGGCGCCCAAGGCGGTCCCCGCCAGCGCGCGCCCGCCCGTCGCGCGCGGCACCGGTACGCAGGAAATCAAGGTGATCGGCCTGCGCCGCGTAATCGCGCAACGCATGAGTGAAGCGAAACGCAACATCCCGCACTTTGCCTACGTGGAGGAACTCGACGTCACGGAGCTCGAGGCGCTGCGGCGGCACCTGAACGCCGGGCTCGAGCGCGGCGCGCCGCCGCTCACCTACCTGCCTTTCCTGGCGCTGGCGCTGGTGCGCGTCTTAAGGGATTTTCCGCAGTGCAATGCCCACTACGACGCGGAGCGCGGCGTCATCGTGCGCCACGGCGCGGTGCACCTGGGGGTCGCCACGCAGACTCCCGATGGCCTGAAAGTTCCGGTGGTGCACGATGCGCAGCAGCGCACACTGTGGGATCTGGCCGCGGAGATGCGGCGCGTGAGCGAGGCGGCGCGCACCAACAAGGCGACGCGCGATGAGCTCACCGGTTCAACCATCACCATCACCAGCCTCGGCAAGCTCGGCGGCATCGCCAGCACGCCCATCATCAACGCCCCGGAAGTCGCGATCATCGGGGTGAACCGCGCTCTTGAGCGTCCGGTCGTGATTGATGGCGCCATTGTCATCCGGCGCACCATGAATCTGTCTTCATCCTTCGATCACCGCTTCGTCGATGGCTACGACGCCGCGGCGATGATTCAGGCGCTCAAGGAGTGCCTCGAGCATCCGGCAACGATTTTCATCGACGCTTAGAAGCGGTCAGCTAAGACTTATGCGCCGGCATCCCGGCGTACGTCTTCTCGCCGGCCTCGACCTTGAGCTTCAGGCGGTTCTGAAACGGCGGCAGCGGGCAGGTCGCAAAGTCATTGAGCGCGCACGGTGGGTTGTAGGCCTTGTTGAAATCCACTACCGCGGTGCCGTTAACCGGCAGGGGGATATAAAGGAAGCGTCCGGCGCCATAGGTTTCATGGCCGCTGGTGGCATCGGCGAACATGATGAACAGTTCCGTGTCGCCGGGCTCCTCGAGCACGGCATCGAGGCGCCACTCCCGGCCACCCAGGACGAACACCACCGCACCGGGGGACACGGCGTCTTCTTCCATGCCAAGGATATTCATGATCTTGATGTGGTGCGCCGGCTGGTAGGGCTCGAAACGCGCCTCGAGCACCCAGGCGCTGCTCACCGGGAAGTAGCTGAGTCCCTGGAAGTTCAGCCGGTGCGGGTTGTTGAGATCACGCACCCGCACGCCCAGGTTGCCGGCACGTTCGATGACAAAAAAGCGCAGCGCGCCGCTGGCGAGCACGGTCGGCTCGCCGTGCGCGTCTGAAGTGAGATCCAGCGTGGTCACCGGCCGCCCATCGTGGGTTACGCCGCCTCCCGGACGCGCGACGAAGCGCACCGTGTCGCCGCTCAGGACGAACGAGCCGGCAGTGCCCGCCAGCGCCGCGTTGTCCAGGATCAGCGCATTGGAGGCAGCGCGGCCGAAGGTGTTGTCTCCGGGCTTCAGCCAGAACAGTCCCGCGAGCGTCAGCCAGCCGGTGTCACTCGTCAGGGAGTCGATGCGCCGCGCCCGCCAGGCGCTGATGGCGGCGCGCTCGGCCGCATCGCTGACCTGCGGAGCGGTCGCCGCAGCGCCGGGCGCGGCGGCCAGCATGCCAGCCAACGCACCGGCCGCCAGCGCGGCGGCTCGCGTGCTTTGAGGCCCAGGCAGTTGCGACATATGTCGTCTCGCGGTGACAGGGGCGGGGACCGCCGCTCGTGAAATTAACAGTGTTAATTTTTCGCCGTCAAATTTCCATGCTGAGCGGGTATGCTTCTCCAGGCTATGAACGCCGAGGCTGACCGGTCCATGTATTCGCGCGCGCCCAACGGGGCGCGGGTCGAGATCCTGGGACCGCAGGTCGAGCGCGCCGGGGAAGTGCTGACCCCCCTCGCATTGCAGCTGCTTTCGAGCCTGCATCGACGCTTCAATCCGCGACGCCTGGAACTGCTCGCCGCGCGCGCGGCCCGCCAGCTGCTGCTCGATGATGGGGCGCTGCCGCAATTCCTGCCCGCGAGCGCGGCGGTACGTGCCGCCGACTGGCGCGTGGCCCCGGTGCCGGCGGACCTCCTGGACCGGCGGGTCGAGATCACCGGCCCCGTCGACCGCAAGATGGTCATCAACGCGCTGAATGCGCCGGTGCGCGCGTTCATGGCCGACTTCGAGGACTCCTGTTCGCCGACCTGGGACAACCTGATCCGCGGGCAGGTGAACTTGAGCGACGCGGTGCGGCGGACCATCAGCTTCGCCGATCCTGGCACCGGCAAGGTCTATCAGCTGGGCGCGCAGCTCGCGACGCTCATCGTGCGTCCGCGCGGCTGGCACCTGCCGGAGAAGCATGTGCGCATCAACGGCGAGCCCGTCGCAGGCGCGCTGTTCGATTTTGTGCTGTACCTCGCCAACAATCACGCCGCACTGGCGCAGCGCGGCACCGGCCCGTACTTCTATCTGCCGAAACTCGAGAGCCACCTGGAGGCGCGCCTGTGGAACGAGGTATTCGTCGCCGCCCAGGAAGCGCTCGGCATGCCGCGCGGCACCATCAAGGCCACGGTGCTCATCGAGACCATTCTCGCCGCCTTCGAGATGGACGAAATTCTCTACGAACTGCGCGAGCACTCGGCGGGCCTGAACTGCGGGCGCTGGGATTATATTTTCAGCTTCATCAAGAAATTCCGGAACCGCCCGGATTTCCTGCTGCCCGATCGCGCCAGCGTCACCATGGAGCGGCATTTCCTCAAGTCGTACGTGGACCTGCTGATCAAGACCTGCCATCGGCGCGGTGCGCATGCCATGGGCGGGATGGCGGCGCAGATCCCGATCCGCGACGACCCGCAGGCGAACGAGGCGGCGATGGCGCGGGTGCGCGCCGACAAGCTGCGCGAGGCGCACGCCGGGCACGACGGCACCTGGATCGCGCATCCGGGACTGGCGGGCATCGCGCGCGAGGCCTTTGATGCCGTGATGCCCGGCCCAAACCAACTCGGGGTGCTGCGCGCGGACGTCAGCGTTACTCCCCAGGACCTGCTGGCGGTGCCGGACGGCAAGATCACCGAAGATGGGCTGCGCGCCTGCATCCGAGTCGGGGTGCAGTACCTGGAATCGTGGCTGCGCGGCAACGGCTGCGTGCCGCTGTACCATCTCATGGAGGACGCGGCCACGGCCGAGATTTGCCGCGCGCAGTTGTGGCAGTGGCTGCGCCACGGCGCACGCACCAGCGACGGGCAGGTCATAACGGTCGCACGTTTCGACCGCCTCATGAGCGCCGAGCTCGATCGCATCCACACCGAGGTCGGCGCTGCGCGCCTCACGAATGGGGTCTTCCCGAGCGCGGCGCGGCTCTTCGAGCAGATGACCAAGGCCGAGACCTTCGATGAGTTTCTGACGCTCCCGGCCTACGAGCTGCTGAGCTGAATGCGCACGATCCACTTGCCCGCGCGAGATGCACCAACCATGAACGCCCCGAAGTCCCTGCCCACCGCCGAGGAACTGCGACGCACCTGGAAAGACAGCCCGCGCTGGCGCGGGGTGCAGCGCGGCTACGACGCCAAGGAAGTGGTGCGCCTGCGCGGCACGATTCCCGTGGAGCACTCCATCGCGCGCCTCACGGCGGAGAAGCTGTGGCGCTACCTGAACGACAAGCCATTCGTGAACGCGCTCGGCGCGCTGACGGGCAATCAGGCGATGCAGCAGGTCAAGGCGGGCCTGGACGCGATATACCTCTCGGGCTGGCAGGTTGCCGGCGACGCCAACCTCGCGGGCGAGATGTATCCGGATCAGTCGTTGTACCCGGCCGATTCGGTGCCGGCGGTGGTACGGCGGATCAACAACACCCTGCGGCGCGCGGATGAGATCTGTCACGCCGAGGGCGATGACTCAATCGACTGGCTGAAGCCGATCGTCGCCGACGCGGAAGCGGGCTTCGGGGGCGTACTGAATGCCTTTGAGCTCATGAAGCAGATGATCGATGCGGGCGCTGCCGGGGTCCACTTCGAAGATCAGTTGTCGTCGGCGAAGAAATGCGGCCACATGGGCGGCAAGGTACTGGTGCCGACCCAGGACGCCATCAACAAGCTCATCGCCGCGCGCCTCGCGGCGGACGTGTCGAACGTACCGACCGTACTGGTGGCGCGCACTGACGCGGAGGCCGCGAACCTGCTGACGGCGGATGTCGACGAACGCGACCGTCCCTTCCTGGACAAGGCGCAGGGCCGCACCTCGGAAGGGTTCTTCTGCGTCAAGGCCGGCATGCCGCAGGCGATCGCACGCGGCTGCGCCTACGCACCGTACGCGGATCTGGTGTGGTGCGAGACTGGCAAGCCGGATCTTGAGCAGGCCAGGGAGTTCGCCGAGGGCGTGCACAAACAGTTTCCGGGCAAGCTGCTTGCCTATAACTGCTCGCCGTCTTTCAACTGGAAGCGCAACCTCGATGACGCGACCATCGCGAAATTCCAGCGCGAGCTTGCTGCGATGGGTTACCGCTTCCAGTTCATCACGCTGGCGGGCTTCCACGCGCTCAACTACTCGATGTTCGATCTGGCGCGTGGTTACAAAGCGCAGCAGATGAGTGCCTACGTGAAGCTGCAGGAGGCGGAGTTCGCGGCCGAGCCGGCCGGCTACACCGCCACCAAGCATCAGCGCGAAGTGGGTGCCGGCTACTTCGATGCGGTGACGCAGGCGGTCAGCGGCGGGTCGTCGTCGCTGTCGGCTCTCACCGGCAGCACCGAGGAAGAGCAGTTCGAGAAGCAAGCCTCCTGAAGCTCCGGCGGCCTACTTCGCCGTGGGCATGACGAATTCCGCGCCCTTGGCCGTGCCCTCCGGCCAGCGCTGCATGATGGATTTCTGCCGCGTGTAGAAACGCACGCCTTCCTCACCGTAGGCGTGCGTGTCGCCGAACAGGCTCGACTTCCAGCCACCGAAGCCATGCCACGCCATGGGCACGGGGATGGGGATGTTGATGCCGACCATGCCCACTTCGATGCGGCGGCCGAACTCGCGCGCCACGTGGCCGTCGCGCGTGTAGCAGGCAACACCGTTGGCGAGGGGGTGGGCGTTGACCAGCCGCACCGCCGCCGCGAAGTCCGGCACGCGCACGCACGACAGCACCGGGCCGAAAATCTCCTCCTGGTAGATGCGCATGTTCGCGGTCACGTGATCGAACAGCGTGCCGCCCAGCCAGAAGCCGTCCTCGTGACCTGCAACGCTGAACGCCGCGCCGCTCGCCGGATCGCGGCGGCCGTCCACCACCAGCTGCGCGCCATGCGCCGCGCCGTCCTCGATGTAGCCGCGGATACGCTCGAGCGCCTGGCGGTTGATGAGCGGGCCCATTTCGGCATCGCGCTCCATGCCGTTAGCGACGCGCAGCTGCCGCACGCGCGCGGCGAGTGTTGGCATGATGCGATCGGCGCTGTCGCCAACCAGCACCGCCACCGAGATCGCCATGCAGCGCTCGCCGGCGGATCCGTAGGCGGCGCCGATCAGCGCGTCGACCGCCTGCTCGAGGTCCGCATCGGGCATCACCACCATGTGATTCTTGGCGCCGCCGAGCGCCTGCACGCGTTTGCCGGCCTGCGCGCCGCGCTGATAGATGGAATGCGCAATGGCAGTGGAGCCGACGAAGCTCACCGCCTTCACGTCCGGGTGCGCCAGCAGGGCATCCACCGCCGTCTTGTCGCCCTGCACGACGTTGAACACGCCGGCCGGCAGCCCGGCATCCCCGAGCAGCCGCGCCATGAACAGCGCCGCCGAAGGATCGCGCTCGCTCGGCTTCAACACGAAGGTGTTGCCGCAGGCGATCGCCAGCGGGAACATCCAGCACGGCACCATGCACGGGAAGTTGAACGGCGTGATGCCGGCGACGACCCCTAAGGGTTGCCGCAGCGTCCAGTTGTCGATGCCGGTGGACACCTGATCGGTGAAATCCCCCTTCAGCAGCTGCGGAATGCCGCACGCAAACTCCACGATCTCGATGCCGCGCGTGACCTCGCCCTGCGCATCACTGAACACCTTGCCGTGCTCGCTGGTGATGAGCGCCGCCAGCGCATCGCGCTCCTCGTTGAGGCGGGCGAGAAAGCGCCTGAGTACGCGTGCGCGGCGCACCGGCGGGGTGTTCGCCCAGGCGGCGAACGCCTCGCGCGCGCTGGCGACGGCGCCGTCAACGTCGGCGGCGCTGGCGAGCAGAACCTGGCGCGTGACCCGCCCGGTGGCGGGATTGAAGACATCCTGGCGCGCGCCCGCGCCGCCGGCGGCGCGACCGCCGATCCAGTGCTGGATGAGCTCGGCGCTGGTGGTGCGCGGTGCGGCTGCGGTTGTGGAAACGGCCATGAGACCTGCGATCATACCGCTCATGGGCATGCAGGCGCTCTTTCCGACGCTCGTCTACACCGAGCGCCTGCGCGCGCGGGGCTGGCGGGCCCTGAATGCGCGGCTGCTGCGTGAATGCCGGCAGCTTAAGGCAGACGACGCCGCGGGCCGGCGCTGGTCGGCGCGCAACTATCCCGGTGGCTACACCTCCTACGGCTCGGCGAATCGCATGCATCGCAATTCGCCCACCTTCGCAGCGCTGGCCCGCGAGCTCGATCGCCACGTGGCGCGTTTTGCGCGCAGCCTGCGCTTCGATCTTGCCGGGCGGCCGCTGGCCATGACGGACTGCTGGGTGAACCTCATGGGGCGAGGTACGGCGCATGGCCTGCACCTGCATCCCCTGTCCACCATCAGCGGCACCTACTACGTCGCGACGCCGCCGGGCTCACCGGGATTGAAGCTCGAAGATCCACGCCTGGAGCGCTTCATGGCGGCACCGCCGCGCGGCGGCGCGCAGGCGCGCAACCACTCGTGGGTGACGCTGCGCGCACGCCCCGGGCAGCTGGTGCTGTTTGAGAGCTGGCTGCGGCACGAGGTGCCCTCGCAGCGCACCACGGCGCAGCGCGTCAGCATCAGTTTCAACTACAGCTGGTTCTGAAGGCGCCGCCTGACCGGCGTCAACGGCCACAGCGCGTGCGCGTTGGGCAAAGTGACCGGCCTGGATGCATAGCGTCGGGCGCAGCAGACACTTTGCGGATTCAGGCGCAGTTCAGTATTCGTGCCTCAGCGTACGGGGCGAAGGAGACCATCACATGCGCAGCCTTACCCACGGCATCATTGCGGCACTGCTCCTCGCGACACTTCCCATAGCCTTGCAGGCGGGAGTGTTTGTCGGCGTCTCCGTCAACATCGCGCCCCCGGTGCTGCCGGTCTACGTGCAGCCGCCGTGCCCGGCGGCCGGCTACATCTGGATCCCCGGCTATTGGGCCTGGGCGGACGAGGACTACTACTGGGTGCCCGGAAGCTGGGCGCTGGCGCCGGTGGTGGGCTTTCTGTGGACCCCGGGCTACTGGGGCTGGGGGGAGGGCGCGTACTTCTGGCACGCCGGCTACTGGGGCCGGCACGTCGGCTTTTACGGCGGCATCAACTACGGCTTCGGCTATGGCGGCGTTGGCTATGAGGGCGGCTACTGGCACGGCAACCAGTTCTATTACAACCGCGCGGTCACCAACATCAACACCACCAACATCACCAACGTCTATAACCGCACGGTCATCAACAATGTCAATGTCAGCCACGTGAGCTTCAACGGCGGCAGCGGCGGCGTCATGGCGCGCCCGAACGCCGCCCAGCTCACGGCGGAACGCGAGCGGCACGTCGGCTTTACGCCAACGCAACGGCAGCACGAGCAGCTGGCCCGCGGCAATACTTCGCTGCGCGCTTCCGTGAACGGCGGTCGCCCGCCGATTGCCGCGACCCCCAGGGCGGGCGTGTTCTCCGGACGCGGCGTCGTCGCCGCGCGCGGGGCGGACGGGCCCGCACACACGCCCGGCGGCTCCGCGTCCCGTAGCGACCGCCCGCCGACGATCAACCACACCGGGCAGTCGCCCGGTGGGGCCGCGTCCCGCAGCGACCGCCCGCCGGCGGCCAATCGTGCCGGGCAGTCGTCCGGTGGGACCGCGCCCCGTAGCGACCGCCCCCCGACCGCCAACCGTGCCGCGCAGAATCTCCCGTCCCGCGCTAACCCCGCAACGCGGCCGCAGTACGGCGAGCGCGGCAACCAGCCACCGCAGGCGACGCACGTTCCGCCACACCAGGGCGGCGGCTCCGCGTCCCGTAGCGACCGGCCGCCGACGGCCAATCGTGCCGGGCAGAATCCACCGTCCCGCGGCAACCCCGTAACGCGTCCGCAGTACGGCGAGCGCGGCAACCAGCCACCGCAGGTGGCGCACGTCCCGCCACACCAGGGCGGAGGCTCAACGTTCCGGGCGCCGCCGGCCGGGTCGCCTATTGAGCATGCGCAGGGTCAGTCTGCGCACGGCGGGCCCGTCTACTCGCAGCCACGCGCTCCGGAGAGCGGCGCTCACCAGAGTGGGCCGAGTGCCAAGGGTGGTGAGGGCGGCCAGGGTCGCGCTGGCGAGGAGCGCGGCCGCGGCGGCTGAGGCAAGCGCCCGCAACGATTCACAACACGCGGCGTAGCCACGCGGCGATGTCCGTGACCTCCTGCGGACATACCGCGTGAGGCATGCTGTACGCGTGCCACTCGACCGCGTAATTGTTCTGTTCCAGCAGGCGCCGGGTCTCCTCGCCGAGCATGGGCGCGACCACCGGGTCCTGCATTCCGTGTGCCAGGAAAATCGGCGTCGCCTGATTTGCGGCTGCGCGTTCCGCCGCGAAGCGCGCGGCCAGCAACATGTAGCACGACAATCCCATGATTCCGGCGAGCTGCTGCGGGTGACGCGTGCCGGCGTACAGCGCCAGGGCTCCGCCTTGCGAAAAACCCGCCAGCACTATGCGCCCGGTTGCGATGCCGCGTTCGTTCTCACGGCCGATGAGCGCCTCGATGGCTGTCTGTGACTCGCGCACACCGCGCTCGTCCTCGGGTCCGCGGCGATCCAGACTCACGATGTCGTACCAGGCGCGCATGGCGAAGCCGCCGTTGAGCGTCACGGGGCGCAGCGGCGCATGCGGGAAGATGAAGCGCAGCGCCCCTTGCGCCGCGGACGCGAGCTCCGGGACGAGGGGCTCGAAATCATGGCCGTCCGCGCCGAGTCCGTGCAGCCAGATCACGGTGCCGGTCGGCCCGGGTCCGGTTTCGATCTCGACGGCATCACGTGACACGAACACCTCGCCTGAGCGATGAGCCAATGAGGCGCATGGTAGTGCACCGCGCACGCCGCGGATATTCGGCGCGCGCTCGCCGGCTCAGGCGCTGGTGGCGGCGCTTCGCGCGTGCCTCGCTCGCGCTGCGCCTCAGTGTCGCCGCCGCGGTTGCCTTGCTCCTGGCATTCGCGGTGAACGGCGCCTACCAGCTCGCCCGCAAGCCCACCGAGATTTTCTTTCCCGTCAGTGGCGCCCTGTACAAGACGCCCGCGCAGACCTGGCGCGTCTACGGGCCGCTGTTCCGCCGCTACGCGACCGCAACCATTTCAGCGCCGCTGCTCGCCGCGCTCGCCCAGCACGAAGCCTCCGGCAATCCACTGGTACGCACCTACTGGCGCTGGTCGTGGGGGGGCAGGCCGTTCGAGATCTACCGCCCGGCTTCCAGCGCCGTCGGGATGTACCAGATCACGGACGGCACTTTCGACCAGGCGCGCCACTACTGCATCCACGACCACGTGCTGGTGCGCGAGGGCGCCTGGGACGACTGGCGCTCGTGCTGGTTCAACAGGCTGTACCTGCGTGTCCTGCCGGGGGATGCGGTGCAGCTGACGGCGGCTTACCTGGATCTGAGCGTCACGGAAATCCTCGCACGGCACGCGCTGGCGGCGACGCCGGCGCGCGTGCGGCGCGTGGCTGCCACGGTGCACCTGTGCGGCGCCGGGGCGGCGGACGCTTACGTGCGGCGCGGTCTGCGCTTCGGTGCGCAGGAGCGCTGCGGAGATCATGACCCGCGCGCCTACCTGCAGAGCATCGATGAGCTGGAAGTCGTGTTTACGCGGCTGGCGGACGCGCAGCCGCCTTAAGCCGCGCCACCTTCAGTGATGGTGGCCGTCAGGCCCGTGCACGTGTCCGTGGGACAGTTCTTCATCGGTCGCGGGACGCACGGCGGCGATCTCGACATCGAAGGTGAGGTGCTTGCCGGCGAGCGGATGATTGCCATCCAGCGTTACCATGTCACCCGTGATGTGGGTGACGGTCACGGGCTTCGGCCCGTGGCCCGTCTGCGCCTGCAGGCGCATCCCGACGCGGACATTGGCGACTCCCTTCAGCGCCCGCCGCGGCACGCGCTGCACCAGCTGCGGGTCATGCTCGCCGTAGCCATCCACGGGCGCAATCTTCACCAGCAGCTTGTCGCCCGCGCTCTTGCCCGTCAGTTCCCGCTCCAGGCCCGGAACGAGATTGCCGTGTCCGTGCAGATAGGCGAGGGGCTGGCCGCCGAGCGAAGAGTCGATCACTTCGCCGGCATCGTC
>Ga0210384_10004957_pt1 | contig 14687 bp, 15 predicted proteins | sample IncBWH2MmetaG_FD_160574 | JGI IMG/M metagenome (GOLD analysis project Ga0210384, IMG submission 160574) | Forest soil microbial communities from Barre Woods Harvard Forest LTER site, Petersham, Massachusetts, United States - Inc-BW-H-2-M | ecosystem: Environmental > Terrestrial > Soil >...
GCGTCGACATCACCTCGGAGCCGATGGAGGTGGGCCCCACCATGCACTACGTGATGGGCGGGGTCCGCGTCGACGCGGATTCGACCGCGGCCACCGTGCCCGGCCTCTTTGCGGCGGGCGAGGTGGCGGGCGGCCTGCACGGTAGCAATCGGCTCGGCGGCAACTCCCTGGGCGACCTGCTGGTGTTCGGGCGCCGCGCCGGCCTGCACGCCGCGCTCTACGTGAAGAACCTGGGCGGCGCCCTCACGGTGGACCCGGGGCAGGTGGAGCAGATCGCCCGGCAGATGCTGGAGCCCTTCACGCGCTCCGGCAACGAGAACCCGTACACGATCCAGTCCGAGCTGCAGGACACCATGCACAACCTGGTGGGGATCATCCGGGTCGAGGCCGAGCTGAAGGAGGCGCTCAAGAAGCTCGAGGGGCTGAAGGACCGGGCCAAGCGGGTGCGCGTCGAGGGAGGGCGGATCTACAACCCGGGCTGGCACACCGCGCTCGACCTGGCGTCGCTGCTGACCGTCTCGGAGTGCTGCGCGCTGGCCGCCCTGGAGCGCAAGGAAAGCCGCGGCGGCCACACCCGCGAAGACCATCCCTACACCGACGACACGTGGGGCACCGTGAACCTGGTGGCCCGGCAGAAGGGCGAGGGCGTCGAGCTGCGCCGCGAGCCGCTGCCCCAGATGCCTCCCGAGCTGAAGGCCCTGTTGCAGGAGAGGAAGTGATGCCCAGCTTCACGATGCGGGTGTTCCGCGGGACCCCGGAGACCGGCGACTTCAAGGAGTACAAGGTCGAGGGCGGCGAGGGCATGGTGGTGCTGGACGTCATCCACCGCATCCAGGCTACCCAGGCCCAGGACCTGGCCTGCCGGTGGAACTGCAAGGCGGGCAAGTGCGGCTCGTGCAGCGCGGAGATCAACGGCAAGCCGCGCCTCATGTGCATGACCCGGATGGACATCTTCAAGGAAGGCGAGCCGATCTCGGTGGCCCCGATCCGGACCTTCCCGCTCATCCGGGATCTGGTGACCGACGTCTCCTACAACTACGTGAAGGCCAAGCAGGTGCCGCCGCTCCGGCTCAAGCCGCCGGACCCGGACGGCAAGTACCGGATGATGCAGGAGGACGTCGATCGCCCCCAGGAGTTCCACAAGTGCATCGAGTGCTTCCTGTGCCAGGACGTCTGCCACGTGATCCGGGACCACGACGACCTCAAGAAGAGCTTTTCCGGGCCGCGCTTCTTCATCAAGATCGCCGCGCTCGAGATGCACCCGCTCGATACCGTCGACCGTACCGCGTTCACGCGCGAGCAGGCGGGGATCGGCTTCTGCAACATCACCAAGTGCTGCACCGAGGTTTGCCCCGAGCACATCCACATCACCGACAACGGCATCATCCCGATGAAGGAGCGGGTCGCCGACGGCTACGACCCGATCGTCTGGGCGATGCGCAAGCTGGGGCTCAGCAAGAAGAAATGAAGATCCACGAGTACCAGGGCAAGGCCATCCTGAAGGCGTTCGGGGTGCCGGTCCCGAACGGAGACGTGGCCGACACCCCGGCTCAGGCGCGCGCGATCGCGGAGCGACTGGGTGGTCGAACCGTCGTGAAGGCTCAGGTGCACGCGGGCGGGCGGGGCAAGGCGGGCGGCGTGAAGCTGGCCGACGATCCGGCCGGCGCGGAGGCGGCCGCCCGGCAGATCCTCGGCATGATGCTCAAGACCCCGCAGACCCCGCCCGAGGGCATCAAGGTACTGAAGGTCCTGGTGGAGGAGGCCTCCCCGATCGCGACCGAGCTCTATCTCTCGATGACCCTCGACCGCGGCCGCGGCACCCACGTGGTGATGGCCTCGCGGGCCGGCGGCATGGAGATCGAGGAGGTGGCGGCCACCCACCCGGAGAAGATCATCCGCGAGTGGACGGATCCGGCGCTCGGGCTCCAGCCCTTCCAGGCCCGCACCCTGGCCTTCGGGCTCGGCCTCACCGGCGAGCAGTTCAAGCAGGGCGTCGCCCTGATCCTCAATCTCTTCAAGGCGTACCTCGACAAGGACTGCTCGCTGGCCGAGGTTAATCCACTAGTTGTTACCACCGATGGGCGAGTCTTGGCCCTGGATGCAAAGCTCAACTTCGACGACAACGCGCTCTACCGCCACAAGGACGTGGTGGCGCTGCGCGACGTCAATGAAGAGACCCCGCTCGACGTCGAGGCATCGAAGTACAGCCTCAACTACATCAAGCTGGATGGGAACGTCGGCTGCATGGTCAACGGGGCCGGCCTCGCGATGGCCACCATGGACATCGTCAAGCTGGCCGGCGGGGAGCCCGCCAACTTCCTGGACGTGGGCGGCGGCGCCTCCCCCGAGCAGATCGAGAACGCCTTCCGCATCCTCTCGTCCGACCCGAGCGTGAAGGCGGTCTTCATCAACGTGTTCGGCGGCATCCTCAGGGTGGATCGGCTCGCCGAAGGCATCATCTCCGCGGTGAAGAAGCTCGGCCTGAAGCTGCCGGTGGTGCTGCGCGCCGAGGGCACCAACGTCGAGCAGGGCAAGAAGATGCTGGCCGAGTCCGGCCTCGCCCTGGTGATGGCCAACGACATGGGCGAAGGCGCCACGAAGGTCGTCGAGCTGGCCCGGGGCGCAGCGCGATGACCCGACGACGACGCGTGACGACCCGACGCCCCGATGAGCCCAAAGGGCGAAGAGGCCCGACCGCCAAACCGAAGAAGATCGCATTCAGGCGAGATAAATGAGCATCCTGGTCGACAAGAAGACGCGCGTGCTGGTGCAGGGCATCACCGGCAAGGAGGGCGCCTTCCACGCCGCCCGCTGCAAGGAGTACGGCACGCAGGTGGTGGGCGGCGTGACGCCGGGCAAGGGCGGCACCACCCACGAGGGCTTCGCGGTCTGGAACACGGTGGAAGACGCGGTGAAGGCCACCGGCGCCGACTGCGCGCTGATCTTCGTCCCGCCGCTCGCCGCCGCCGACGCGATCATGGAGGCGGCGGATGCGGGCATGCCCCTCGTCGTGTGCATCACGGAAGGCGTGCCCGTCGCAGACATGGTGCGGGTGAAGGCGTTCCTCGCCCGCACCAAGAGCCGGCTCATCGGTCCGAACTGCCCGGGGTTGATCACGCCGGGGCAGGCCAAGATCGGGATCATGCCCGGCCACATCCACAAGGTCGGCAACGTCGGCGTAGTCTCGCGCAGCGGCACGCTGACCTACGAGGTCGTCCACCAGCTCACCCAGCGCGGGCTCGGCCAGTCCTCCTGCGTGGGCATCGGGGGCGATCCGGTCAACGGCACCAGCTTCATCGACGTGCTCGAGCTCTTCCAGGCCGATCCGGACACGACCTCGATCATGATGATCGGCGAGATCGGCGGCACCGCCGAGGAAGAGGCAGCGGCCTACATCAAGGCGCACGTCACCAAGCCGGTGGTCGGCTTCATCTGCGGCCAGACCGCGCCTCCGGGCCGCCGCATGGGCCACGCCGGGGCCATCATCGCCGGAGGTAAAGGGACGGCGGCAGAGAAGATGGCCGCCATGGCAGCCGCCGGCATCACCACGGTCAAGAGCCCCGCCGACATGGGGGCGACCGTCGCGCGCGTGGTCGGCCAGAAAGGGTAGGGACCTCTCCGCGATGGCCGTCCAGCGCACGCTGACCATCATCAAGCCGGACGCGGTCGCCAAGGGCGTCGCGGGGCAGATCATCGCCCGCTTCGAGAAGGCGGGGCTCAAGCTCCTGGCCGCCAAGCTCATCCATCTGAGCGCGGCGCAGGCCGGCGGATTCTACATCGTGCACAAGGAGCGGCCGTTCTACGGCAGCCTCTGCGCCTTCATGACCCAGGGCCCGTGCATGCCCATCGTGCTGGAGGGCGACAACGCCATCGCGCGGTTGCGCGAGCTGATGGGCGCCACCGACCCCGCCAAGGCGGACGCCGGGACCATCCGGAAGGACTTCGCGTCCTCGATCGAGGCCAACGCGGTCCACGGCTCCGACTCGTCCGAGTCGGCGGCCTTCGAGATCCCCTTCTTCTTCGGCGCGCTCGAGATCTTCCCGAGGTAGCCGGGTCGCGTGCACTTCCCGGCGCCCCTCGGCCGGAGACAGCGGCTGCTCGCCGGCGTGGTCGGGATCGGGCTCGGCTTCGGCGGGCCCTTCCTGCTCTCGGTCGCCCTCGTGGCCACCTCCGGTGACCCGAGCCTGCTCATCCTGCCGCTGCCCTTCCTCGGCGCGCTCTGGGTCGCCCAGGGGCTGGCGCCGAGCGGGTACACCCTCGAGGAGGAGGGCGTGCGGCTCGAGCGGCGCTGGGGCCGCTGGCTGCTCCCCTACGCGCGCATCGTCCGCTGCGACCGGCGGCCACGGTCGATCGGCGGGCTGCTCTCGGCCGGCTTCAACAGCCTCTTCGGCTCCCACGGTCCCCGGTGGAATCCACGCACCGGCTGGCACTACCTGGCGATCAGCAACACCGACGATCTCGTCTTCGTGGAGACGCACGGCGGCCTCGTGGTGCTCTCCCCGCGCCATCCCGACGAGTTCGTGCGTGCCCTGAGCGCCCGGCTGCCAACCGAGCCCCAGTCATGGCCGATCCGATCCTCGTGACCGAGGGCGTGCGCGTGCCGGCCTCCGCGCTGACCGTCCACGCGGCGCGGGCCTCCGGACCGGGTGGGCAGAACGTGAACAAGGTCGCGACCAAGATCGACCTCCGGGTGGACCTGGCCGCCATCGAAGGCCTGTCCGAGGCGGCGCGCGCTCGGCTGCGGAGCCTCGCCCGTCGCCGGCTGGACGCCGACGGCCGCCTGGTCGTGATCAGCCAGGCCACGCGCAACCAGGCGCGCAACCTCGAGGACGCGCGCGCCCGGGCCGCCGACCTGATCCGCGCGGCCCTGGTGGCTCCGCGGCGGCGAGTCGAGACCGCGCCGTCGGCCGGGGCACGGCGCCGGCGCCTGGCCGGCAAGAAGCGGCGGGCCGACGTGAAGCGCTGGCGGGCGCGGCCGGACGACGCGGACTAGTGAACGCCTCCCGCGGCGATCAGGCTCACCACGAGCATCGTGAGCACGATCGCGGCGATGGTGGCGTAGCGCCGGTCTCCCGCCCGCAGGAAGGCGGGGATCGATAGCGCCACCGCGATGATCGGCGTCACCATCAGCAGCAAGAGGCCGAGCGCGGTGACGGCGAGGGGATCGAGCGGACGGTGGCGGAGGCCGTCCACGACCTGGCGGACCGAGACGAACACGCCGGGCGGGTTCCCGCCGGCCGGGCGACTCAGCTGCAGCACGTGCTGATGGAAGCCGCCGTGCCCCGCGTAGAGGCCGAGGCCCAGCAGGATCAGCGCGATGCCCACGAGCCCGCCGGTGAGCAGCGTGCGCGCGACCAGCAGCTCGACCGGAGAGGCCGGGTGGTCCTGGCTCACAGCAGGTGGATGCCCAGGCCGCGGAGGATCATCGAGAGCGCGAGGTAGACCACGATGGGCAGAAAGAGCTTTCGCACGGTGGTGTTCTGCATGCGCGCCATCAGCATGGTGCCGAGGTAGGCGCCGCCGAGCACCCCGATGGCGACCGGGGCGACGATCAGGGCGTGGATGTCGCCGCGACCGAAGTAGATGCCGGCGCTGGCCGCCGCGGTGAGGCCGATCATGAAGTTGCTGGTGGCGGTCGAGACTTTCATCGGCAGCCGCATCAGGTAGTCCATCGCCAGGACCTTGAACGCGCCGCTGCCGATGCCCAGCATGCCGGACAGGAGACCCGCCCCGAACATCGCCGCGAAGCCGCCCGCCACCCGCTGGGCCCGATAGGACACGTGGCGCCCGAGCCGCAGGTCGTGGTAGCGACCTTCGAGATCGAAGCGCAGGGCGAGCGGGTCGTCCGGCACACCCTCGGGCAGCTCATCGTGGAGCTGACGGATGGTCGTGAACGCGGAGTAGGACAGCGCCAGCCCGAGGATCAGCTCCAGCACGCGCACCGGCACCACGCCGGCCAGGAAGGCGCCGAGGAACGCGCCGCTGATCGTGGCCATGACCAGGAAGAGGCCCACGCGCAGGTTGCTGAGGCCGGTCCGCAGGTAGGACGCGGCGGCCCCGCTCGACGTGGCGATGACCGAGATGATGCTGGCGCCCATCGCGTAGTGCAGATCGACACCGAAGAAGAGCGTGAGAATCGGGATCAGGAGGATGCCCCCGCCCAGCCCCAGGATGGCGCCCACCACCCCGGCGCCCACCGCGGTGAGGAGCACCGCGACCGAGAAGACGGTGAGATCCACGCTCAGGCCGGCTGCCGCTTGAACACGCGGAAAAGATAGACGAGCGACGGGAAGAGCACCAGGGCGCCCGCGGCGAGGGCCCAGAGCACCAGCACGAGGGTGATGCGCGGGGCCGCCGCGGCCCGGATCGTGAGGTCCGGCGGGATCAGGTAGGGGTACTGGCCGAGCGCCCAGCCCCACAGGATCAACGAGACCTGCCCGGCGGCGGCCACCCGGGCCAGGCGGTAGCGCCGGCGCCAGAGCGCCCCGATCGCGGTGAGGGCGGCCAGGCCGGTGGCCACGTGCAGGGGCGCGGCGGCCGGTCCTTCCGTGAGCCCGCGGCCCATGTGCAGGTTCTCGGCCAGGGCCAGCCCCAGCGCGCCGAACGCGACCACGAAGACGGCGCCGGCGGAACCCAGAGCGCGCCGTCGCCAGTCCTCTCGGAGCGCCGGATCTTCGGTCTCGAGCGTGAGGTAGACCGCGGCCAGGAACGCGAACAGGCAGAGGGCGAGCACACCGACCGTGACGCCGAAGAGCGTGAGCCACGGCGCCACGTAGGTCGCGTAGAACCCGCCGCCGGCCGGCCGCGGCAGGCCAGGCCCGGCCAGCGCGCCCACGCAGAGGCCGAGCAGCACCGGCGTGCCCCCGCTGGCGATGGCGAAGATCCGGCCCCAGTAGTGACTGGCGTCGGCGGCGTCGCCGGGCCCGCGACCGTAGTGGCTGCGGAAGGTGAAGGCCGAGCCCCGCAGCACGATGCCGATCAGCATGAGCGAGAGCGGGATGTGCAGCACGACGGCCAGACGGGCGAAGGCGGGCGGAAAGCAGGTGAAGAGCAGCACGACCACCAGGATAAGCCAGACGTGATTGGCCTCCCAGATCGGACCGATGGCCTCCGCGACCAGCGCCCGCTGCTCCCGCTTGCGCGGGCCGGAGGCCAGCAGGTCCCAGACGCCGCCGCCGAAGTCGGCGCCGCCCAGCAGCACGTAGGCATTGAGCGCCACCAGCGCGATTCCGGCCACCAGCTCGGCGGGGCCGATCGCGAGGCTCACGCCGCCTCCTCCTCGGTCGTGTGCGGGCTCCTGAGCACCTGCTGGTAGAGGAGCCAGGCCACCACCACGCCGAGGGCGCAGTAGAGCGCGGTGAAGGTGAGGAAGGGCACGATCAGGCCCGGCATCGGCGTGACCGCGTCGGCCGTCTTCATGACACCGTGGATGATCCAGGGCTGACGGCCCACCTCGGTGACGATCCAGCCCGCCTCGGTGCAGATGAAGCCCATGGGCGCGGTGACCACCAGCGCCCGCAACAGCCAGCGGTGGCGCGTCAGGTCGCGCCGCCGCCACATGAGCCACAGCGCGAGCGCGCTCACCAGGGCCATGAAGGTGCCGAGGGCGACCATGACCTGGAAGGCCACGTGCACGATGGCGACCGGCGGCCAGTGCTCACGCGGGAACGCCTCGAGCCCCCGGACCTCGGCGCGCGGATCCATGAAGGCCAGGATGGAGAGCGCGTAGGGGACCTCGACGGCGTGGCGCGTCTCGCCGGCCGCCTCGTCGGGCCAGCCGCCCAGGCGGAGCGGCGCGCCGCGCTCGGTCTTGAACTGGCCCTCCATCGCGGCCAGCTTGACCGGCTGCCGGTGGGCCACGAACTTCGCGCTCAGATCACCGGAGATGGGCTGCAGCACCGCGGCGGGGGCGCCGACCAGCAAGGCGATGGCCAGCGCGCGGCGGTGGAAGGCGTTGCGCGGCTGCCGCAGCAGCGCCAGCGCGTGGATGCCCGCCACCACGACGCCGGTGCCGGCGTACGCGGCCAGTGTCATGTGCACCACCTGGGTGGCCGCCGCCGGGTTCAGCAGTGCCGCGATCGGGTCGATGTCCACGAAGCCGCCGTCCACCACGCGGAAGCCGGTCGGCGAGTTCATCCACGCGTTGGCGATGACCACGAAGACGCCGGAGAGCATCCCGCTCGCTGCGACCGCCCAGCCCGCGGCCTGGTGGGCGCGCGGCGAGATGCGGTCCCAGCCGTAGAGATAAATCCCGAGGAACACCGCCTCGGTGAAGAAGGCGAAGCCCTCCAGCGAGAACGGCATGCCGATGATCGGGCCGGCGTGCTCCATGAACGTGGGCCAGAGCAGGCCCAGTTCGAAGCTCAGCACGGTGCCCGAGACCGCGCCCACCGCGAAGAGGATGGCGGTGCCCTTGGCCCAACGGTGCGCCAGCTCCAGGCAGACGCGATCGCCGGTGCGCCGCCAGCGCCGCTCGGCCAGCACCATGAGCACCGGCATCGCGATGCCCACCATCGCGAAGACGATGTGGAAGCCGAGCGAGACCGCCATCTGCGAGCGGGCGGCGAGGAGGTCGGGCATGACGGGGGCTATCGTAGACCGCGGGCGCGGGTGGCGCCATCGGGCTGGCCGGCGGTGGGTCGGCGCTTTCCTGCTAGAATCGGCCGCATGACGGCGGCCGTCGACGTCCCCGAGCGCTTCAACGCCGCCACGCATTTCCTCGATCGCCACGCCGCCGAGGGGCGCGGTGGGCGCATCGCCTTCCGCTTCAACGGCCGATCCGTGATCTACGCCGAGCTCGCGCTGCGCGCCAATCGGCTCGGCAACGCGCTGCTCGCGCGCGGCGTCCAGATGGAGCAGCGCGTGCTGCTGGCGCTGCCGGACCGGCCGGAGTTCGCCGAGGTGTTCTGGGGCGCGATGAAGATCGGCGCGGTCCCGGTGCCGGTGTCCGAAGGGCTCCCCACCGAGGAGCTGGCATTCCTCCTCGAGGACAGCCGCGTCCGCGCGGTGGTCGCCTCCGAGACGGCGGCCGCCGAGATCCTCGAGGTGCGCGCCCGGTGCCCGGCGCTCGAGGCGGTGATCGTGGTGGGCGGCCGTCGCCGCGGCGCGATCGAGTACGAGCGGCTCCTGGAGCGGGCCTCGCCCGAGCTGGCGCCGGCCGACACGAGCCGCGACGACGTGGCACTGTGGCTTTACACCTCGGGCTCGACCGGGCGGCCCAAGGCCGTCGTCCATCTCCACCACGACCTCGTCCACGCGGCCGAGCTGGTGGGGCGGGGGATCTTCGGCATCGGACCCGACGACGTGATCCTCTCTGCCTCCAAGCTCCACTTCGCGTTCGGGCTGGGCAACTCGCTCTACTTCCCGGCGCTGGTGGGCGCGGCGTCGGTGCTGATGCCGGAGCGGCCGGAGGCCGAGCGCGTGTTCGAGCTGATCCAGGCGGAGCGGCCCACCGTGCTCTTCGCGGTGCCCACCGTGTACCGACGGCTGCTCCAGGTCGACGGGGCCGAGCGGCGCTTCGATTGCTCCTCGCTGCGTCTCTGCGTGTCCTCGGGCGAGGCGCTGCCGCCGGCGCTCTTCCACGCCTGGAAGTCCCGCTTCGGCCACGAGCTGCTCGACGTGGTCGGCTCCACCGAGGCGCTGCACGACTACATCGCCAACCGGCCCGGCGAGGCGCGTCCGGGGTCGAGCGGACGGATCATCCCCGGCTACGAAGCGCGTCTGGTGGACGACGAGGGGCGGCCGGTGGCGCCGGGCATGGTGGGCCAGCTCCTGATCAAGGGCGACTCGACGGCCGCGTGCTACTGGAACCGCCACGAGCGCACCAGGGCCACCATGCTCGGCGAGTGGCTGCGCACCGGCGACATGTTCTACCAGGACACCGACGGCTACTACTACTTCTGCGGCCGCACCGACGACATGCTGAAGGTCGGGGGCATGTGGGTCTCACCCGCGGAGATCGAGGCCTGCCTGGGCGAGCACCGCGCGGTGGCGGAGGTGGCGGTGGTCGGGCGGGGCGACGCCGACGGGCTCACCAAGCCGCACGCCTACTGTGTGCTGCGCGAGGGGGTCGCGGGCACGGACGCCCTCGCCACCGAGCTGCGCGAGAGCGTGCGCAAGCAGCTGGCGGGCTACAAGTCGCCGCGCTGGGTGGACTTCGTGGCCGAGCTGCCCAAGACCACCACCGGCAAGATCCAGCGGTTCGCGCTCCGGCAGCGGTAGATGCGGGTCGTCGTCGAGCGGGTGTCGAAGACCTACCACGATCGGCGGGGCCGCGACGTGGCCGCGCTGAGCCAGGTGGACTTCGCGGTCGAGGCGCGCGAGTTCGTGGCGCTGCTGGGCCCCTCGGGCTGCGGCAAGTCCACGCTGCTCAACATCATCGCGGGGCTGCTGCCCGCCACGTCCGGCCAAGTGTACTTCGAGGGCGAGCCGCGGCCCGGGCGGCCGACCGCCGCCACCGTCTTCCAGGAGTTCGCGCTCTTCCCGTGGCGGACGGTGCGCGCCAACGTCGAGTTCGGGCTCGAGGAGCTGGGTGTCTCCGGCCTCGAGCGTGTCGAGCGCACCCGCCGCTACCTCGACATGACCGGGCTCGGCGGCTTCGAGGCCAGGTACCCGCATCAGCTCTCCGGCGGCATGCGGCAGCGGGTGGGTATCGCGCGGGCGCTCGCGGTGGAGCCGGCGGTGCTTCTGCTGGACGAGCCGTTCTCGGCCCTCGACGCCCAGACCCGCACGCTGATGATGGACGAGCTGCTCAACATCTGGGAGACCACCCGGCAGTCCGTTCTCTACGTGACCCACAACATCCAGGAGGCGGTCTTCATGGCCGACCGGGTCATCGTGCTGTCGCGCCGGCCCGGCGAGGTGCTCGACGTGGTGCCGATCAAGCTCCCGCGCCCCCGGCGTGAGAGCCACTACGGCGCCCCGGTGTTCGTGCAGGCCGCCGACCGCATCTGGGGGCTGATCAAGTCGCAGGCCCAAACTGCGCTGCTGGACGGCGACGTGGTCGCGGGGCAGGGGGACTGATGGCGGTCGAGCGCCTGGTCGTCGCCGACCGCACCGCGTTCCTCCGCCGGCCCGACTACCGGACCCTGCGCGTGCTCGCCCTGCTGGGACTGGTCGTGCTGTGGGAGCTGGTCACGCGCACCGGCTGGGTGTCCTCGCTCTTCCTTCCGTCGCCGACGGGGGTGCTGGCGGAAGGCATCGACATGGTCACCTCGGGCCAGCTCTTCGTGCACCTCGCCCGCAGCCTCGAGCGGCTGGCCTGGGGGTTCGGCATCGGGGTGGTGACCGGCATCAGCGTGGGGGTGGCGGTCGGCTTCTTCTCGCTGGCCGACGCGGTGGTGCAGCCGATCATCGCGGCGACATTCCCCATCCCCAAGATCGCGCTACTCCCGCTCCTGATCCTGTGGCTGGGCATCGGCGAGACCTCGAAGGTTGCGGTGGTGGCGCTCGGGGTGTTCTTCCCGATGGTGATCAGCACCTACACCGGCGTGCGTCAGGCGGATCCGCTCCTGATCCGCGCCGCGGTGTCCTTCGGGGCGGGGCGGTGGAGCGTCATCCGCAAGGTCATCCTCCCCTCGGCGCTGCCCATGGTGTTCGCGGGTCTCAAGCTGGGCGCGGGCACCGCGCTGCTCCTGCTGGTGGCGGCGGAGCAGATCGCCGCCGACGCGGGCATCGGCTTCCTGATCTTGCAGTCCGGCAACCTGATGGAGACGACCAAGCTCATGGTCGGCATCGTGGTGCTCTCGCTGCTGGGTTTGCTCTCGCACTGGGGGCTCAGCGGGCTGGAGCGCGCGGTGATCCGATGGCGCCATACCTGATCGCCCCTCTCCGAGGAGACCTCGCATGTCCCTGGATCGCGCTCGCTTCGTCCCTCTCCTGGCCCTGGCGCTCACGGCCGGCCTGCTCGCGGCGGAAGCCCAGGCGCAGCCGAAGCCGGCCCCGGTCAAGATCGGCCTGCTCAAGCTGACGTCGTCCGCGCCCATCTTCGTGGGCGTCGAGAAGGGCTTCTTCCGCGAATTCGGGATCGAGCCCGAGCTGGTCTACTTCCAGGCCGCCGCGCCCATCGCCACCGCGCTGGCCGCCGGCCAGCTCGACGTGGGCGCCACCGGGCTCACCGCGGCGCTCTACAACATCGTGCTGGGCGGCGAGAAGCTCTGGATCGTGGCCGACAAGGGCCGCGAGTGGCCCGGCTATCCGCTGGTGGCCATCGTGGTGCAGAAGGAGATGTGGGACGGCGGCCTGCGGTCCATCAGGGACCTCAAGGGCAAGCGGATCGGGGTCACCCAGCTCGGCTCGACGTTCCACTACCACATCGGCAATATCCTGGAGAAGGACGGGCTCACCCTCACGGACGTCAAGATCGTGCCGCTCCAGGCCATGTCGGCCACCGTGGAGGCCCTCAAGGGCAAGCAGGTGGACGCGATCCTGGTGCCGCAGCCCTTCCCGGCGGCGGCCGAGGCGCAGGGCTTCGGCAAGATCATGGCGTGGGCCGGCGATCTCTACCCATGGCAGATCGCGACCATCTTCTACTCGGGCAAGTTCGCCACCGACCGAGCGCGCGCCGTGGCCTTCATGAAGGGCTACGTGAAGGCCTCCCGCTACTACTTCGACGCCGCGCTGATCCAGAAGGACGGACGCACCGTGCCCGGAGCCAACTACGAGGAGGTCGTCGCGGTCACCGCGAAGTACACCGGGGCCCGACCCGAGATCATCCGGCTCGGGTTCCCCTTCCAGGATCGCAACGGGCGGCTGCTCGTGCCGGACATCGAGCGGCAAATGACCTGGTGGGCGGCCAACGGCTTCATGAAGAAACCGCTGCCGCTCAAGTCGATCGTGGACACCTCGTTCGTGGAGGAAGCCGTCCAGGCGCTCGATCGCTAGAAGCCTCGTTTCCTCAGCCGGCGCGCGGGTTTGCGTGCTATGATCCCCCGACGTGAACCCCCCGTTCGGGAAGGTCCTCATCGCCAATCGCGGCGAGATCGCCGTCCGGGTCATCCGGGCCTGCCGCGAGCTGGGTATCAAGACGGTAGCCGTCTTCTCCGAGGCGGACCGCGAGTCCCTCCACGTCCTCTCCGCCGATCAAGCGGTGCCCATCGGTCCCGCCCCGGCCGTGGAGAGCTATCTCGCCATCGACCGGCTGATCGGGGCGGCGCGGAGCACCGGCGCCGAGGCGGTCCATCCCGGATACGGTTTCCTCGCCGAGAATGCCGCCTTCGCCCAGGCCTGCCAGGACGCCGGGCTCACCTTCATCGGCCCGCCGCCCGCGGCGATCCGCGCCATGGGCGACAAGATGGCGGCGCGCCAGGTGGCCATCAAGCTGGGGGTGCCGGTGGTGCCGGGCACCGAGCAGCCGGTGACCGACGACGCCGAGGCGGCCCGCGTGGCCGGTCAGGTCGGCTACCCGGTCATGCTCAAGGCGGCCAGGGGCGGTGGCGGCAAGGGCATGCGGCTGGTGCGGACGCCCGGCGAGCTGGCCTCCGCGCTGCGGGCCGCGCGCTCCGAGGCGAGCGCCGCGTTCGGCGACGCCGCGGTCTACATCGAGCGCTTCGTGGAGGAGCCGCGCCACATCGAGATCCAGGTGCTGGCCGACGCCCACGGCGGCGTGGTGTACCTGGGCGAGCGCGAGTGCTCGATCCAGCGGCGCCACCAGAAGCTGGTCGAGGAGAGCCCGTCGCCCTTCGTCACGCCGGAGATGCGGCGGCGCATGGGGGAGGCCGCGTGCCGGGTGGCCGCGGCGGTGGGCTACGTGAATGCGGGCACCGTCGAGTTCCTGGTGGACCGCGACCGCAACTTCTACTTCCTCGAAATGAACACGCGCCTGCAGGTCGAGCATCCGGTGACCGAGTTGGTGACCGGGCGCGACCTCGTCAAGGATCAGCTGCGCATCGCGGCGGGGGAGAAGCTCGGCTTCGTCCAGGACGACGTGGCGCTCCACGGATGGGCCATCGAGTGCCGGATCAACGCGGAGGACCCGTACGCGGCGTTCATCCCGTCGCCCGGCCGCGTGGCCGCCCTGCGGGCGCCGGGCGGCCCCTGGGTGCGTGACGACAGCGGCGTCTACGCGGGCTGCACGATCCCGCGCTTCTACGACACGCTCATGGCCAAGCTGATCGTGTGGGGGCCGGACCGCGAGGCGGCCACCGCGCGCATGGCGCGGGCGCTCGCGGAGTATCAGGTCACCGGGGTGCAGACCACGATCCCGATCCTGCGGCGGATCATCGCGCACGCGGATTTCGCGGCCGGCCGCCTCTCCACCGGCTTCATGGAGCGCCTCCTGCCCGCGGACCGCCCGGAAGGGGCCGGCCTCCACCGGAAGGTGGCGCTGATCGCGGCGACGCTCACCGCCTACGAGCGCGCGGGCCGTCAGGGGCCCGCGGCCGCGACCTCGGCCGTCTCGCCGAGCGCGTGGCGGCAGGCGCTGCGCCCGGGCTGGAGGAGCCGATGAAGTTCGAAGCCCAGGCGGGTGGCGCGACCACGCCCGTCGAGGTCATCGGGGAGGCGGGCCGCTACACCGTGACCCTCGAGGGCGAGACCGTCGTCGTGGACGCCCGGCAGACGGTGGAGGGCATCTGGTCCATCCTGCTCGGCGGGGTCTCTCACGTGGCGGACGTGACCGAGCAGGACGGGACCTACGCGGTGGACGTCAACGGCGAGCGCTACACGGTCCGGGTCGAGGAGGAGACGCG
>Ga0210384_10004958_pt1 | contig 14686 bp, 12 predicted proteins | sample IncBWH2MmetaG_FD_160574 | JGI IMG/M metagenome (GOLD analysis project Ga0210384, IMG submission 160574) | Forest soil microbial communities from Barre Woods Harvard Forest LTER site, Petersham, Massachusetts, United States - Inc-BW-H-2-M | ecosystem: Environmental > Terrestrial > Soil >...
GGAAGCATCTCGGGATGGAACCCGAGTAAAGGGCCAACAGGAACTTGAGACGTTGAGACTCCTGCCCTCTCAAGTTCTTGTTTGCCAACAAGCCGGTCACGGACGATCCGGGTTATAAAAGACTGCGGCGTTAGCCGGGAGCGACACTCCTTCGACAAGAAAGACCCTTCCAGACGAGGGATTTTGCTGGAGGAAGGTAAGGGTGCTACGCAACCACAGAACTCGAAACCAGAAAGTGGAACGACGATGAGAACGGAATTGCTGCGATTCATCGGCGCTGTCGAGCGACCTCAAATTACTTACCTGAGTGACCTACTTTGGCTCCTTGATAAACTTTTCGGGTTCTTGCGCCGTAACGCTAAACGAATCAACTTGCCGCGGAAATCATCTCCAGCTGTTTATTTGTCCCCATTCCAGAAGCTGTTTAATCGTCTCCCAATGTCCCTGACGGTGATTGCGGGACGAAAGGGAAATCGCATGCACTCTATTTTGAACGAATTGGGCCGTCGGAAATCGGTCGGACACGCGCTTAGAACGACTCAGGGCGCCAATAGGGCGGTGCAGGAGCCAGAATTATTTGGGGATGGGGGTAGGGAGGTGGATTCCGTTAGAATCCTTATTTCCCCTCATTTTCTATTTTCCCTATTCCTAATCCTTTTTTCTATTTCAGGTGTGTATTGGTCTTACTGAAGTTGGCGAGTCATGGTGCATTTGCATGTGATTCATAATGTCCTCTGGGTGGCCAAATCTCCGCATGATTACTTGCGAGTTGCTCGTCGACTGGAAACAATTTCGATTCGCACCCGACAGCTGTCTTCCCGGTACCGATCCGCAGGTCCAATCTGGATTGCTTCCCGATAGCCGACGATACAGACTCCAAGAGCCTCGTCACCAGCTCCCCAGCATCATTAGCCGCAACCCTCCAACCAGCAGTCTGGTTGACACCGGTCAGTTGGGGAGCAATAATTCGCAACCGGCGGTCTACGTTCTCGACCGTCTCCGCACTCGTCACATCGGAAGCAGAGCTCGATGACCACAACCCGTCGCGATTTCTTAACGGCCGCGGCAGCAACTGCGGGAGCAGCGATGACCCCGGATGTCAGCCAAGCGCATCAGCATGAGCACGAACACCAACACCAAGCGGTTCCCTCGGACCCCGCGCTGCGAGTCAAGTCATTGGAATCTTTGCTTGTAGAGAAGGGGCTGGTGGATCGCGCGGCGTTGGATGCGCTTGTGGACGCTTACGAACACAAGATTGGTCCGCGAAATGGCGCACGAGTGGTGGCGCGGGCGTGGGCAGATTCTGGGTACAAGCAGCGGTTGTTGAGCGATGCCGATGCCGCGATTGCAGAAATGGGGTATGGCGGGTTGCAAGGCGAACACATGGTGGTGGTAGAGAATTCGGCGAAGGTGCACAACTTGGTGGTTTGCACGCTATGCTCCTGCTATCCCTGGCCGGTGCTGGGGCTCCCGCCGGTGTGGTACAAATCCGCGCCGTACCGCTCGCGCGCAGTCATTGATCCTCGCGGCGTGCTACGCGAGTTTGGACTTGAGTTGCCGGAAGATGTTGAAGTGCGCTTATGGGATAGCACCGCAGAACTGCGTTACCTGGTGCTACCGGAGAGGCCGGCAGGGACGGAGGGCATCAGCGAGGAAGCGCTAGCGGCGCTGGTGACACGCGACGCGATGGTAGGCGTGGCGAAGGTTTCCGTATCGAAGGCGGGGAACGCGGCATGAACGGCGTACATGACATGGGCGGCATGCATGGCATGGGCCCTATCGTAGAAGACAAGAACGAGCCGGTGTTTCACCAGGAATGGGAAGGGCGCATCTTCGCGATGAATCGGGCCATGGGAGCATGGGGGAAGTGGAATCTAGATGCTTCGCGCCATTCTAAAGAGGTAATCCCGCCAGCTGAATATTTGCGAATGAGCTACTACGAAAGATGGGTGGCGGGGTTGGTGGAACTGATTGTGCAGAGCGGACTAACCACGCGTGCCGAAATCGAGAGTGGAGCGCCTGCGTCGGGATCGGTGAGATCGTTACCGGCGTTGACTGCCAACAAAGCTGTGGCTTTAGTTGAAAAGGGCGTGCCTGCGAGGCGAAGCGTGAATGTGGCTGCACGGTTCCAAGTGGGGCAGCGAGTACGCGCCCGGAACATGCATCCGGTTGGGCACACAAGGCTGCCGCGATATGCTCGCGGAAAATTCGGAACGATTGACCGGGATCATGGTGTTTTTGTTTTTCCGGACACGAACGCACATTTCCTTGGCGAGAAGCCGCAGCATGTGTATTCGGTGCGTTTTGGTGCGCGCGAGTTGTGGGGTACGCAGGCCGGGGAGAAAGACTCTGTGTATGTAGACATGTGGGATGACTACCTTGAGCCAGCCTAATTCGATGCAAAGGCCTGAGAACCTCGCGGCGCTGCCGCGCCTACCCCGTGATGAGGGCGGCCCGGTCTTTGCCGAGCCTTGGCAGGCTCAAGCTTTCGCCCTCGCTGTAAAGCTGTCGGCGCAGGGGCATTTCACGTGGAAAGAATGGGCGGCTGCGCTCGCTGCAGAACTCAAAGCCGCCGCGGATCGTGGTGAGCCAGATGATGGCTCACGCTATTACGAACACTGGCTCGCGGCGCTTGAGCGTCTCGTGACCGCGAAAGGTCTTTCCGATCCGGCGGCAATGGTCGCGCGAAAAGAGGCCTGGGCAGACGCGTATCGGCACACGCCTCATGGTAAGCCCGTCGAACTAATCTTCACTGCAGACGCAGGCGCGCACAATAAGAACGGATAAATCAGTCGCCTCCCCTCAATTGAACTTGCGCCTTCTCACGCTTGCGTCCTCGTGAGCGAGTGACGAGCAACCCGGAAGTAATCCTCAAGTCCTGATTAACGCTAATCGGAAAAGTGCCTTTGAGGACCTCGCACTCGAAAGAAGATTGCGGCGGTGCTAGTTTGCTCATTGAACCGGGTTTGATCTAGGACCTCATCTGTGGAGAAAGACGTGATAAAAACGTGATAGTTCTACGTTCAAAACGGCACAAAACGAATAAAAACGGTGCAAGTCGAAATCGTTGTAAGCCGTTGAGCAATATAGTAGGGTCAAGAGTTTTCAGAACGCATCAAAAAGGTTGGGTGTTTTCCTAAACCTTAGGTCGGGAGTTCGAGCCTCCCCAGCCCCACCATTCTTTCAACAACTTACGCGGCGTTCACTGCTTCGTTGTTGAACAAACGTTGAACAATGCTTCGAGCTGAATCATCGCTTGAAGCGTGTTTTTCCGGCACATCTTTGATGTAGTGCCGCTGCGTGGTCGCGAGGCTTGTGTGGCGTAACAGACCCTTCGAGGATTGGCCAGAATCTCTCTGCAACGAGGTGAGCGTTGTTGCCACTCCGCGGCGGCACGCGTACCACCCGTGCCATTCCATTTTCGCGGCTTCGAGAAGCGGACGGATCACTCGCCTTGCCAGGTTATCGAGGTTCAATGGCGCACCTGATGGTCCCCGTAGGATCGGTCCCGTGGCGGGATTACCGTCACTCTCCCTCAACTCAGCCAGCATCACGCTCAGCGGTCCCTCGGACGCCCTCGTGTCACCGTGGACTCCGCGAGGATTACAGCCCTGCGCGCAAGAGGACTGTCGTGGGCGAAGATTGGGGGCCAGCTCGGATTGGGAGAGGGGACCGTCCGTCGGACCGCTGGAGCGTCCGCCAAAAACCCCCTCATGTCCGCCCCCGCAACTCCCATCGAATCAGCGGCGGATTGAGGCAGCCTCTCATCCGCCAAAAACAGTTGTTTGTTTGCGAGCATCCACAGGGGTCACGGCTCGCATGTTCGCTTCCGAGTGAGAAGCGTCTATCGTGTCGTCCTAGATGGTTCGAAAATTCGGGAAAAGGTTTCTCGAATACGAACGCGAAGCCTAGGGAGCCTCACTAGATTTTTTCATTGGCCTGCCAATCGCGAGCAGGAAGATGGCACTCTTGTCTTTCGCGTGCGGCGAAAAGAAGTGAGTCACGTCGTCGTCGAAAAAAGTCAGCCCGGTTGCACCCAGGTGCTGGGCATACGCGGCAAGATACATTTTGCCGCCAATCACGCCCGCCTCCGACTGCACGGCGCGGTAGCCGCGATTTCCATAGCGCTCCAGGATACGGTTTAAATCGACGAGAAAGAAAACGTCCAAGCAGGCATCCGCAGGCAGTTGCTGCTCCAATCCAAGATGACGGGCATCGGCGCGGAATTCTCCTTCCTTCAAGAGCTCCAGCACATTTTGCTGACGGCGGAAGAAGTAAGCGCCCGGCCTGAGTCCCTGTACCGCATGGACGATCAGGTAAAGGTCATTGAGCTGCGTGCCGGGGGGCTCAAGGAAGTCAGCCGGGATGCCTCGCGTGGCGGAGTCGAGAATGGTTGATAGTTCTACTAGCGTCATCGATTTAGCCGGGTCGAATTTCCGGGAGGATCCGCGGCGCAGGATGACCTGCTCGATGGTGTCTTTCGGCTCTTCTTCTTCCGGTAGTGGCTGAAGCCAGACGGCCTCGCTAGCCGTAGCGTAAGATGCGAAGACCGGTTGCTTCCCATACCATTGCGCCACTTCCTGTTCGGACTCCAGAGAAGATGCGTCGTGCATATCAAGCATGGCGGGATACTCGATCTCATGTTCGGAAAGCGGGATGGTCTCCAAGCTGAGCGCCATCGCGTCTCTCGGTTCTGGCATCGAGATCTCCGATGTTCGGCCGATAGGTACAAGGCACCAGGAAACTTCTTGCCGGGTATCGAGATCAAGCAAGCGATTCACCTGAGCGTCCACAAACCCGAGCACGATCTCTGCTAGCAGCCTCGAAGCAGCACAAACAGCCAACATATTTGCGAGCAGGGTACCGTGATCCCAACCGAAATGGCGATAGGTGCGCGCCTGATACTTCCAGGAGTTGCGCCAGTACGTTCCGGTACAGATGATGGTGGCGGACGCCCGCGCCACTGTGGGTCGCCACGCCGTCGCCCGAGCCAGGTTTCCGCGAAAATCACCCTTTCGCACGAGCCGCAACGATACATCCGCCGGATTAAAGTGATACACGCCGGCATCGAGGCCCTTCAGATCGCCGGTCACAACGTACAGTTCGATCTCGTAGAGAGCTCCCGTGCAGGCCGCGGCTCGAAAGTAGATTTCTCCGCCCGGTTGTTTACGCTGCTTTGTAATTCCGGCCGAGAGATAGAGAATGCGCGCCAGGTCTCGCACGTCCGGAGCCGAATCGCCGCTCCGCGGGAGTAAGGACTGTGCGATGGCGGAGAGTGCGGTTACACCTGTTTGCGGCACGTCTCGCGGCAGCGGAAGAGGCTCTATCGTGGGATAGATTTTGAAAGGCAGCGGTCGATTCGCCCAGTCCAGGACGTGAGGATTGCTGCGAATGCTCCAATAGGAATGCTTTGTGCCATCGTGATACTTCCAAGTCGCCTGAGTGTCGCGGTTTTTCATCGCCTATCACGTCAGACTAGCATGTACTCAGGCCGGGTATGCGTGCTAGGAATCTTGCTGACCTAGGATGACACAGAGTGGAACTCTATAAAGGACTGGATTCGAGTCGCGGAAGCCGCCGTGCGTAGAAGTCATTGGCTACACGGCGATATTGAACTTCCGCCGACGCGCAAGGTCTTGGCCAAATATTAAGTTCTGCGGTCTCACTCTCGATCTTCGTGTTCTTTGACGACGCTGCCAGGATGAAGGTGGCCGCCCGTTTTGGCAACGAGCGCAGGATCGCAGCGGGGGCTCGGGTCATCGGGTTAGTGTAAGGTGCTGGCTAATCAACGTGAACGAACATTTCGAGCTCCGTCTGCGAGAAATAGGCGATCCTAAATTCTAGCCAGTCAGGTCCACGGAATACCCCGCTGATGAGCGCCATCGACGCTGCTGAGTATCGACGAAGAATGAAGGAGCGGGCGCATCCCTTCATCGGCCATGAGGGCGTCGGCTCTAGAATTTCCGCTGAGAAGAAAAACAACGTATTGATCCTGAAGGAGTCCCTGTTCAGTCAGGTCGTGGTTGTAATATGTCTGCTCCTGTTTGGCCCAGGACTGACTGCGGTGATGATTGCGAAACGGCACGACGCCGAATTTCTAAAAACACCTTGGCCGCTTTTGCTCGTCATTGCCCTCTTTTGCTTAATTGGATGGATAGCTGGAGCGAAACACCTCTTTCGCATGGTCGCAGGTCGTCGGATTGAAGTTGACGGCACTCACAGAATGGTATCGCTATACGCTGTCGGCGCGAGAGTCGAGAGGCAGGTTGCTCGCGCGGAAATCGCGGGGTTCGATATTGTCCGCACCTGGTATCAGGCGGATTCCGATTGGGTGGAGAATTTCACCCTCCGAGTAAAATGCCAGGACGCCGACACCATTGAACTCTGTACATCCGACTCCAGAGGTGACATTGAATCCATGAAGGCTTTGGTTGAAGAGATGATTCCATGAAGCCCGCAACAAGGGCGCCCCATGCGTCCAGCAGCGTTAACGTGAGCGCCTCCAGGTCGAGCCAGTAGAGTCGTTCGGTGTCCTCGGGACCCAACCCATGCCGCTCGATGCAGTGCTCGCGGAATTCGTCCCGGCATCGGTTCCATTCGCCTTCGCCGAAGCCGGGCATCGGCGTACCCCAATCACAATCAGGGCTTCCGCAACGGACGTGGGTCTTGGCACGCGTGAGGGAACTGAGAACGGCCATCTGAGCACCTCCGACCGTTCGAGTATCAGGCGGCGCTCGGGTTGCTGGAAATTCTGAAAGTGTCCGTAATTGAGGATAGGGCTACTTCTCTAGCTCTTGACCGTCATGGCTTCAGAATCCACTGCCGTATTCTCGGTCGCTTACTGCACAACCAGAGTCAATTTCGCCGCATGCGTGAGCGTAGTCGAGCCGGAAGTGAAATTGCCCGTGACACTAATGGTGTATGTTCCGGCCTGCGGGTTGGTACCACCGCCGCCATTGCCCGAACCGCCACCACAAGAAGTCAGCGTCAATCCCAGAGTGACTAGCGCTGCAAACGCAACCACTCGAACCCATACAAGGCTTTGATCTCGCTGCCGATACCACCACGCTGCGGCCATCAATAGGAACATAACTGCCAAAACCAAAGTCGCCGGCGGTTGCCGATATCCCGGGTCTCTCGGCCAACCACCCTCAAACGGCAAGAGCCATCCGTGCGCCACAGTTGTAACTGTCACCATGGCCGTCTGCGCCGCTGAACCGCTCAGCGCAATTGTGCTCGGCGACACCGCGCACGCGGACCCCGCCGGTCCACCGCTACAGCTCAACGCCACGCTCTGCGCGAATCCGCCCGCTGGCGCCACGGCAATTGAATAACTCGCCGTTTGCCCCGGGCTGACCGTTGCCGTCGACGCGGAACCTGCTGTCATTGAGAAATCCAGGCCGCTTCCGGTAAGCGTCACGCTTTGCGGGCTATCTCCCGCGTTGTCGGTTATCTTCAGCGTACCGGTTCTCATTCCGCCCGCTGTGGGATCAAAGAAAACGCCGATGGTGCAACTGGAACCCCCAGCGACCGGGTTGCTGCAATTGCTAAGAACGCCAAAATCAGCGGGACTGGCGGTCACGGCGGTTACGATCACAGAGGCAGTCCCGGTGTTGGTTACCGTCACGGTTTGCGGGAGGCCGCTGGTTCCTACGTACTGATTTGAGAAGCTCACCGTCGAGGGAGTTGCAGAAACGCTCGGTGCGGTCGTTCCGCTCAAGCTAATCGTCTCCGGGCTATCCGCCGCATTGTCGGCAATACCCACTGTGGCACTGCGAGCCCCGGGCCCTGTTGGCGTAAAGGTGAGCTGAATCGCACACGAGCCGTTTATCGGAACGTTAGCGCCGTTAGTGCAGGTAGAGGTGTTTGTAATGGCAAAGTCGCTAGAGTTGGTGCTCGCGATCGCCACCGTCTGAATGTTCAAGGCGGCTGTTCCTGTGTTATGCACCGTAACCGTTTGCGCGGCGCTGGTAGTGCCGAGAGCCTGAGTCGCAAAAGCAACACCGTTGGCCGAAAGGCTCACAATGGGCGCGGCCACGACGCCCACACCGGAGAGAGGAACCGCCAGCGGGCCACCGGCGGTAGGGGTGTTAGCAACCGCCAGACTTCCGGTTCGGCTCCCTGTTGCAGTGGGCGTAAAGCTTACGCTGACGGAGCAACTCGCTCCTGGCGGCACGCTTCCTGGGCAATTGTTCGTTTCTGCAAAGTCGGATGCGTTCGTGCCGCTGATCGTGATGCTGGTGATGGTCAGTGCCGTGGACTGATTGTTGGTCAAGGTCACGCTCTGAGGTGCGCTTTTGACGTTGATAAGCTGGTTCGAGAACGATAGGCTTGTGGGAATAAGAGCGACCAACACGTACAACTCGGCACTGGTCTCGAAAATAGGCGCGCCACTAGACGATGCATTTTGGCCGTCAACAACAAGTACTGTTCCGTTGTTCAGCGATGTCGCCAATGCACTATAGCGAGCCGTGTTCAGACTGCCGGTAGACGTGAAGGTTCCGGTTGTTGGATCAAACAACTCCGCACTAGCCAGGACGACGAACGCGTTTGCGCTGCTTACGTTGCTGCCCCCTGCAAGTAGGACCATTCCACTGCTAAGCAAGGTCGCTGTGTGACTCTCGCGAGCGAGGTTCATGCTTCCCGTAGGAGTGATGCTCTGGGTCGCGGGATCGTACAGGTCGGCACTAGCCTGGATACCACCGCCGGCCCCAGCGTACCCGCCAGCCAGCAAGACCATTCCATTGTTAAGCAGCGTCGCTGTATGATTTTCGCGGGGGACGCCCGCGGCCCCTCCATCCAGGAAAGTTCCAGTCGTTGGGTCATACCGCTCAAGGCTATTTGTGGGACCCCCAACGGGATTGCCATCACCCCCCGCCATCAGAACCGTTCCGTCATGAAGAAGCGTCGCTGTGTGATGTTCGCGGGCGGTGACCATGTTCCCGGTGAATGTGAAGACTCCTGTCGCGGGGTTATATAGTTCGGCACTAGGGTCGGTGCAGCCGTTACCCGCCGTGCATGTGCCACCACCTGCAATCAGAACCTTCCCATTCTGGAGTAGCGTAGCCGTGGCGCTACTACGCGCTCTGTTCATGCTTCCGGTGGCTGTAAACATCCCGGTGGCAGGGTCATACAGGGTAGCCTGAAGGCCGTTACCCCCCACAATCAGAACCATCCCGTTGTTGAGCAGGGTTGCCGTGTTACCAACGCCTAGGCTGGCGCTCGTGCCTCCCGCAGCTGCAAAAACACCAGTGGTGGGGTCATACAGTGCAGGACTCGCAGGACTGCCCCCCGCCGCCACAAACAGAACCGTTCCATTATTGAGGCGTGCCAACGTGCTATAGCTAGCGGTCGCGCTTCCGGTGAATACGAAAGTACCCTGTTGTGCGAGCACCGTGGTCGGAAATATCGCCAGACCAGCGCATAGCAGAGCAAGGACCGAGGCTCGCGGCAGAACACCACGAAAGTTCTTATGCATCTTGGACAGATCAGCAAGACCGGTTTCAAGCATAGTTCACCCCACGGTTGGTAACATCCTGCGGGATGCCGCGACCTGCTTTTTCGTCCTCAGTTCGCGACCTGGAGGGACACGCGTACTCTTAACGTACCGTAACCGATCGATTAGCGCAATAGTCCACGCCGCCGCTCGGCGCGGGCAAAGGGAAGGGGCGACTAGGTGAGCCAGCGTCGCCGGGTTCCGACACCATCCGTGTCCCCGCCGTGTACCTCGCTCCCGAGGTCCAACAACGTTGAACAAACAGTTGAACAAAACTCGCCCCACGCAGCCCAATAGCCCCAACCGCCGCCGACAACCGCACACGTAACCTACTGACTCCGCATCGCACGGTGAAGGGCAGCCCAATTCCTAAACCTTAGGTCGGGAGTTCGAGCCTCCCCAGCCCCACCAGTTATCTCTTTTGTTTACTACCTGTTCTGGGTCTCGGACAAAGGGATGGAAGCCCTAAAGTGGGGCATACGTGATAAAAACGTGATAATTCACCGCACGGTGTCGGGTTCGATCCTAACCGTCCCCTCCCCAATCCGGCAGGGCCGACATTGTTAGAGATCTCCAGTTATCCTGAGGCGCGGATTGGTGCCGCAAAGCGAATCCAAGCCGTTTGGCGCACTTCTCCGGTTATGCCGTAACCGTCCAAGTGGAATCTTGGCGCGGCCAGTTTCCGGTTACGCGAGTTATCGGGAGTTGACGCAGTCCGCCAACGGATTACTTCCGGTTGGCCGTCACTCGGCAGCGATTCGGCGATCCGAGCGTCATCTTCGATGTTCGCCAGCTGCCGAGACCACACCCGTTGAGAACTGGCTCGGAACTCCGGGCAGGCGTCTCCCTTATTGGCACAACACTCAATGGCATTGGCACGGCCCGAAGTCTATTGGCTGAGCGTGAGGACCGGAATGGGTCCGCTCAATGCCCTACAGATCCGACTCAGTCGGAGGTCTCGAGGAACCCTCCCAGGACTTGTCGATGGACTGAATATACTCTCGCGGAGTCACCCCGAGGGTCCGTTTAAACAATGTGCTGAAGGCCGCCGGATTGTCGTATCCAAGATCGGCTGCTGTCCGGGTCACGGATGTTCCTGCAGTCAGCTTCGGAAGCGCCGCAAGCATGCACGCTTGTTGTCGCCATGCGACAAAACTGAGTCCTGTTTCTCGCCGAAATAACCGAGTAAACGTACGCCGCGTTACATGCAGCGAACTGGCCCAGTCATCAATCCTCGCATCAGCTTCGGGAGATACTGCGAACTTCAGGCAGCGCCGCGCGAGAGCCTTGTCTGTGGGTAACGGTAGAGAGAGAGGCAGTTCGCGAAGCCGACCCACCTCATATCCGATGAGTTTCATAATGGTTGCTGAGCGCCCCTTGAGGTCGTGCTTAATCGGCAAGGCCACGGCTTCAGCCATCAGGCTACGCATGAGTGAAGAGATGGCCACCACCCGGCAACGATCCGGCATATCTGGAAACCTGCTCGGGTCGAAATAGAGACTCTGCATCTCCACCACGCCTTCCATTCGTAGCTCATGTCGCACGCCTGCTGGAATCCACAGCGCACGCCGGCAGGGCACCACCCAGGTTCCCTGCGAAGTCGAAGCCATAGCTAGGCCGGACATCGGGCAGAACAGCTGACTTCGTGGGTGAAGATGGGCCTGAACGTAATGCGCGTCCGGGAACGTTTCGCACAAAGCGATGATTGGTCGCGCATCGGTGAAGTACTGCTCGACACGTCCAATCACTTTCTTTGGCCCATTCGCATAGGATTTTGTCCCACCTCAGGTGGCGGGCCACATCCACAAGATTATAGCTTTGATTCAGCTGAGAGGGCTCGGTGCATTGCCGGAATTCTGAATCCGGCAACGGCTGACATGCTCTCAAAATAAACATGATCCATTTACGCAAAGCGAGGCGTTTGTTATGCAAAACAATGCTGTTCTAAGTCCGCTCAAAGATACCCGTGTCCGTGCTGTTATCGAGCGCCTAATAGAATTACCCCGCCTCCCATTGGGCGGAAGTCCGAGCGATAATCCGGAAATCAGCCGCGATCCTTTTGATTATTCCGAATACGGATTTTCCATTTGGCCCGAGCAGGGCGATCTCATCTATCTGCTATGCCGCGGCCTGTGTGCGACACGCGTCGTCGATTTCGCGACTTCGATAGGCATGTCAGCCATCTATTTTGCGGCGGCCATGCGCGACAACGGCGGCGGTACCGTCATTGGTTCGGAACTCGTTCGGGAGAAAGTTACGACGGCTAGGCGCAATCTGGCCGACGCTGGGCTTGCCGACTATGCCGAAATCAGAGAAGGAGATGCACGCCAGACGTTAAGGAGTGTGGGCAGCCCGGTGGATTTTGCCCTGATTGATGGCTGGCCCAACGGCAATGAGCCGTCACTCGCTCGCGCGGTTATCGAAATCCTGGCTCCAAAGATTCGAACGGGCGGCTATGTGATGAATGACAACGCGGAGCCCGACTTTCTGGAATTCGTGCGCGACCCGGCCAACGGCTTTATCTCTGTGAGCCTGCCGCTTAAGAGGGGCACCGAACTATGTGTGAAGGTCTCTTCCCCCTCCACTCTGAAGGCAACCTAGTTCCTCTAGCCTAGTTTCATCAGCAAAACGAAAGGATGTATGAATAATATGCAGCGGACGTGTGTCTTCACTGGTTTGGCATTGGCTATCACACTGCTCTCGATTTTCAGTCTTTCGACAAGTTTGTCCGCGAGAGCCCAACCTGAGCTGCGCGATGCTCCTCTGAAACAGCACTTTTCCTGTAACAGTGGTTACGAGCTTGACGAATGCCTCACCGAGATTTCCATACTTAAAAGAGATCTAGCGGACTTGCCTATCGACCAACTTGGAGAATGGAGCTGGATTCTCGTCCGTTCACGGGACTGGAAGACAATTTCCAAGAAACTGGAGATCGATCCTCGAAGTCCCGCATTTACCTGCCTAGAGCTAAGGGAAACCTTCATCGAGGAGGCCCTGATTCGCGATGTTCTCGAGCGGACGGAAACACTGGTCGTAACTTTCCAAATGAGCAGGGAACGTCTTCGACTATTTGCCGTGGCACACGAATTTGCGCACGCCTTATGCAGTGACAAAAATGAGCTAAAGGCGAACTACCTGGCTTGGCTGCTTCTTGGGCACAGGTCATTCTCCTGCCTGGGAAAAATCAAATAGTTCCAAGCTTGAAATGGTTTCAAGGGGTCTTGCTTTCGGGCGAAGTACAGCTGTTGAAGCCAGATCCGTATCTTTTTTGAAGTTTGCCTCAAGACTTTTGCAATTGATCTTCCTCGCGCCATCTATATCGACGATCACAGACCAAATGTAGACGTGGGTGCCCCCTCGCCATGCACGGCATCTTAATTTACGGATTCACGAGCGCTTCCGCGCAGTTGACGAGGGAAAGCTCAATTCTCGGATGAAACTGTGCAATTTGGAGACCTGCCTTCGGAAGTTATGACTAAAAGTCTCGACAGGTCCCGATTAGCCGTAACCGGAAAAGTGGCACTATTGGCCCGGGACCGCAGCATCGACGACGCAACAAGACGCAGGACCGAAATTCAAGCGCGGATAACGTAGCGAAATTTCATGTCTTCGCCGAACCACATGATGTAGTTCGTTCCCCAGGCGTTGTTGAACAGGTTGGAGTGGATGCCTGCTGAGAGGTCGGGCTGCGACTTGGAAAAATAGAGCGGCGATTTCCTCCCAAAGGCGACGAGGGGCGCATCGATGGTCTCAACGGCCAGCGATCCGTTCGCATCGCGGTATTCGAATCCCTTGGAGAGCGCATGCATGTGACGGTTGCCACCCAAAACGACGTCAGTGGGTGAAAGCGGTTGCCCGCATTTTTCGAGCAGCCAGCCATTCGGATCAGTGACGATTGGATGGAAGGTGAGCCACATGGCTTCCGGCATGCGCGTCGCGTGTTTATTGAACCAGTAAAAATTTAGATGCACGGCAGGCTCGGATTCCGGCAGCCACAATTCGAGATACAGTTTTTCGGGAAACGCGGCACGTCCGCTGCGGGTCGATTCCTGATCATCGATTTTCAGCTGTGCCGACAAGCGAGGGCCTTCCGCCGCTTTTTCGAACTGTGCTTCAACCAAGGATGGAGTCCATTCCTGCGACTCGGCGCCGAAACGCTCGATATTCGGCTTGCCGAAGTCTTTCTTCGCCCAGTCCTCTTCGCTGATGACGTAGCTGCGGAAGAATTCTCCGTAATCCCGCTGCGATAGTGTTTGGTAGGAAAAAAGAGCGAGAGGATGATCCCCTGAAGCCCAATCGCGTTTTCGCTTCTTGCTAAAGAGACGGCGAATGGAACCGGTTGCGGGATCAATGCCAACCACGAGATGGGAGTTTTCGATTTCGTAGGATGAAGAGAGCGCACGTCCATTCGTCAATTTCGGCAGGTTTGGTTGCAGGTCCCGCAATGCGGTTTCGGCTTCGGTTCGTAGAGCGGCAGGCAGCGTGGCGATTGCGTCGGTGAGGTCCTGGCGCTTCTCCTGCCAACTGAACGCGACGGTCTGGTAGTTCTTAGTGTCGAGTACTGACGCAAGATCGTTGGGTGTGTAGTGGTCAAAGTCGAGCCATGTCTTGGTATCCGTTCCCCACGTGTGTTCGACTTCCAGCAACAAACGCCGCAGACAAGCCAGGTCCATAGAATCGCCAACCGTGAGTTTCTTTTGCGCCAGCCATCGCTCGCGCAGGCGGGCGACTTCACGATAGCGCGCCAGCTTGAGTGGATCGCTGGCGACGCCGTGAATCCATGTGTCGCCGATCTCCTGAGATACGACCGGCAAGTGGTGTGAGTGCGGCGCGACCGCTTTCGCGATGTACGCCAGGTCCGTCGCCACAATCTCGGCGTTCGGAAATTGCTTGCCCAACGCGACATAGGCATCGCGAATCTCGTCCAGCGTGTGCGGACCGCTGTCATCGTCTCGCACGACAGTTGCGACAGCGAGGTCCGATCCCGGCACTACTACAACGTCTCCGTAGTGATGGTGATACATCACGGTGAGCGTAGCGCCGGTCGTATCTTTCCAATTGAACAGAGGCGGGAGTTGCGCAGGAGTACTCGCATCGTTTACGCCGATCTCGAGAAAAGTAACCCCATTCGCAGCCAACGGTGAAACCAGTCCGCGCGTGTGACCCGGCACATCCGTCATTTTCGCGCCG
>Ga0210384_10004961_pt1 | contig 14681 bp, 9 predicted proteins | sample IncBWH2MmetaG_FD_160574 | JGI IMG/M metagenome (GOLD analysis project Ga0210384, IMG submission 160574) | Forest soil microbial communities from Barre Woods Harvard Forest LTER site, Petersham, Massachusetts, United States - Inc-BW-H-2-M | ecosystem: Environmental > Terrestrial > Soil >...
CGGCGCCTTTTGGCATGTGAGTACCGACGCTCGTGGGCGCACCGGGGTCTTTACGTGTGAGGTCGGAGCTGATGGCTTGCCAATTCATTCCGCCGTCGGCGGTTTTGAAAAGCACGTTGCTGGCGAAATAGAGAATGTGCGGATCGACGGGCGAGAACATCAGCGGCTCAGTGCGATCGGAGCGGAACTTGGGGTCGCGCAACGGGATTGGAGTTACGTCCTGCACCTGGCCGGTTGACCAGTGGAATCGTGAAACCTGATTTCGGCCGCCTCCGTAGATCAGATCGGGATCGAGCGGATCGGGCGCGGCGTAGCCATACTCGATCACGCCGACGGGATGCCACTCACGATAGGTGACCGCGCCATCGTTGCCGCGGCTGGAGATGCAGACCGATCCGCTCTCCTGCTGGCCGGCGCAGACGCGGTAGGGAAATGAATTGTCGGCGATGGCGTGGTAAAGCTGCGCCGTGGGCTGGTTGTACCAGGAGCTCCAGGTCGCGCCGCTGTTCACCGTGACGAGCGCGCCTTGATCGCTAACCAGAAGAATGATGTTGCCGTTGTTGGGATTGATCCAGAGGTTTTGATAGTCGTCGCCGCCCGGAGCGCCGCGGAATCCGGCCCAGGTCTTGCCGCCGTCGGCAGAGCGCATGGTTACAGTGCTGGCGACGATGACGACGTCGGGATTCTTCGGGTCTACCTTCGGGATGGGCAGATCGCCACCACCGATGCGGCCGGCGGGGCGGGGGTCGGTGGTGATCTGCGCCCAGCTGTCACCGGCATCGTCGGAGCGATAGACGCCCAGCCTGCTGGAAGCCATGGCGACTGTCGCATAGAGGCGGCGCGGATCGCTGGGCGCGACGGCTACGTAGATCTGCGAGAGATCCTTGGGCAAGCCGTTGCTCAGTTGGTGCCAGGTCGAGCCGCCATCGCTCGACTTAAAGAGTCCGCCGCCGGTGCCGTTGTATCCGTTGTTGTCTTCCCAGGGGCCTTCGCGGGCTTCCCACATTGCGGCGTAGACGATGTCGGGGTTGGACGGATCGATCTGCACGTCGGAGCCTCCGGTGTCTTCGTCTTTCGAAATCACTTTCTGCCAGGTCTGGCCACCGTCGGTCGAGCGATAGATGCCGCGCTCTTCGTTCGGCCCGTAAGGATGGCCGAGAACGGCGGCAAAAACTTTGTTGGGGTCGCGAGGATCGATGGCGAGAGCCGGGATTTGCTGGCCGTCGCGGAGGCCCAGGTGCGTCCAGCTCTTTCCCCCGTCGGTGGATTTGTAGATGCCATTGCCGACGGAAAGGTCGGGGCGAATCAGGCCTTCGCCGCTGCCGACGTAGATGATGTTGGGATCGGAGGGCGCGACTGCTATCGCGCCTATCGACTGCGTGGGCTGGTCGTCGAAGATGGGATTCCAGGTGCGGCCATAGTCGTCGGACTTCCAGACGCCGCCGTTGACTTGAGCGACGTAAAAAACGTTAGGCTGGCTGGGAACGCCGGCGGCGGCGCGGGTGCGCCCGCCGCGAAAGGGACCGATCATGCGCCAGTGCAACTCCTGGTAGGTACTGGCGGGAATTTGAGACCAGCTTGTAACAGCGGGAAAGAAAACCAGGACACAAGCGAACAGGCGAACGACTGAATGGGATCGGATCAATTGCGCCCCCTGAACAAGAAACGGCAAACTACATAGAATAAACCAAGCACGCAGTGAGCGGGGTAAGACGACTCCCGAATGAACTGCGTGCGCTTCATGACCACGAGGTGACCGGGGCTGCCGGGTGTCGGGTTCACAGTACAAACGGATTCACTGCTGGGGTCCGATCGCTTGGCGCACATTTTCGGCCGGCCGGGTTTGCGAGAGTAATTCTTCCTTTAGAAAATTCTTTCCAAGATATGAAGACCCCGCCGCGGAAAGATGGTTGTTGTCTCCATACAGAAGATGTCCACCACTCATGGCATAGCACGTGTCGCGATCGCACAAATAGGGTAGTGGATCGAAGCTTTTCAGCCTGGGGAATTTCCGTTTCAATTGTTCGATCAGTTCGCGATATTCGCGATTGCGGGCGTCAACCCGGATTCGCGGCACTCCGCAAACCATGCGCGGCCGGGAGAAAAAACTGACCGGCCTCGGCAGGCACGACCTGGGATCAAAGTCGAGTTCCGGCCAGTCGATAAATAGAATTACAGTTTTGCCGCTGGCGTACAGGCGCGAGACCGTATTCGTAAATGCGGCCCTGAATGTTTCGGCCTGGTTGTTGCCTTCAGGACCTCCGAGCCAACGAATCTGCTTGCGGGATTGCTTCGACCCCGCCGAGTCGAACTGCTGCCCCAACATGTTCAGCGGGCCTCGCAGTGCGAGTATGATCGTCCGCGCGCTTGAGTTGGAGATCGCGAAGTCGAGAATGGAGTTTACGATGGGCTTGCAGCGCGTGTCCGGGATTCCGGCTGTATATGATTCGGTGTCGTAAAAGGGCACGCAACCGGGTTCACCCAGATTCATCAGGATTTGTGATCGCTTCCGATATTCCGGGGCGAGGCCTCGATAGAGTGCACCCGCATGGGAGTCACCGATGAGCAGCACATCGGGCGGTCCGGGTGCGGTGCTGCGACAGTAGGCTATATCAGACAATCCCAAGGTCTTGCCGCATTCCGGCGAGAAATACGCCTCTTCTTGCGAGCGCCCAAGGTCGCCGGGGAGGTTCGGAAATCTACTGATGAAGCCGCCCCTGAAATATGCGGCAAGACCGGCAGCTCCGATTGCCACGGACAAGGTGAGAAGTGTGGCGGTCTTGGTCCACGTGTTTCGGCCAAATCGAACTGGGTTCTCAATGAAGCGCCATGTTGCCCACGCCAGCCCGAAGCTAAGAAGAACGCCGGCGAGCCTGAGAGGAACTCCCAATTCATCACCGTGCAGAATCCGGGGAAGTGTCAGAACAGGCCAGTGCCACAAGTACAGGGAGTAACTGATAAGTCCAACGAAGACCATGGTTCTTGCGGCCAGAATCTTGCGATTGACCCACGAATGGGGCCCTCCCACGATGAGCAATGCAGCGCCACCGACTGGAATTGACGCTCGCCAACCCGGGAATGGGTCGCTCTCGTGAATCAAAAAGAGGGCGCTGACAATCAATAAAAAGCCCAGCACAGACGCCGCATTGCGAATTACGGGCGTAGAAATGTGAAGCGGACTTATCCCAGGAGACGGAACCGAAAACACTCGGTGGCGGAGACGGTGTTGCCTCCCCAAGTGCCAACACGCAATGCTGCCTCCTGCCAGAAGTTCCCAGCAACGGGTTTGCGGCAGGAAGAATGCGCCCACCGGATCATGGTGGATTTCCCAGACATTCAGACAGAATGACGCCAGCGACAGAGATAACAGGAGCCCGAAGAGGTTGAAGCGCAGTCTCCAGACAATCCAGAGAAATAATGGATATGTGAGGTAAAACTGCTCCTCAATGCCCAGCGACCAGAGATGCATGAGCGGCTTCAGGGACGATTGGATGTCAAAGTAGCCTGCCTCGCGGCGCAGCAGAAAGTTTTCGACGTAGCTTGCTGCCCCAACAATGTGCTTGCCCAGTTGTATGTACTCATCGGGAAGCAGGAAAAACCATCCGAACACGAAACAAAAGGTCAGAACAGCAAGTAATGCCGGGAAGATTCGCTTGATGCGATTGGCATAAAAATGTCCGAAACTAAAAGTTTCGCCCTGGAGGGCATTTATCAAGATACTGGAGATCAAGAAACCGGAGATGACAAAGAAAATGTCTACGCCGACAAAGCCGCCGGGCATGATGGCGGGAAACGCGTGAAAAATGACGACGGGTATGATCGCCAGCGCGCGCAGGCCGTCGATATCCGCGCGATAGTTCGCGCGCGCGCGCAGGCTAGGGGTTGTGGATGCGCTCCTTCGATCGGGGCCGACCGTCGAGGAGAATACATTTTGGACCGTCGCACTCATGACCTGGGAGAACGTTTGGGAGAATCAGGCTGGGTAAGGTTAGCAGATCGTGCCCAGGCAGTTGAGTGGGAACGAGCTTACGAAGTGACGCACGCGCTGCATAAAACACACGCGGCAAGGTTTGACTGCCCATCCCGTCCCTCCTAAGATAAACGCTTCTCTCGCTTGCTGGGACACGCTTCATGATAGGCCAGACCATCTCGCACTACCGGATCACCGGCCAACTGGGCAGCGGCGGGATGGGTGTGGTTTACGAAGCGCAGGACTTAACGCTCGGCCGCAAAGTTGCCTTGAAGTTCCTGCCGCCACAACTGGCGCGCGACCAGAATGCGCTGGACCGGTTTTTGTTCGAAGCGCGCGCCGCATCGGCGTTGAGCCATCCCAACATTTGCACGATCTATGCGGTGGAGAACGCTGCGAGTCAGAGCGGCGAAGCGCAATCGTTCATCGCCATGGAGTTACTCGAGGGCCAGAGCCTCGACCAGAAGCTAGCGTCGGGACCTTTGCCAACGGACCGCCTGCTGGAGATCGCTATTCAGCTCGCGGATGCGCTCGATGCCGCGCACGCCAAAGGAATTATTCACCGCGACATCAAGCCGGCGAATGTTTTTCAGACCCAGCGCGGAGTCAAGGTGCTGGATTTTGGCCTGGCCAAGCTGACGCGGCGTGAACTGGAGATGGAAACGATCGGCACCACGCAGGATTCGCCCGGCCCAGCGCACCTCACCAGCCCGGGCGCTACGGTGGGCACGATCGCCTACATGTCGCCGGAGCAGGCCCGCGGAGAGGAACTCGACGCGCGCACCGACCTGTTTTCGCTGGGAACCGTGATGTACCAAATGGCGACGGCGAAACTTCCCTTTTCCGGTGCGACGTCAGCTGTCGTGTTCCACGCGATTCTTGAGCTGGAGCCGGTTCCAGTCCTGCAGCTGAATCCGGCATTGCCCCACCGGTTGCAAGAAATGATCGGGAAGCTGCTGGAAAAAGATCGCGATCTGCGCTACCAGTCGGCGGCCGATCTGCGCGGCGATTTGAAGCGGCTGAAGCGCGATGTCGAGTCGGGGCAGAAGGCGGGATCGCAAGCGGCTGCGCCCGCGCAATTGGTCGGCCGCGCCGCAACTTCTGACAGTGCGGTCGCGGCAGGCCAAAAACCTCCTACCAGCAGTTCTGCTGTGGTCACGGCGGTGCGCCAGCACAAATTCAGCTCGGTGCTGACCGCGGCGATTGTGCTGCTGGTGTTGGGCGCGGCCGGGTACGGAATCTATTCGCTGGCCACGCGCAGCCGTCCGGCGCCGTTCGCGAATTTCTCGGTCACCAAGCTCACCGATGCAGGGGACGCGGTTGCCGCAGCCATCTCGCCCGATGGCAAATACGTCCTCAGCCAGATGCGGAGCAACGGGCTGGCCAGTTTGTGGTTGCGGAATGTTCCCACAAACAGCAATACCCAGGTGCAGCCGGCGGCCGATGTGTACTACAACGGAGTGACATTTTCTCCGGACGGCAACTACTTTTATTTTGTGCGCAGCGATCCGGGGAACCCGGAGCTCAAGTTTTTGTACCGCGCCCCGTTGCTCGGAGGGGCTCCGCAGAGGCTCGCAGAAGACGTCGACTCGAACGTTACCCTGTCTCCCGACGGAAAACAGTTCGCCTTCATCCGCCTGGACAATCCCGAACCGGGGAAATACCGGCTGATCGTTGAACCAACGGATGGCGGTGCGGGCATTGAAAAAGTGCTGGCCAACGGACCCAATAGCCAGGCTTTGTATTCGCCGACCTGGTCGCCCGACGGAAAAATGATTGTCTGTGCTCAGTTGCATGCGACCGACGTCTGGGAGAGCCTGGTCGCGATCGATGTCGCGAGCGGGCAGCAGAAGGTTTTCTTCAGCAGCAATGAGCAGTTCTTCCAATCTCCAACGTGGCTGCCGGACGGGAAAGGACTGCTCGGACTGGCGCGCGGCCCAGGCTCGAATTACCAGCGAGCCGAGATCGCGCGGGTCTCCTACCCGGACGGCCAAATCTCGCCGCTTACGCGCGATACGAATAACTATTCCGATTTGAGCGTTGCGGCAGACGGCCGCGTACTGGCGACGATTCTGAGTGAGGAGCGATGGAGCCTGTTCGTGATTCCGGCATCCGGCGCCGGCGCGCAAGCACATGCCCTAGCTTCGGCGGAAGCAGGCACCAATTTGACCTGGACGACAGACGGCCAGCTGGTCGACGACCAGGGAGGCGTGCTCCAACGGGTTGATCCGGCTACCGGCGTGAAGACAGTAATCGTCACCGAAGAGGGAAAACCGAACGGCAACCCGTCCGCCTGCCCCGATGGCCGCTCGATCGTGTTTGAACTGGTGCTTCATGGTGGCAGCAAGGCCGACAACCTCTGGCGTATCGATCCGGCGGGCGGCAATCTGAAGCAGATCACCCAAGGCAGGCAGGATAAGTATGCTGTGTGCTCGCCCGACAGCCATTGGGTCTACTACATCGATCAAGGCGATGAGACAAAACTGGCGCGCATCTCGATCGACGGCGGATCTCCCAAAACCGTTTCGGATCTGAACATTTCCGACAGTACCTTCGACATCTCTCCGGACGGGAAATTGGCGGCGTTCGGCACGGTGCAGCATTCTGGAGAACATAAGGAAAGACTGGCTCTGGTCGCCACCGATTCTGGGCAAACCAAGCTCGTGGATTTTGAGCGCCTCCGCTTCGGCTTGCTGCGTTTCAGCCGCGACGGCAAAGCCGTGGTGTACCCTACGCGCGACAACGGTGCGGACAATCTCTGGCTGCAACCGCTGGATGGTTCCAAGGGGCACGTCATCACCGATTTCAAATCGGAGCGCATCCGCGATTTCCACTGGTCGTTCGATGGAAAACAGCTGGCGATGGTGCGCGGACATACGGACTCGGATGTGGTGCTCATCAAAGATCAGGGGCCAGGGGCCAGGGACTAGTAAGGCAGGGGCTAGGGACTAGGGCATAGGGAATAGTAAAGGCATTTGAAGTCGGGGATCAGGCATCTGCGCAGGTTCTTTGCTAGTCCCTTTTCCCTAGTCCCTAGTCTCTAGTCCCTGATCTTTAGCTGGAAAATACAAAAGGCGGCCATTTCTGGCCGCCCTTTTCGAATTGTTACTGTGGAAGCGGTGTTAGACGCCCTTGACGTTCTCGGCTTGCCAGCCCTTGGGGCCCTTGACCACGTCAAACTGTACTTGCTGACCTTCCTGCAGGCTGCGGAAACCGCTGGCCTGAATGGCGGAGAAATGTACGAAGACATCCTCGCCGTTCTGGCGGCTGATGAATCCATAGCCCTTGGCGTCGTTAAACCACTTCACTGTTCCTGTTTCCATGTTGATACTTTGTTCCTTTTTCGTTGATGTAGCGCTGAAACTTTCAGGGTCTTCTGCAGGCAGGTCACGCGCTGGGTTAAGCGGAGATGCTGGATACTGCGAAGGAACTCTAAAGTCAAACGCACTTTTATTGTACGAGAATGGCCCCGAAATAGCTACACAATTTGTTAACAGGAGATGGTAAACAGCTGAAGCTGTTGCAGTTGCTCGTGTGCGCCATAAAAAGAGCCGACGTGGAATTTGCCACTTTTCGGGAAAAGACTCATCATTGAAGGCATGAAAATGCGCTCTGGCTTGCTCTTTTCTGCCTTGATCTTTCCACTGGCGCTCACGGTTTCGGCGTGGGCGGGAATTGTGGACGACGTGCGCGGGGCTTTGTCACAAGGGAGCTTCGCGACCGCGGAATCCGAACTCAATACCTACCGCAGCCAGCAGGGCGTCAGCCCCGAGTACGTGGAAGCATATTCGTGGATGGCGCGGGCGGCGCTGGCGGGGAAGCAGTATCCGCAGGCGGAGGCCTACGCGAAGCAGACGCAAACTCTAGCAATCGAGCAGTTGAAGACGCACGCTCTCGACTCCGAGGAGCACTTGCCGATTGCCCTTGGCGCGGCGCTGGAAGTCCAGTCGCAGGCGATGGCGGCGGAGGGGCAACGGACGCAGGCGGTCGCACTCCTGCAGACCGCGCTGAGGACCTACGGGAACACTTCGATTCGAGCGCGTCTGCAGAAAAACCTGAATCTGCTGACCATTGAGGGGAAGCCTGCGCCGGCGTTGAAATCGGATCAATCGCTGGGAGCCAACCTGCCTGCGGCGGCCGATCTCAAAGGTTCGCCCCAACTTCTGTTTTTCTGGGCGCACTGGTGCCCCGACTGCAAGTCCGAAGCGCCAATCATCGCGCAGCTGCGGTCGGAATACGCCGCGAAGGGGCTGAAGGTAATCGGTCCGACACGCTACTACGGCTATACGGCGCAGCAGGAACACGCGGCTCCCGCCGACGAGTTGAAATACATTGATGCGGTGCGGCATCGCTACTACGGCGCGCTGCTTGACATGCCCGTGCCCATCAACACCTCGAACTTCAACACCTACGGCGCCTCGACTACGCCCACGCTGGTGCTGGTGGATCGCGCCGGGAAAGTGGCTTGGTACCACCCCGGGGCACTGCCGTATGCGGAGTTGAAGGCGGAGGTGGAGAAGGTGGTGCGGTAGCATTGCACCGTGGGCGCGAAAATGTAGCCCCGGACGCATTCGTCCGGGGTTGCGATGCGCAATGGCGAGCCGCCGGCACGCGTCGCGTTGCTCCGCGGGGCGGACGAATGCGTCCGCCCCTACACAAAACTAGGCTTTCACTTCTCTTAGCCTTCCCGACTTCACGTCATAAACAAATCCCCGCACCGGAATGTGCTTCGGAATCCACGGGTGCGACTTCACCCGCTCGACCTGCTGGCGCACGTTGGCTTCGAGATCGTCGAAGGCGTAGAAATGCGCGGGCTCACTGGCGACCGTTCCCATCTTTTCAGTCAGCTGTGACCTCAGCTTGTACTCCTGCACTTTCAGCAGGCCGCAGTCGGTGTGGTTGATGATGATGAACTCCTGCGTGTCGAGTAGATGATGGGAAACGATGAGAGAGCGCAGCGCGTCTTCGGTGGCGATACCGCCGGCATTGCGGATCATGTGCGCGTCGCCGGGCTTGAGGCCGAGGCAGTGCTCGAACAGGATGCGCGAGTCCATGCAGGCCAGCACGGCCACGTGGCGTTTGGGACGGACAGAAAGATCGCCCAGGGTGAAGTGGCGGGCAAATTCTTCATTAGCGGCTAAGAGTTCGTCGGCTACGGACAATGGTCGTGCTCCAGTCGTTGGTCGTTGGTCGTTAGTCGTTAGTCGTTGGTCGTTAGTCTTGGTCGTTGGTCGTTAGTCGTTGGTCGTCAGTCGTCAGCGCCGTGGGATTGCTAACGGCCGACGACCGACGACCAGTTTACAATCGGCACGTGAATTTAGATGACACGATTGTGGCAATTGCTACGCCGCCCGGTCGCGGCGGGATCGGCGTGGTCCGGCTGTCGGGGCCGCGGGCGCTGGAGATCGCATTGCCGATGCTGCGGCTGAAGCACGAACTGGAGCCGGGGAGGGTGGCGTTCGGGGAATTTATAGAGTCTTGTGGAGCGGACACTCTTGTCCGCTTAACGAACGCCGAAATCAGCCCGGAAGTCGCAGGATCACCTGAAATGTCTGTTCCGCTTGCGGCTAGTCGGACAGGAGTGTCCTACCCACACGAGCACCGCATCGACGAAGTCGTCGTCACATACTTCGCCAAGCCGCATTCCTATACCACCGACGACATCATCGAAATCTCCGCGCATGGATCGCCGGTCGTCTTGCGGCATATCGTCGAGCTTTGTGTGGCCGCGGGAGCGCGGCTGGCCGAGCCCGGCGAGTTCACCATGCGGGCGTTTCTCAACGGACGCATCGATCTGACGCAGGCTGAAGCCGTCCGCGATCTGATCGATTCGCAGACCCTGTATCAGGCTAAAGTCGCGGCGCAGCAGCTGGAGGGGGCGCTCTCGCGCCGGCTGCAACCCGTCAAACAGAAGCTGGTCGAGCTGGTCGCCCTGCTGGAAGCCGGGATTGATTTCGCCGAAGACGACGTCTCGGTTCTGGCCGACGCGAAGATTCTCGACGCGTTGGCGGGCGTGCGCGCGCCGCTCGAGCAACTGGCCGCAAGCTTTGGCTACGGCAAGTTCGTGCACGAAGGATTGACGCTGGCCATCGTCGGCCGGCCTAACGTCGGCAAATCCAGCTTGTTCAATAGGCTGGTCGAGCGCGAACGGGCAATCGTCACGGCGACGCCGGGGACGACGCGCGATCTGGTGAGCGAAACGGTGGCCATCGGCGGCATTCCGGTCAAACTCGTCGATACGGCGGGCATTCGGCAAGCGCTCGATGAGGCCGAGTCGATCGGGGTTAAGAAATCCATGGAAGCGCTGGCCGACGCCGACCTGGTGCTGGTGGTGCTCGATGCCTCGCAGCCGATCACAAGGGGAGACGAAGACCTGATTGTGCTGGCGGCGGAGCGTGTCACGATTCTGGTCGAAAACAAGTGTGATCTGAGGGCGGGGAAAATCCCCACCCTTCGACAAGCTCAGGGCAGGCTTTCTCCCAACACCGGGGAGAAGTGGGGCACCCGAAGGTCTGTTTCGACGTCGGCCCTAACTGGGGACGGCATCGCGGAATTGCGCGCGGAGGTTCTGCGACACATTGGGGGCGAAGCCGGAGCGCAAGCTGAGTCTGGGTTCCTGACCAACGTTCGGCATCAGGGTTTGGTGCGGAATTCGCTGGCAGCGCTCAACGCCGCGAAAAATGCGGTGGCCGGGAAAGTTCCGCACGAGATGCTGCTGATCGATCTCTACAACGCTCTGCGCCCGCTCGACGCGATCACGGGCGCCACCACAACTGACGACATCCTGAATCTGATCTTCAGCACCTTCTGCATCGGGAAGTGAATTCCGTCTCATGGAGGGGCGGACACCCTCGTCCGCCCGACCCCGGACGAGGGCGTCCGGGGCTCCACATCACGCTATTTGGACAATCCTGCCAGCGCCGCACGGAACATTGCGTCAAACGAGCCGCCCTTGCCATTTTTGGTCGCGACCGCCAGCGCCTTCTCTGCTCCCGCGCGCTGATATCCCAGATTGACGAGCGCCGAGAGTACGTCCTCTTCCATCGCGCTCATTGCAGGCAGGGCAGAAGCCGGCGACGAGCCCGCTTCCGGCAGTTTGTCGCGGAGTTCGAGCACCATGCGCTCGGCGGTCTTGCGGCCGATGCCGGGGATGCGCGTCAGCCGCGCGAGATCATTGCCGCGAATGGCGCCGATCATTTCGGCGGCGGCGATGCCGCTCAGAATCTTGATGGCCAGTGTCGGGCCGATGCCGCTCACGGTGATCAATTTCTCGAAGAGCGCTTTTTCCGGGAGGCGCAGAAATCCGTAGAGCGCGATGGCATCATCGCGTACGTGCGTGTGGATATGAAGGGCGACTTCGGATCCGGCCGCGGGCAGGTCGGAAAACGTGGGCACGCTGATGGTCACGTCGTAGCCGACGCCGGCCGTTTCGACGATGGCCTGGTTGGGATGCTTGGCCAGCAACTTTCCGCGGAGATGGGCAATCATGTTTGGATTAACGGGCTGAGGACATTGTAAGGTCAGGGGTCTGCGGTGTCAGGTCATAGGTCATAGGTTTTAGGTCCTGCGTTGCGTTGACTTCTTTACTGAGATATTTAAGCGCCACAAACCTTAAGACCAAACACCCAACACCTAAGACCCGGCGCTACAACGCGGCGGCCTGTTCCCTGCGGCGGGCCTGGATTTCGATGTAGACGTTCACGAGCGATACCGCCGCAGGCGTCACGCCGGGAATGCGCGAGGCCTGGCCCAGGGTGCGGGGCTGAAGCTTTGTCAGCTTTTCCTGCATCTCGCGCGAAAGCCCACTGACCGAACGATAGTCGAACCAGTCGGGAATGGAATGCTGCTCCGATTTTTTCAGGCGTTCCATCGCCTTCTGCTGTTGCAGCAGGTAGCCTTCGTACTTGATCTCGGTTTCAACCGACTTGAGTTCGTTGCGAACTTCAGAAGAAAGCTTCAACGCAGAGGGCGCGGAGGACGCAGAGGAATCCCTCGCGAAAAACTCTGGCGCGAGGTCTCTCAGGACCGGCACGAGTTGCTCCACTTTGACTTCTGGCCGCTTCATGAGCTGCGCCAGAGACTGTCCGGTTGCCGACGAGATCGCGGCCGGGCTTTGCCCGGCTGGACGGACGAATGCGTCCGTCCCTACATGGGCATTGCCGACTTCGGCAGCTCGAAACGTGACCAACATCTCTTGCGTTACGCGGGTGCTCTCCAGCAGCTTCTTCATGCGCGCAAGCCGGTCCTGCTTGGCCTGGAAATCGGCCCAGGCTCCGTCCGAAATCAAGCCTACGCGGCGGCCGTGCTGGGTGAGGCGGCGGTCGGCGTTGTCGATGCGCAGGTGCAGGCGGAACTCGGCGCGCGAAGTGAACATGCGGTACGGCTCGTTCGTGCCTTTGGAGATGAGATCGTCGATCAGGATCGCGGTGTAGGCCTCGGTGCGGTCGAGAATCAGCGGCTCTTCACGCTTCACCTGCAACGCGGCGTTGATGCCCGCCATCAGCCCCTGGCACGCGGCTTCTTCGTATCCCGATGTTCCATTGATCTGCCCGGCGAGAAATAGTCCGGCGATCTTTCTGGTTTCGAGCGTTCGCTCGAGTTCTGTCGGATCGATCGAGTCGTACTCGATGGCGTAACCGGGCCGCAGCATCTCGGCGTTCTCCAGGCCGGGGATCGACTTCAGAATTGCCAGCTGGACTTCTACAGGCAAGGAAGTGCTCATGCCGTTGAGGTAGATTTCGTGCGTATTCAGGCCTTCGGGTTCGAGAAAGAGCTGGTGCGTTTCCTTGTCGGGAAACTTCACGATCTTGTCCTCGATCGAAGGACAGTAGCGCGGGCCGACCGACTGGATCTGGCCGCTGTACATGGGCGAGCGGTGCACGTTTTCGCGGATGATGCGGTGCGTCTCCGCGGTAGTCCACGCGATGTAGCACGGGATCTGCGAGTCGTGGTGCGCGACGCGCTTGGTACGGAAGCTGAACGGTGTGGGGTCGTCGTCGCCGGGCTGCGCGGGAAAGCGCGACCAGTCGATGGTGCGTCCGTCGAGGCGCGGCGGAGTGCCGGTCTTGAGCCGGCATCCGCGCAGGCCGAGATTCTTCAGGGCTTCGCCGAGAAGCACGGCATTCGGCTCGCCGGAACGTCCGGCGGGATATTGCTGCTCGCCGCAGTGGATGAGTCCGTTGAGGAAAGTTCCCGTGGTGATGATGACAGCTTGAGCGCCGACGGTACGGCCGTCGCGGAGCTTTACCCCCAGTACCGAGTTGCGAGTACCGAGTTGCGAGCTTGTGGCGTTTTCGCTCGGTACGTGGTACGTGGTACTCGGTACTTCCTCAACAATCAGATCCGCCACCTCCGCCTGCTTGATCTTCAGATTCGGCTGCGACTCGAGCACTTCGCGCATCTTCAGGCGGTAGGCCTGCTTGTCGCATTGCGCGCGCGGAGACCATACCGCCGGGCCGCGCGACGTGTTCAGCAGGCGGAACTGGATGCCGACCGCGTCGGTGATTTCTCCCATGATGCCGCCGAGCGCGTCGACTTCGCGGACCAGATGTCCCTTGGCGATGCCGCCGATCGCGGGATTGCAGGACATTTGCGCGATCAGATCGACGTTCAGAGTGTAGAGCGCGGTCTTGAGGCCCATGCGCGCGGCGGCCATCGCGGCCTCGCAGCCGGCATGGCCCGCGCCGACCACCACCACGTCGAATTGTTCCGTGAAATGCATCAGCGGCAGGGCATGGCCCAGCTCTGTCCCATTCTTTCTTCTTTCATTCTAGCAACTTGCACGCACGTGTGATCCCGCTCACTTGCCCACCCGTGGCCGCAGCCGTATAGTAGCCTGTCATCTGCAAAGCATAGGGGGACTTATGAGTCACGCCGCATTCTTCGAGCAACTGGAAGCGCGCATCGCAGAATATAACCTGCTCTGCCATCCGTTCTACAAGGCCTGGTCGGCGGGCGAACTGACCCGCGAAGACCTGCGCGAGTATGCGCAGGATTATTACCATCATGTGGAGGCGTTCCCTTCGTATCTGGCGGCGTTTGGGCTGCGGCTGGAAGAGGGCGATCTGCGCCGCGCCGTGCTGGCGAATCTGTGTGACGAAAAAGGCATCGCCGGCCGCCCGGGAAAAGAGTCCGTGCCGCACTCCGACCTCTGGCTCGATTTTGCCGAAGGCATGGGTTCGACGCGGAATCTGGAGTGGCATTGCCCGGTGCCCGAGGTGCGGCAGCTGATCCGGCACTTCCATCACGTGGCCAGCGAAGGCTCGCCCGAAGAGGCGCTGGCGGCGTTTTATGCCTACGAATCGCAGGTGCCACGCGTGGCCCAGGAAAAGGAACGCGGTCTGCGCGAGAACTACGGCGCCGGCGACAAGACCTGCGGCTACTTCACGCTGCACGCCACGGCTGATGTATTTCACTCCCGCGTATGGCGCGCGCAGCTGGAGAAGAGGGTTGCAGCCAATCCGGAAGCGGCCGACGCGGCTCTCGACGCTGCCGAGAACGCAGCCTGCGCTCTGTGGCACGCGCTGGACGGGATTGAGGCGCGGCGGATGGCACTGGCTGCGGCGTAGGGCAGCGGCCATTCTGCGTCATCCTGAGCGCAGCCGTTCTTCAGGCGGAGCGAAGGATCTCGCGTGCATCGAATATCACTGTGAGTCCGCGCGAGATCTCTCGGCCCGCTCGTGAAAGCGCGGGACCTTCGGGATGACCCCCT
>Ga0210384_10004962_pt1 | contig 14680 bp, 16 predicted proteins | sample IncBWH2MmetaG_FD_160574 | JGI IMG/M metagenome (GOLD analysis project Ga0210384, IMG submission 160574) | Forest soil microbial communities from Barre Woods Harvard Forest LTER site, Petersham, Massachusetts, United States - Inc-BW-H-2-M | ecosystem: Environmental > Terrestrial > Soil >...
CGACGACTTCGACCCGTCCCAAGCGGACGAAGCGATGGGCCGCGACATCCACGCGCTCAACAAAGAGATGATTGCTGCCGGCGTCAGGAAATTCGCTTGCGGCCTTGGGTCCGCGAAGTCGCTGCGTCGGCAGCCCGATGGCGGAGTCCTCATCACCGACGGGCCGTACCTTGAGACCAAGGAACACATCGGCGGTTTTTGGATATTGGAATGCGCTGACATGGACGAGGCGGTGGCATGGGCGCGCAAAGGCGTCGCCGCCACCCGGGGGCAGGGCGAGGTGCGAGAGATCTTTTTCAGTCCGGCAACCGACTAGCAACCGAGCGGCAGACTTGAACGAACAGATGAAGGTAAGTGAGCAGCGACGGCGACAAAACGCTGCACGCTAAGGGACGGCCTCGCGAAAAAAGGCCCATTCTCAGGAGGAAAACAATGCGGAAAAAGAAGGTTGGCGCAATCGCCATCAAAAGCTTCGCACTGCTGGTTGTGCTCGGTACGGCGTACCTCGGTACGGCGAATCAGGCGATGGCACAGGATGCCAAGACACCTTATCCGAGCATGGCCCCGATCGAGCAGTATCTTATGGACCGAACTGCCGAGATCGCCCTGGCGCGCAGCGCAGCACCGGAGTCCATCTCACGCGATGCCGAGGTGCAGGTTCTTGGACGTCATGGTTTCGAAACAGCGGTCCAGGGCAACAACGGTTTCGTCTGCATCGTGGAACGCTCCTGGACTTCCGCACCGGATCCTGACTTCTGGAATCCGAAAGTCCGGACCCCGATTTGCTATAACGCGGCAGGCGCGCGTTCCTACCTCCGACGCAACCTCAAAAGGACCGACTTGATCCTGGCGGGACGCACCAAAGCTCAGGTCGACGAGGCGATCGTCGCCGCGGTCGCCAAAAAAGAACTCCCGGCGATGGAACCCGGAGCGATGTGCTACATGATGTCGAAGCAGGGATACGGCGGCGACAGCGCACCACACTGGCCTTCCCATTTAATGTTTTTCTATTCGCAGACCGACCCCGCAATCTGGGGGGCGGGTCTCCCGGGTTCTCCCATCCTCGCCATGAGCGACACCCAAGAGCACCTGACCACGTTCGCAATTGGCGTGCAACGCTGGTCAGACGGAACAGAAGCTCGCTAAATGTTCGACCAGTGTGGGTTCGGTCGAAGGATGGACGGAGAAGTACAAAATCGAAAAGTACGGAGGAAAGCGATGACCCGAAATCAAATACACAGCATTTTCCTAAGCGCATTCGCACTCGTGGTCGCCCTGATCGCGTCCCGGCCCGCCGCCGCACAAGACGCCAAAGAACCGTATCCCACCATGGCCCCGGTCGAACAATATCTAATGGATCGCGACGCGGAGATCGCCCTCGCCCGCAGCGCCGCTCCAGACGCCATCTCGCACGACGCCTCGGTGATCGTCCTGACCCGCCACGGCTACGAGACCGCAGTCGAAGGAAAAAACGGCTGGGTCTGCTGGGTCGGACGCGGCTGGCTGGCCATGTTCGACCACCCCGAATTTTGGAATCCCAAAGTCCGCGCCGCAGATTGTCTCAATCCACCCGCCGCCCGCACCGTTCTCCCGTACGCCTACAAACGCACCGAATTACTCCTGGCCGGCCATTCCAAACAAGAAGTCATCGCCGCAATCAAAGCCGCAATAGACAAAAAAGAATTACCACCCCTCGAGCCGGGAACTGTCTCCTACATGATGTCCAAGTCCTCCTACCTAACCGACAATGGCGACCACAACGGCCCCACCTGATGTTCTTCCAAACCGACAAGAACGACACAGCCTGGGGCGCAAATCTCACAAACTCCCCAGTCCTCTCCGTAAATTACTGGTACATCTCCGCCGAAGCCTACCCACAACTCAAAACCTTCCCGCCACTGTCCGTCTTCCTGGTAGTAGTAGACAAATGGTCCGATGGAACGCCGGCACCGAGCATGTAAAGACCCAGCGGCAGAGGCTGGTGGCCCAGGTTCGCGCCCCGATTAACGATCCAGCGCGCGAGGCTGTGCTGCTGGCTCCCACCCAGGGGAGAAAACTGTATAGGAGAAATCATGACGCAATATTTGGTTGCGATTCACCACCCCGACAACTATGACCCGTCCCTCGAGGACGAAGCGATGGGCCGCGATATCGACGTGCTCAACAAAGAGATGATTGCTGCCGGCGTCAGGATCTTCGCTGGCGGCCTGCGCGCGGCCAGCAGCGCGAAGTCGCTGCGGGCCCAGTCCGATGGCAAGGTGCTCATCACCGACGGGCCGTACCTGGAGACCAAGGAGCACATCGGCGGTTTTTGGATACTCGAAGCCGCGAATCTGGACGAGGCGCTGGCATGGGGACGCAAGGCCGTCGTCGCCTGTCGGGCACCGGTCGAGGTGCGTCCGTTTCACTGACGGAGGGTCCATCGAGATACTGCTCAACCGCGCCTGCCGCAGGTGAGCGCAAACCAGTATTACAAGGAGACGCTATGAGAAAGATCAGGATCATCGAACATATCTCGCTGGACGGCGTGATTCAGGCTCCCAGCGGGCCGAACGAGGACCCCGGCTATCCGCCCGTCGCCGATGAGAACCAGGATTTCGTCGAGCAGCCGAGATAGTTCGCCTCGGCTGTCGATTATTCCCTGCGCCACGACTATAGGACGAACGGTCGAGCGCGTAAGGCCTCAAACGCTCATAAGCACGGATGCATAAAGGGGCAGGACAATCCAATGAGAAATCTAATCTTCGCAATCAACATTACCCTGGATGGCTGCTGCGACCACACCAAACAAGTTGCTGATGAAGAAACACATGAATATTTTACACACCTCCTGCGAGAGATTGACCTGCTCGTCTTTGGGCGTATCACCTACCGATTGATGGTCCCTTTTTGGCCTGAAGTCGCAAAAAACCAGAATATGACGAAAGCGTCGAATGAATTCGCCCGGACATTTGACGCCATCAAGAAGATTGTTTTTTCACGATCCTTGAACCGCGCTGAAGATAAAAATACGAGAATTGTTCGTACGAACCTTCGCGACGAAATACTTAGATTGAAACAAGAACAAGGCAAAAATATTTTGGTCGGTGGTGTAGATGTTCCTTCACAACTGATAGAGCTTGGTCTGGTGGATGAATGTCGTTTTGTCGTTGGGCCAATCATCGCAGGGGAAGGGAGACGGTTGCTCGAAGATGTTAGCCTGCGGGAGAGATTACAGTTAAAACTTCTTGAGTCAAAGATTTTTAAATCAGGATGTGTTGCGCTTCGTTACTCGAAACAGTGACAGAAAAATCTGCGATAGCTGTGCTGCTGGTTCCGCCCAGGAGGACAAGAACAATGAAATACATCTGTTTGGGATACATCGAGCCAGGAACATTCGAAGAGATGACCGAGGACGAGCGACACGCAGTTCTCGATGAATGCTTTGAGCACAACGACCATCTGCGCGCCAGCGGACATCTTGTTGCCGAACTACCTCTTCAGCCTCCGGAGACCGCGTTGACCCTGTACTGGAAAAACGGCAAAGTCGCGACGACTGACGGCACCTATGCGGAAACCAAGGAACAACTCGGCGGCATTCAGATCCTCGAGGCGCGAGACCTTAATCACGCCATTCAGCTTGTCTCACAGCAACCAGGCTTTAGGTATGGACTTGGGCCGATTGAGATACGCCCGATTGCGGATTTGAGCGCGATGATGAAGGAGAGCGAGCAGCGACGGCGACAGAACACTGCACGCTAAAGACGGCTATACAGAAGGATCGGGCCCAGTCGCGAAGCGACGGCAGACACTAGAAGCCATCTCATAAATGGCAGCCATGCCGTCTGGACCAGCAAAAATACGGGCTTTAGCCCCTGAGGGAATGGCACTTTGCCGTGGCGGTTCATTACGAGATCTCTTCTAGCCCGGACGTGAGTTCGGGGTCAGCGCCAACAAACCGAATTTCGCAAGGGACGGCGCTAGCAAACCGCACTCATTGACGGACGACATCCCGGCCAAAATCCAGTCCCGTAGGGACATCGCGACCTTAGCCCAGCGCTTCAGCCCTGGGTAGGCGACAAACGTAATGACCGAGTCCTGTAGGGACGGCACCAAACCGCGGACTCAAATATGGGAGCGACGGTAACCGCTATTCCTGCGCCCAGACTACTCCGCCACCAGCAAACTCTCCGCGAACGGCCACTCCCGATCCACCCACTGTGCTTCGCATTCGAAACCCGTGTCCGCCGCCATCTGCACCACTTCGTCCTTCGAATACTTGTGGCTGCTCTCCGTCCAGATCGTCTCCCCCGCTGCGAACCGCACCGAAAATCCCGCCGCCCCGATTGTCACTGTCTGATCTCGCTTTGACTGCAGATGCATCTCCACGCTGCGGGCCCGCGAATTAAACCGGGCCACGTGCTCGAACTGTTCCAGGGAAAAATCCGCCTCCAGTTCACGATTAATCCGTCCCAGCAGGTTCAGATTGAACGCCGCTGTCACCCCCAGCGGATCCGCGTACGCCGCCAGCAACTGCGGAATCGGTTTCAGCAGATCCGTCCCCAGCAGCAGCGCATCGCCTGCCCGCAAAATCCCGCGAATTTGCCTCAGAAACTCAATCCCGGCCGGACGATCAAAATTCCCGATCGTGCTTCCCAGAAAAAGCACCAGCAACGACTGATCTTTCTTCCGACCCTCCGCCACCTCCGCCAACCCATCCAGATATTCGCGCTCGAAACCGACAATGCTGATCGCGTCGATATCTCCGAGTTCGCGCTTGCACATCGCCAGCGCCGTCGGAGAAATTTCTATCGGACAATACGCCGTAGGCTGTCGCCGCGCCAAGGCCTTCAGCAGCCAGCGCGTCTTCTTCCCGCTGCCGCTGCCCAGCTCCGCCACCGTCACCGGCTTGGGCAGCCGCTCCACGATCTCGTACGCGTTCCGTTGCAGCACGCGTTCATCCGCCCGTGTCAAACCGTATTCGGGAAGCACGCTGATCACTTCAAACAGCGCCGACCCCACATCGTCGTACAAATACTTCGAGAGCAACTCTTTCTGTGGCTTCGTGAGTCCCGCCCGCACGTCCTCGGCAAATTCCCACGATGGTTGCGCTGCAACAGCGTGTGTCAACATGCTTTGCTCTCCTTGCTCTTTCGATCGCGTTCAGTTGTTCACGCAGCGGAAGCCCGCGTACACGTGCGGATAGTGCGGTTGGAACCAGTTGCGGAACGAGCGGCGCAGCATGCTGGCGGCCGTTTGCGCGGAGCCGCCTTTCATCACGAAGTGTTTTCCATCAAAGAAGTCCGCGGAGTATCCGCGGTAGAACGAGAACGGCTCAAACCCCGGGTACGGCCCAAACAATGTTGACGTCCACTCCCACCCATTGCCGATTTGACCCACGACCCCAAACGCGCTCTCGCCTTCCGCAGCGGCATTCACCGGCGCGGGATCCCAGCGCTGAAAATTAAAGTTGCCGCGCGCCGGATTCGGCAGCTCCGATCCCCACGGATACGCCCGCTCCTCCTCGCCGAGGGTTCCATACGCCGCGCGCTGCCATTGCGCTTCCGTCGGCAGCGCCTTTCCCGCCCAGCGAGCATACGCTGCCGCCTCCGCCTGGCTCACATACACCGGCCAATTCATCGGCAACTCGATCTCGTCGAACATCGTGCGCAGACGCCAGCGATAGTCCTTCCTGCGCCAGAAACCGGGCTGCGTGACCCCTTGCTCCGATCGCCACTTCCAATCTCCATCAGTCCAGTGCTTGCAATCTTCGTATCCGCCCGCCTTCACGAACTCCAGAAACTCGCCGTTCGTGACCATGTACTTGTCGATCGCAAAAGCGGGCACGTGTGCGACGTGCATCTCGAACTCGTTGTCCCAGCCAAACTCCCTGCCGCCCCGCCGGATCCCCAGCGTAATCTTTCCTTCCGGAATCTCCACCATCGACGGCTTCACCGCCGCGCTCACCAACTCCGGCCGCTTCGATGGCGCCACTTTCCAGTCCAGCGGCAGCTGGTGCAGCATGTAACACAGCGTCTCCGCATGCATCAGCCGGTGCTCAATCGCCACATGCAATAGCTGTGAAGCCGGAAACTCGCCGCTGCTACCCGCCGCGCCACTCAAACTTCTTTCGATTCCTCGATCAACCGCGAGCCGCGTATGCGCAACGTAATCCCGCACCTCCGCAAGACGCGGCCAGTCCTCTGGTTGATCGTTCGGCAGGCCCCCGTCGACCGGGTCGATTCCGAACGCAAACAATCGATCGAATTCTGCTTTGTGTACTGGCGCGGAGAAAAGCCGCTCGCGCAGAAGATTCCAGTCGAAGGCTTCGAGGTGACCGATATAGAAGACGATGCGGTGCCGCTCCGCAATCGGGCGCTCATACAAAAACTCCGGACGCACCACCGCGAACACTTCATCCGTCCGGGTTCGCGCCTCCGCCAGTCGCTCTAAGAGTTCACGACACGGCTCAACCAAACTCTGCGTGGCTGACATTCTCACCCCCTGAAAACATCGGAAACCGGTACCCGTGACCTGGAACTCCGTACTCGATACTCGGTGCTCGAATCCTCCGAACTAAGATGCCTCCCCACGGCAAAGGTCTCAATTTTCGCGAGTCTTTAGGACACGAGCTGTCCTCGAGGTGGACAGTCTGCGCCCGACTCATCTTCTTATCTGATTGAAGGGATTATCTTTGAATCAGAAATGTCGCGCTCAGACTCGGCCGCCGGACGCTCGGGGAAATCCTTTCGTGCCTTACAGGTACAACACGAGGAGGTGGAGAAACGGCCTTCCCCCCGTCCGTAGCGCCGGCGTCCCGCCGGCTGTCGCGCGGGCATCCTGCCCCGCGCCCTTGCAGTAGGACTACCTATCTGGCGCTGCCCACCGCCTTGCCGTAAGCCTCCGCCTCTACTTTTGCCGGAACTCGGCCCACCCGCGGGTCTTGCCGTAGTCGACGTCGACCTCGCACTTCTTCGGCCCGGTATGGCCGAAATAGATGGACAGTTTATCGGCAGGTGTCGTCAGTTGCCCGGTCTCCATCGTCAGCCGTGCCAGGTCCATTTTGTCGTCATACTTGGCATCCACTTTCACGTTCTTGCTGATGATGAACGTCCATTCCTTTTTTCCGGGGATGACGTACATGGTGTAGCCACCCGGAGGGATGCTCGCATTGCCGATCGTGAGATCCGTCTCCGTGAAGAACGTCATGGCGGTCCCGCCCGGCATCAGCGCCTTTCCGACGGGCGCACTCTCATTTTTGCCAATGCCGATCGCGTCGTAGCGGGCGGTTACTTGCTTCCCATCTTCGAAGGTACAGATGGCAGTTTCCGAGTCCGAAGTTGGCGTTGCCTGGTGGGCCCCTGCGAATGTGGCGAACAGAAGACCAATCAACAAAGTTGTACACATCAGCATTGCACGCATGGCGAATGCCTCCGCGCAGAAATTGAGCGCCAAGATCATCGCAAAAAGATTCCAAAAATGGAACACATTTTCGACGATCTATCGCCACAGCAATGTCAGTTTAGGCTTGTGCAAGAAGTTGCGAATTCGAAAATGAACCTGGGGGTCCACCTTCGTTCCAACGTGGGAATCCGCCATGCTCGTCCGACATGGTGCGCCCAGACCAACACAGGCCGATCATCCCAGGTTATCGTCCAAAGAGGCGGACGCGAACTGGGGGCACCAGTTGCTCCCTATCCGTCCCGCCGCCGCGCCGCTTCCTCGTACGCCTGCTTCGCGTCCCGTCCCGTAACTTCCTTGTACCACGCCGGATGGAACGTCCACGCCCACGACTCCTTTACTGCGCCCCGGGTCATCGACTCGAACGTTCCCGGCTCGCCTATCGTGCTCAGATATATATGGATGAAGATCCCGCCCAGCATGATCAGCGCCGAGATGTCATGTAAAACGTAACTTACAGCCACCGCAAATCGCCCGAAGACGTGCGCGCCCGCCCACAGGATGATGCCCGTAATCAGGAACACGACGCAGCCCGTAACAATCTCCCAGAATTGCATCTTCTGACCGGCATTGAAGAACCCGGTTTCCGGTGGCTCCAGCTTCTCTTTCCCGTTCACCACCTGCCGGATGTTTTTCATCCACCGCGTGTCCGCCGCCGTCCACTTCATCGGCCGGACCCAGTTCAGCATCTGCAACCCAAAGAAGAAGACAAAGAAAATCCCGAACCAGGGATGCATCTCGCGCGACAGCGCTCCCCCGCCAAAAATCGGCGTGAACCAGCGGAACAACCACGGCAGGTAAATCCCGAATCCTGAGAACAGCGCGAGGAAAAAGCACAGCGCTACCATCCAGTGCAGGAACCGCGTGTACACCCGATGCCGCAGCAGCTCGCCCTTGTAGACCTCATTCCGCCCGATCTTGTCGAAGGCATCGCGCGCCTTATCGTCGAAGCGCTCAACCGCGGTTCCCATCGGTAGCCTCCTTGATCGGCGGTTCGGGCTGCGGACGCCGGGGTCCCACCATCACATAGTGCAAAAACACTCCCAGCAGTCCGAAGAGCGCAAACGTGCCCAGCACCGGCTTCGCCAGCCACTTCCAGATCGTGTAACTCCACGGGATCTGCGGATTCGACGGCAGCCCGCCATACGCCTCTGGATTCGTCGCATCATGCAGCACATAAATCACATGCGTGCCGCCCACAGACGCCGGATCGTAGACCCCCGCCTTCTCGTATCCGAAGTTTTCTTTCAACTGGTGCGCCCGCTCACCGGCGATGAACTTCATATCGTCTTTCGATCCAAATTTCAGGCACCCGGTCGGGCACGCCTTGATGCACGCCGGCTCCAGCCCCTGCCCCACGCGGTCGGAGCACAGCGTGCACTTATAGACCTTCTTCGTCGTCGGATTGAACTTCGGAATGTTGAACGGACATCCCGACGCGCAGAACTCGCAGCCAATGCAGTTCTCCTGCTGGAAGTCCACGATCCCGTTCGTGTACTGCACGATCGCGCCATCCGCCGGGCACGCCCGCAGGCAACCCGGATCCGCACAGTGCATGCACTGATCCTTCCGCATCAGCCACTGGATCGTTCCGTCTTCCCTCTGGTGCTCGTTGAACTTGATCAGGTTCCAGAAGTTCCAGCGCGTCTCCGGCATGGTCTGGTAGGTGTTGTCGAAGGTGGTCGCGCTGAAGGGCATGTCGTTCCACTCCACACACGCCACCTCGCATGCTTTGCACCCGATGCACGTCGTCGTATCGATCAGCTTGCAGACGTCGTAATCGCGCTGCACGCCGCCTTCCCCCGGGATAGGCCCCGGGTGGGCCGACATCTGTTTGATCTGCAGCGTCCTTCGATCGCTCATCTGTCGCCCTCGCTTTGTAGCGCCGGCGTCCCGCCGGCTGTCGTGAGGGCGTCTCGCCCTCATTCAACGCATCTTCACAAATCGGTTTGAAAAGCCACGCCTTCAGGCGTGTCACTCAGCGCAGCTAGAGATGCGGGCATTAGCCCCTGAAGGTTGACTGTCGTGCGGCCACCCTCTCAACATCTGCTATACCTTCTCCAGCTTCACCAAAAATCCCTTGAACTCCGGCGTGTATGCGTTCGGATCGATCACCGTCGGCGTCAACTGGTTCGTCAGCGTCTTCGCCGTTTTCCCCTCGTCCTCTGCAATGCCGCGGAAACCCCAGTGAATCGGAATGCCGATCTGAAAGGTCTCTTTCCCGTCGATCGTCATCGGCCGGATTCTCCGCGTCACCATCGCCTTCGCGATGTAGTGGCTCCGGATGCTGCTGACCTTCACCCTCTCTCCGCCACGAATCCCCATCTTGTCCGCCAGCTCTGCCGGAATCTCCACAAACGGCTCCGGCACCAGCTGCACGTTCATCGGATTGTTCTTCGTCCAGTAGTGATAGTGCTCCGTCAGCCGGTAGGTCGTGCAGATGACGTTGTACTCGCCGCCCGGCGGCGCGTACTTGTCCATATCGGTTTTATATCGCTTCACGACAGGATTATTGGACTGGTTCGGATGCAGCGGATTTGCAATCGGGCTCTCCACCGGCTCGTAATACTCCGGGAATGGCCCATCCGCCATGGCGCCCAGCGGGACAAACAAGCGCCCGATGCCCTCCGGATTCATGAACGGCCCCATGTGGTCCTTCGGCGCAGAATCCACCTTGAAGTCCGGCACATCATTGCCGACCCACGACTGCTTCGCCTCGTCCCACCACACCTGCCGCCGCGATGGATCCCACGGCTTGCCTTCGAGATCGCAGGACGCGCGGTTGTACAACACACGTCGGTTCGCCGGCCACGACCACGCCCAGTTCGGATAGATCCCCAGCCCCGACGGATCGTCCGTTCCGCGCCGCTGAATCATCGCTCCCGCCTCGGTCCACGAACCGCTATAGATCCAGTTCCCACAGGCGGTCGTGCCGTCGTCTTTCAGCCACGCGAAGCCCGGCAACTGCTGTCCGGCCTTGATCACCTGCTGCGTCTTCGGATCGGTCAGATCGGCCAGCGCCTTCCCGTTGATCTCCTTGGCGACCTCGGCGAGTGAGGGGGCGGCGGGGTTGGTGTATGCCCAGGTCGCGTGCAGAATCGGATCCGGGAACTTGCCGCCCTCTTTCTGGTAGAGTTCGCGAACCTTCAGAAAAATCTTCGCAAGGATGTCCTGATCGAGCTGAGCCAGCCCCGGCGGCGGAACGGCCACGTTCTTCCACTGCAGCCACCGCGCCGAGTTGACGAACGTCCCGTCTTTCTCCGCGAACCCCGCACCCGGCAGACGGTAGACCGTGGTGTTGATCTTCTTCATTTCATCTTCAGTGATTCCGGGCGCCCGCCAGAACTCGCTGGTCTCGTCCGGATAGATCTCGCACACCACCAGCCAGTCCGCCTTCTTCAGCGCATCAATGTTCTTCAGCGAATCGGGCCCGATCATGACCCCGTTCATGCCAAAGGCGAAGATGCCCTTGATATGCCCCTGGTACATGTCGTTCCACAGGTTCACCCACGAGTAATTGCGGTCGATCTTGGGCAGATGATCGAAAGCCCAGTCGTTGTCCTTCGTCGCCGCCGGCCCGTACATCGCCTTCAAAAACGACACCGTAAACTTCGGAGTGTTCGACCAGTAGTTGAACGAGTCCCAGGGATCCGGCTTCGACGTCGTCGGCGTCGTGCGCTTCAGGAACACCGCCAGGTTCGTGTCGTCCGGGTTCGGCATCTTCAAGTAGCCCGGCAGGATGTCGAACACGCCCGCCATGTCCGTCGCACCCTGGATGTTTGAGTGCCCGCGCAGCGCATTTACGCCGCCGCCCGCGCGCCCGATGTTGCCCATCAGCAACTGCAACATCGCCGCCGTGCGGATGATCTGTGTGCCGAAGCTGTGTTGCGTCCATCCCACGGCATAAATGATCGTCGACACTTTCTTCATGTCGCCGTCTTTACGCACGGACGTATACATCTCCGCCGCTTTCAGGAACTGATCCTTCGGGATGCCCGTGATCCGTTCCACCATCTCCGGCGTGTAGCGCGAGTACTGCTGCTTCAGAAGTTGGAACACGCAGCGCGGATGCTGCAACGACGTATCGAACGCAATCTTCCCTGGCAAACTTGGAGCCGCCGCCGTCGCTCCGCCCGCCTTCGCTCCCGACGCGCTCGCACCCTGGTAGCCGTGGCCCTCCGAATTTTCGTTCGGCTTCGCGGCCTGTCCGCCGCCCGCACCACCGGCACTCGCAGCTACCGGCTTTCCGGTCAGGTCGCTGCCCTCTTCATAATTCCACGTGGATTTGTCGTAGGTCTGCTTGGTGGGATCGAAGCCCGAGTACAACCCATCCTCGGGCAGCTTGAAGCCGTCTTTGATCACGAACGCCGCGTTCGTGTAGTTGACGAGATAATCCTTGGCGATCCGGTTGTTGTCGATCGCGTACTTGATCAGTCCGCCGAGAAACGCAATGTCCGACCCGGCGCGTATCTGTATATAAAGGTCGGCGTTCGCCGCCGTCCGCGTCAGCCGCGGATCGACCACGATCGTCTTGGCATTGCGGTGAATCTTCGCTTCCACCGCCCACTTGAAACCGCACGGATGGTTCTCGGCCGGATTCCCACCCATGATCAACATCATGTCGGTGTTCTTGATGTCGATCCAGCCGTTCGTCATCGCCCCGCGTCCGAATGTTGGCCCCAAACTGGAGACCGTGGGGCCGTGTCAAACACGGGCCTGGTTTTCCAGGTAGCAGACCCCCAGGCTGCGCATGGTCTTGACGACCAGATAATTGAACTCGTTGGTGTCCGTGCAACCGCCGGTGAACGCGAGGCCTTCGCACCGGTTCACGGTGCGTCCCTTCTCATCTTTGTCGACGAACGTATCATCGCGCGTCTTCTTTACCTTCTGCGCGATCTCCTCATACGCCTGATCCCAGGAAATATCCTCCCACTGCGTCGATCCCGGGCGCCGCACTTGCGGCTTCAGCAACCGGCGATCGTTGAGGATGTCCTGCTCGAGCGACGAGCCCTTCGGACAAAGCGTCCCGCGATTGATCGGATGATCCGGATCGCCCTCCACATGCACCACCTGCGGGATCGCGTTCTTCGCCTTGTCCCCCAGCGTATAAATAATGACGCCGCAACTCACCGAACAATACGGGCACGTGCTGCGCGTCTCGCTGGCGCGGGCAATTTTCAGGCTTGCCGTCTGTGCGTAAACGGGAGTGAGGTCAAACCCCAGGGCAGATAAACCGACTCCGCCCACAAGACTGCTCTTGAGGAAGGTGCGGCGTGACAACTCCATTCGAGCCTCCGCATGACGCGTGCTAGTGAACGGAGATGAACTAATTTTCGACCGTTGAGACGAACGGCCGAGTGGAACCCCAAAATGTGGACAGGACTATAACTCCGCTGCTCGTTGGCAGTCAAATGGCATGACCACCGAACCGATTGCGCCCATCCGACGGCAGAAGCATAATTCGATGCATGGGAACGAACGGCTGGCAGGAAAGAATTCTTCGCGCAAAAACGCTGTCCGGCGACTATCCCTTCGCCGCCCAAATTCTCAACTTCTATTGCACGATCGCCGAGTTTCAGGAAGAGCTGTACGCGCGGATCGAGCGCGCGGCATCCGAGGGCGCCAACCCTGCTCATCGGAAACCTCTGATTGAGTCATCTTCTAATTCCAGTCGCGCAGCGACGTCAGAGACTGGCTCCGACGGCAATTCTGCGGAGTCGAGGGACCTTGTGTTTCCCAAAGACCTCGCGTCTCCGACCCCGAGTCGCGCAGCGACGTCAGAGACTAGCCCCGGACGTAAGTCCGGGGTAAGCATCGACAGGGCGAGCGAGTCCCTTCAGGGACGGCACTCAGAACGCGAATCAGGCCGACACGAACATCCATCGAACAATCCTCCGGTCGTCGCCGGACCTCCGGAACTCTCCGCGCTCCTCGCCAGCTTCCCATCGTTCCTCTCGATCATCGAAAAGAACGGCCCGCCCAATCTCGCCGCTGCTGCGCGCCAACTTCGCTCCGCACCCACCGAAGTCCAGACCGAACTCCTCAACGATTTCTGGGACGGCTCTCGCCCCGCCGCCAACGACTCGACGCACCCCGCTTCCGCCACGAACGAATTCTTCGCCCGCGCTTTCCTTCAGCCCTACGCCGCATTCACCCGTGTGCGTGCCGAATCGTCCTCCAACGGATACACCGGTTCCCTCTGCCCGTTCTGCGGGCGCAAGCCCGGAGTCGCCGTTCTGCGTCCCCTCGGCGATGGTGGCCAGCGCCGCCTCGTCTGTTCCTTCTGCCTGGCTGAATGGGAATTCCGCCGCATCGTCTGCGCCAACTGCGGCGAAGAAGATCATAAGAAGCTCCCTGTTTATACCGCCGACCAGTTTCCCCACGTTCGCGTCGACTGCTGCGACAACTGCCGGCAATACCTCAAGACCGTCGACCTCACCAAAACCGGCCTCGCCGACCCGGTCGTCGACGAACTCGCCACCATCCCCCTCGATCTCTGGGCCCGCGAGCACGGCTACGAGAAGGTGGAGCTTAACCTCCTTCAATTGTGACGAGCGTGTGTGGCCCGGGCACCCCCGCCCGCGGACTTGCACCTCGAAGAGAACCCGTGCCCTCCGGATTCTGGCCTCAGTCTTCGAACCTCGAAGCCTGAAACCTTGAAACTTTCAACGTGGCTGAGTGCCCTGACGGGAAAGCCCACACCCTGCTGCATTTTTCAACGACCGATAAAGGTCCGACCGCCTGACCGCTTCTGTGGAAAACTCGTATCTATATTAAAACAAGCAACTTAATATCGCGGTTCGCGCTGGCACTCACTCGCTGACAAGGCTATACTTGGCTCGGTCATCGTCATCTCAGCCCTCCCCTGGAACGACATGGACTCTTACCACCGTCAGATCCAACACCGTGACCCTCGCGCCGGCCGTGATTGCAAGTTCTGCTCTCAGTTCGACCCTGATTTCGCCAAGCGTAGCCCTATCGATCGATGGGTTGAACTCGACGATTCTGCCAACTCTCACCTCACCGAGAACGGACACGTCCGCCATCGCATCTTCGAAATCGCCCGCAAACGCGCCCTCGCGAGCAACGCCGGCCCTTCGCTGATCAAGACGGCCTAAAACCAAGGGGTCTTCTTGCGTTCAAGGCTGCCGATATATCGGCAGCCAATTGTTGTCCCAAAACGAACCCGGACGAGCACTCTGAACGAGAGAACGAGAGTCCATCTCGTGGCGCCCATCAT